>Ga0068714_10003573_pt1 | contig 18273 bp, 32 predicted proteins | sample MTBNYHSulfiMetaG_FD_62988 | JGI IMG/M metagenome (GOLD analysis project Ga0068714, IMG submission 62988) | Enrichment culture microbial communities from rom New York Harbor, USA that are MTBE-degrading - MTBE-NYH (New York Harbor Sulfidogenic)... | ecosystem: Environmental > Aquatic > Marine >... | reverse complement strand
GATCCAGCCAGATCACCGACAGATCCCGCTTGCGGCCGATGTCCATGCCCACGTACAGATCCCCGATGAATTCGACCTTAGCCAGAATATCCAGGGGAAGGGAGGGCTCGATCTTGGTCTGTTTAAATTCCCGGTAATTTACTTCCGCCGCCTTGATCAGCATGTCCACCCAGGCCGGCGATTTGATCAGTCTGACATCCTCGACAGATGAGATCAGATCGTGCGTCAAAAAGGCCGACACCTCGTCGGACGGGATGCACTCAAATTCCTCGGCCCAGGCGTCGTCATCGTTTAAAGCCAGCCGCAGATCCTCGGGCTCTATGGGTTTGCCGTCCTCGTCTTTCAGCTCCAGGCCCATCTCAACGGCCTGGTAAATGTCCACAAAATGTTTTGACCACCCGCCCCGGTCGCCCACAAACTCGAAAACATTCCCGCTGTATTTCTGAAGGGTGGGCGCACTGAAAAAAATCTCATACGCCTTGTTGTTTTTACCTTTAAACGTGGTAACGATCCGGACCTTGTACCCACGCGTAACCGTGGGAAACATGGCCTTCCAAATCTCGCGGGACTTCACATGCAGGGCGAATTCATCCAGGAGGATATTGGCGCTCCAGCCCCTGGCCGTGTCCGGATTGGCCGGCAAACCCACGATGCGGGACCCGTTGGGAAAAACAATTTCGAGCTGTTTGTATTTTGTGTCCTTGTCAACCCAGAATTCCGACTCCAGCTCGTTGATCGCCTTCGCGGCCGCCCTGGCGTGCATGGCCGCCTTGCCCATCAACTCCTTGCTCTGACGCTCCCCGGCCGACAAAAAGACCCACATGGTTTTGTGCTCGATACAGTCGAGCACCGCCTCCAGGGACGTGCCGAACGACTTACCGCCCTGCCGTGTGACCACGCCGATCTTGAACCGGCTGGCATCGTTGACCCAGTTTTTTTGATACTCGGTTAATGTAACGGCGGTCTCAGATGAGCCCATACACATCTTCCCTGATTTGGCGGATGGTTTCTGGCGCCAGTTGATTTCGGGCGCCCACCTCTTCTATTTTACTTGCAGCCTCCTCCAGCGCTCGTTTCCGGGCCTTTTCTTCGAGTTTGGCATTTTCCGTGGCGGCTCGCTCCAGCCTGTACACGGATATGGCCAGGCTCTTGAGCATTTTCGGATCGATGGGGACGTCGTCGGGCTCCTCATGCGCTCTCATGGCCGCCTTAAATGCGAGCGTGCGAACCATCTCGTTGAGCAATTTGCCGACTTCTCCCTGCGGTTCAGAGCCCAATTTTCCTATCCACATCTTGGCCACTTCGCGCGTTTCCCTCAGTTTGGCCCCGACCTCCTCCATCCGCTGGGCGTACCGGTTGACAGCGGATTTGCTCAACCGCTCCGGGGATCCGTCCTCGGCCAGGATCTCGTTGATCCGGCGCGTGGCCTCCAGTTGCGTCACGCGGGGATCCCTAAGCAGCTCATAGAACCGCTCGCGGATGTCCTCCGGCAGCCGGTCAATGGATGATTTCTGTCCCATCAGCAGGGCCTCGGCCGTTTCACGCCCGGCACTATGGTGCGGCCCGTGGCCACATCGATGCCCCGGCCCGTGATCTGGGCCACCTGGACACTCACCACCTCGGCGACGGTGCAGAGCCCCTGCTCGGCGAGCCAGGCCAGGTCCGTGCGGATCCGGTCCCGGCTGGTCTTATGGCCGATGGCCTCCAGCATGGACTGGAGCACGCTCTCGTTGAGGCTGTACCCCGGATCCTCAGCCAGGCACCGGAGGATCACCAACCTGCGGTCCGAGTCGATCAGTTCGTCAAATTTCATGTTCCTCCTCAGCGATCCGTCCGATCTCTACCCACCCCGGTTAATCAGATACTCGTTCATCAAATCCACGGCCCGGCTGATGCCGTCCAGCCGTCCCTTCATTTCGCTCATCCCTGTACTGAGATGACCGATCTGCTCGCTCAACTGGTCAAACTGGCTTTTGGAGGGAAGGGCGGCCTTGAGCCGGATGATCTCCCGCTCTTGCTCCTCGATCTGCTGGCAGGCCGCCTCGATCTGGCCGAGGGTGGCCTTGTGACGGCGCGTCAACCACAGGTACAGCCCCACCATGACGTTGAACACCCACTGTCCGACATCCGCCCAGAACCGTGCTGATTCAAAGTCCACTGGCTATCCCTTCAGCTCATTTTTCTGCATTTACTGACCCCCCGACCATGCTCTTTTTCCAGCACCAGATTGATCCGATCATTACCCCGGCATACATGGGATATCGGATCCACCATGTTACGCCACGGCATTTCATGGCCTCCAAAAACACCCTGTTTGCCTTGCTCCACGAGACATCCGGAACCGCGTCTATGCGGAACAGGTAATCATGGATCACAGCCTCGCGATGTGCCCTGTCTCCCCACATCAGATATACGATAGGCACACGAGGCACACTGGCGAGATCGGTCCGGAACCCCTCGGGCACAACCACCCGGCCAATCAAATCGCTCTCGTAGACCAGCGCCCGGTCCAACCGCCACCCGGCAATATAAGGGTCGCTGAGAAGCGTGATACTCAGGTCTGTAATGAACTCACTCATCGGCTATTTCGCCCCTTTGCCCCCAGGTATATGCAGGCGGGCAGGGCGAATGCCCCGCCACACCTGCCCTTTAAAACGCTTTCCAGTCGCGTTTTCATCGTGTTTAACCCTTCCGCGTTCCGAGTTCCGCGCTCCGCGTTCAATACAGCCACACCACCCTCGCATCCTTCGCCCGGTCGATATCCAGATGCACAAAATTCCGCCCGATCCCGATCCGGTTGATCTCTTCCCGGATAACGGCATTCAGGATCTGCCACCTGAGCCGGGAGGTATCGCACGCCACGTCAACGGCCAGGCCGCCAAGATGACTCGATGTTTCCGATCCGCCCACAGCCTTATTGTGGGCCTCACACCGGTACCCGGACGTGATTTTAAGACGCTGCCCGATCCGCTCCTCGATCCTCCGGGCCAGCTCGACCACCCTGGCGTCGATCCAGTTTTTTCCGCAACATTTGCACGCAAATCGGTGATCTTTCGGTATCATCACAGCCTCCCCGAGACTGGCGCCCTAAACGCAAAAAGCCCGGCCAGTCGAGATTAACAGGGTCTCGAATGACCAGGCTTTTACCCGCCGTCCGTCTGGCGGGTTTTACAGTGCCACGTCCCCGCCTGAAGGCGGGGCTTAAATTTGTTTTAATTTACGCGTATTATATAATGCTGTCAACCATATTTTTTACACCACCACCCGCACAATGGCCTTTGCAACTGTCTGCCAGGTGGCGGGAAATTCTTTTTTGAGGACCTCCAGGACCTTTTTGAGTGACTCGGCCCTTTCCTCTGCTTTGGCCTGTATTTTCAGGTTCCATTCGCTTTTCATCACGCACCTCCCGGCACAAGGCCTGATACCAGTTCGGTTATATGCGCCACCCGCTCCTGGATGTCGCCGATGGCCAGTTCAAAATCGTGCAGGTCGCCCTCCAGGTACCTCTCATGCCCGCCCATCAGATAGTGGGCCGCGCCGAGGATCCCGGAGAGGCGAGTCAGTTCCCACAGGGCCTCGTCTCGTGTGTCGTTAAATTTGCGGGTCATAGGGCACCTCCCTTCAGGATCGGCAGCACGCGGCCCTTAAAGCCCATGAGCCGACTGAAAGCCCGCCAGATCTCGGCGGCCCGCGACTGGGCGTTGACCGGCTGGAATTTAACGCCTATCTCGCGGAGAAGCCCCTCAATGGTCCGCAGCTTCCATTCGTTCAAATCGATCAGCTTGCAGACCTCCTTCTGAGTTAAGCCCTTTTGACGAAACCAGCAGATGGCGGCCAGGTCCGCCAAACTCATGCCCTGCTGCTGAATGGCGCCCGAAAGCATAAGTCCCTGGCCGATACTTTCGAATCCCTCCAGCCCGTTCCCGGCCCTGCTCATGTCGCGCAGGCGGTTCTCGCAGGCGATGAAATATTTCCGGGCCTCCCGGCCTTTTTCGTTCCGCTCGATCATGCAAAGCTCTTTGGCCATGTTGAGGGTCAGGGAATACTCGATGTAGGGACGCCCGCCCTGGGGGTTTTTCCGGATTTCCGGAAAAACCTCCTGGAAGTTTTTTCCAATTTCGGAAAAAACCACATAGTCCAGGCCTTCCTGAAATCCATAATCTTGGATTCTCGACTTAATCCAGTCAGGAAATTTCCAGCCAACCCCCAAAAAGGCATGCAGGTCCCGACCGTTGACGCACTGCTCATGACGTGCGCCGACTTCCTTCTCCGTGATTGCAATGAGACTGTTCATGATGCTACCTCCTCTTGGTTTAGACTATCCCTCTGACTCCCCGACGCAAAAAGAAAATCCTGAGACTTGTCTACGCCCAAAAGGAAGCGCCCCCGCCCTCGCGGAATCGGGGAGTCTCAGGATATTGGTGGCATAAAAAACCGCCCAGACGGGGGCGAGTGCCGCCTCTTGGTATAGACGTTCCCATCTTGGGCATATATTTTTGGTTTTGTCAAGCATTTTTTTTATAACTCACTCAATCCGGCCAGCCTGGCCGTGGCCTGATCCGGCACCACATGCTGCCGGTTGTATCTGAGCTCGGCGACAACGAATTTCACCGTGGCGCCCCGGACGATATCCCAGTAGAGGAGACCGGTCTCGGGATCGTAAACGGCAGCTGTCTCGACGCCTGCGTGCAGCTTCTCGTCCCTGTCGTATGGGACGGACACGATCCGGGCGATGGCCGAGACGGACGAGAGCGGCGTCTTGCCGTCCTGGGCAAAGGCGTAATCGTAGACCCGGCAGGCATCGCTGTCTTCGGGTTCGCCGATCACGGATTGCTCTCCCGTATAGGCGACGGCTGTGACGCCGGAGACCGTCAGATCCTCCGGCACGGTAAAGGCGCACCCGGTCTTGCGCAGGCGCACCGTGTATACCCCGTCGTCCAGGTTGATCTGGATCTGGCCATTGACGTCCGTGCTGCCGTAAGCCACCAGGAGCGTCTCGCCCTCGTTGAGGATGCGCACCGATACGTCCGCGATGGGCGTCAGATCGGCCTCCCGGATGGTGATGACGACCGCACTCGCCCCGGTTCCTCCAGGGACCAGGCCGTCCATCTGATCGCTCAGCGACTCCAGAGTGTCTCCGTCCACGCCCTGGATCGCCGCCACTGCCGCGACAATGACCGCCTCCACCTGGGACTGATCCGCAGGATCGATCGGCAGGTTATCCGTCCTGGCCTTCACCGCCTGGACGGAGGCCTCCAACGCCAGGGTGCTCACGTCCGCCTTGTACTGATCCGGGTTGTCCAAATCGGCCTGGACCGCTGCAATAGCCGCATCGACAGCATTCAACTCGGAGGCCGTGTCCGCAGGCAAATTGTCCGTCTTGCCCTTGATCCCGTCTATGAGCAGATCCAGGCGGCCGCCGTCGACTAGGTCGGTCTGGAGCTCGTTTGTATCGGCCAGGATCCGGGTCACGTCGCCCTGTGCCTCGCTGGTCGCAATGGCGTAGCGTTCGGCCCCGGTGAGCCCGGATCCGCCATCGCACAATATGGCGTAACCCTTGGCGGCGTCGAACCCCGCAAAATCATACTTGTAGAACCCGTCTCCGATCTCGGTCATGGCAGCGGCATCGATCACCAGGGAGCCATCCGATACGTCCCGGATGTTGATCACGGGCGAGAGCCCGGCCTTGGGGGCGCCTTGGTCCGAAAAATACGCGGTGATGATCATGACAACCTCCGGGTTACTCGAGTGTGAGTGCGTCGAGGTCCGCGATCAGCACGTCCAGGTCGGTGAGCTCCTGAACCAGCTCGGCCCGTTTCTGCTGGAGCTGCTCCATGTCAAATGCAAACAGTTGCGGTTTCTGCTGGGTGCCGTCCTCGGTGGAAAATTGTTTGACGCTCATCACAAAGGCGTCTCCCACCGGCGTGGCCGAGGCCAGGCCCTTCGTCTTCTTCTCGATGTACTGTTTAGGCGTCATTCCGATCTGTAAATCTGTCATGTCGTTCTCCTTTCGTTGTTAAAGATACCCCGGTGCAAACATCTGATATTCGGCCTGAATGCGTTGCCATCGGCTGGTCACATAAATCATGGTGGTTTCCACGTGGGCATGGCCCAGCTGGTTTTGAATCGTCATGAGGTTGGCCCCCCTGTTAAGCATGTTGGTGGCCAGGCTGTGCCGAAAAAGATGCGGGTACACCCGTTTGGCAATCTTTGCCCTGGTCGCCACGGTCTTGACCAGTTTGCGGAGCGCAGATTTTGTATATTGTTCATCGTGCTCGATGGTGGTAAACAGATAATCGTTTTCACCCCTTGGATGCTCATGCAAATAGACCAGGAGTATTTTGATGCATTCTCCCGAAACACAGACCACCCGATCTTTCGCATCCTTGCCTGCGAATATCCTCAGCACGTTGTTGCCGAAATCCACGTCGCATACCCGCAGCCTGCAAAGCTCTGCGTTTCGGATGCCCGAATAGGCTAACAGCGTCAGGATAGCCTTTTCCCTGATATTTCTAGTGGCTGCCAGGATCAAAGCCACCTCAGCCTCGGTGAGTGTATACTTGATCACCCTTTTCGGTTTCTTGGGCCTGCCCAGTCTCATAGGCCTGCCGATAAAAACCATGTACCATTCAAGCGCAATCGAACTGTTAACGATATGATGATAGCTGTATTTTCCTTGATGGAGGGATACGATATGGTCTTCTACCTGCCGCTGGGTGGGCATCAAGGTGCTCCGGTCCCGCAAAAACTTTTTGACCACCCGCACATAGCCTCCAATAGTATTGGCATTGATGGCCCGATGCACAATGAGCCAGTGGGAAAACTCCTCCAGCTGAGCGCCCAATGTATTGGCGGGCGGCCCCATCGGATGGCTCACAACCAGTTGCAAATTATGCTTGAACATGGCCCCTCCTTACCAAGTCGCCAGACTGGCCCGTTTCCAGGTATTGGTTGCGACACAGACATAGACATAACCGCTGTCCCAACAAATATCCCCGGCATTTCCGGCAGCCGATGCACTGGCCGGGGTTTTGGCGGTTTGCAGGCGGAGGATGTCCGACGCGACGTGCAGGACTGCGGTGGGGGAAGTGGTGCCTATCCCGACATTTCCCCCAGACGTGACGGTAAGCTGTTCTTGGCCTACACTTTGATTGTAGAGTCGGAAACGCTGATCAGACACAACATGCTGCAATAACCAACCATCCGTATTATTACTTGTTAGATACAAACGCGCCGCTGTCGCATCTAAAACGCGTACACCCTGGCCACCACTCGACTGGACATGGAGCCGCTCTTGTGGAATTGCCGTCCCGATCCCTACAAATCCTGTATAATTATCTATATAGAGTTTGTCATCGATATTGAGATCCGAACTCAGGCCCCAGCTACCTCCCGTTGGCAGGCGCGCGGCATCGAGGTTGCCGCTGGACAGATCCCCTGCGCTCCTCGTCGCCAGGTCGGCCAGAGACGATCCGGTCTTTGAGATCTGGCCCCAGGGGATTGCCGCCCCGCCCACCGTGTATGTCTGGCCCTCCGGGATATTGACGGCCCCTGCATCGCTGATCGATACGAGGCTCCCCTGGATTTTCCTCCCCGTCGTACCGTCAAATCGCGCAATCGCATTGTCCACCGACGAGGCCGGTCCAAAAACACCTATCGGAATCGCCTTTCCAAATATCATAACATCCTCATTTCGGCCCTTGGGCCTTTCTCTTATAATAGGCGTCCAGCCGGTTCATCGCGCTGGCCATGATCGCCCTGGTCGCCGCCTCGTTGGCGGGAAAATTCTTGACGTTGATACGTCCGTCCGCACTCACCAGGATCTGCATCCGGAGGACCACCCGATTCGGATCCGGGGGCGCCGGACTTTTTTTGCGGATCTCTTTGGCCTTTTTTCCTCTCATGCTATTTCTCCAATAAGCTGGTTTTGCCGACCTTCGCCAGGTACTCCCGTGCGGTCATGACCTTCTCTTCTTCCGCGCTCCGCGTTCCGACTTCCGCGCTCAAATCTCCCACTCTCCCCGCCGACATCAACGCCGCCTCCCTCTCCCGCAGCGCCTTTTCCTTCCTTTTCGCTTCTTCCCTCTGTGCTTCTTCGTGCATCCCGATCATGACCTTTTTCAGGTAGTTATGGTTTTCAATCGGGTTTGCAAAGTGCTTATTGACAACGGTTTTGACTGCCTCGATTACTACCTGAGTGCTTACACAGTACTTCCGTTTCTGATACTGAAATTCACCCGTGCGAAACAGCCGCGCCGTCTCGGCCAGGAGGCGGAGGATCTTTTTCCCCTTCATCCGGAGGGGCGTCACGCCGAATTTTTCGACGTATTCAAAAGCGAGCTTCGAGTGGGCCCCGAACGATGGCAATAATCCGATGATCTCCCGCCAGTCCTGATCCATCAAAGCCTCCATGATGTCAAACTCCCCTCCGCACAACGGACAGCGCATAAAGACAAACCTTTCTCACACAGAGACACAGAGGCACAAAGAATTAATATTACAGGACCTCCCCGGTCTCTCCCCGGATAAAGTCCTGCAGCATATACATCAGATCCATTGCCCGTACGCCCAGGTCTCCTCTCGTTTGGAGATAGGGCTTTATAATCTCGCGCAACTCATCCCCGATCAGTTCGCCAAACTCCAACGACGTGCCGTCCCGTTTGGGAAACGCGATGTCTATGAGCCCGGCGAGATTCTGACAGTTTGCACGCTCATCGTGCAAGAACTTATAAACTGATCTGAAGCACGTTTTTTGTTCGTCATTCATTGGATCAATTCCTCCCATGCTCCGCTGTCTGCTGACGTATTGAATATGATATCCCCCAACGCCACGGGACGATCCGGGGCGCTGCACCGCACGCACGGCGCCCACCCCGCATGCTTCCGCTGCCTGCACAGCCACAGACAATAATAGGTCCCTTCCTTCTTTGGACACGCTACCACCGCTTGTTCCAGTTGACCCATTTTATTCCCCTTATTTACTTTGTTCCCTTCGTTTGCTTCTGTAAAATTCAGCCCGAGGGCCTCTCTCAACTTCAGCTCTTGCTCCTGCGACCCCCACTCATCCCAGGGGCGGCGAGGGTGATCCCGCTCAGGGTACTCTTCCGGCCTCCCCGGCGGCGGGTGAAACGGCATCAGGCCCGCCTCTCCCGCGTTTTGGGCGTCAGGACCGTCACGGCCCGGCTGGATCGCTCGTCGATTTTGAGGACCAGGTCGCGTTCCGGGTGCCAATATACGGCCAGCACCTGGTACCTGTGCCCGCGCGGGGTGAACAGATCTCTGTACCGCTGACAATACACTGACTCGGCCACGATCCGGCCGAGGACCTCGGGCGACGGGAGATCTTGTCCAACCTCCGCCCTCCACTGATCTTTAAAATGATCACTCGGCCAGATACGGTCCAAAAGTCTCCTCCACAAAACTTTCAAACGCCTCGATCTCTGCCAACCGCTCAGGGTCGCCTTCGGCTAACCCCCGCAGCAAAGGAATCTCCTCTTCGCGGAACCATTTAAGCACCTTGAGTGCATCATTTTTTTTCAATTTCATAAGCATCCCTCTACTATACAAATGTATAGTATCTGTTCCGCACCTATGCCCCCAGCTCCGACACCTCGGCCAACAGGTCAGCCGCCTTTTGCCGCATGGAGGCGAGCCGTGCTTTTTCCAGGATCACCCCGCCCGAGAAATATTTCGCCCGTAAATTTCTCAAACTATCTGCAAATATTTCGGGCTGCCGGGTCATCTTTTCCAGAAGTGCATCCACCATCTCGGGTGCCATGCCATCGCCGGCGTGCCGGGTGCGGGGCCTTGGGATATCGATTTCACTCTTAAATGTTTTGTCCACCATATCCTCAAAGTTGAATGCCAGTTGCTCGAATGCATCCACGAATGCCGACCGCTTGCCACACGTGCCCTTGATTATGCCGGTGAAACCCCTCTTTCGAAAGGTATGATAGAACGCCTCGGCCTCCTCCCCTGTCTCGGCGATCCAGTAGCCTCCGTCCGTACCCGCCTTGGACAACACCGGAATATCTCTATGTTCCCGGAGGATATGATTCTGCATGCCCCGCACCCTGCGCTTCCACAGATCCAGCTCGGCCGGCAACTCATATTCGCTGCATCGGATTCCGGCAAGGGCAAAGGCAAACTCGGAGGCCAGCTCATCGGCGCTGATCTTGTTGCCAGCGCCCGAATGATCCACCCACAGGAGCCCCACAAACACGCTCTCCACGTGCGTCAGGCGCTTGTCATGAGAGCCGTACTTATCAAAGCCCAGATCCTCGGCCTTGATCATGTATTTCTCGATCCCTTCGGTTTCCATCATGGCCCCCTCCTTAAAAGATATCTCACACAGAGCCCACAGAGTCACAGAGGTTGTATGTTAAATGCCGTTGATTAAACGTATCTTCTGGAACATCTCCTGGGCGCGTTCGTGCAGCTGCATGGCATCGGCGAACCGACGTTGATTCACCTTGAGCTCATCAAGCGTCCGGCATGTGCTGAGGGAGGCTGTCGCCGCCTTAGACATCCTCCTGGCCCTTTTGCTTGCAGCCACCGCCTTTGCAGTAATAACCTCTCGAATGCTCGGAACCTTACACAGCATCAGCAGTTCCACCAACTCCGCCTTTGTCATCGCCTGGATTTCATCCCAGGTCTCAGTGCCATTTGCCATCATTTATCCATTTTTTCTTTGTGTTCTCTGTGTCTCTGTGTGAGATTAAGCATGATAGTGCCACATCTGTTTGGACTTGGCTTTTTGCTCCACCACGTTCACCAGGCGGCAGAGCTGCTTCATGGTGAGCCACTCCGGCCGCTCCTTTTTAAAGAGTTTGAAACAAAGCCCGAACAGGGTCTTGCGGCGATAGCCCATGTTGGCCCACATAGCCTCGATGTACCGGATCTGGCTGTCATCGCTCTGGCCATAGGTCCGCGCCATGTCCGGATCGCCTTTTTTCCATTCTTTCATCTCGGCAGGCACGCCCGGTGTATAGAGCCTGATCCCACGGCTCTGGAGATGGTCCAGAAGCCTGCCGCGCTCCCAGAGCGTCATCTCGCTGATGCTGTTGAGCGGCCTCTTGGCTATCTGCGAGGCGATGCCGAGCCAGTCCGACTTATATTCCTGGTACGGGAACCCGGCCTGGCCCACGCCCCGGTGGAACATCCGGTTCTGTCGCTCGTAGACCTCACTCGCCCTGACCGTCACCTGGTTCATGGCAGCCTCCGTCACACGATTCGATTAGCTTTCTGGCCTCTGCAATCGCGGCCGAGGCCTCATCCAGGGCCTCCAACGCCCTGGTCTTCTTCATCTGCCTGAGCAGCCGCAGGGCCTGGGCCTTGTCCTCGTCCGATGGCATGTCTATGGGATCCGCGATCATCCGGTATCGGTCCGCATGATGGGAAAGCACGCCCCGCCGAACCAGCATCCCGAGCCATTCCCGGGCATATCGCTCCGATGCCCCGGCCAGTTCCATCAGGTCCTCGACCGTGACGTTCCGCCTGGCCCGCAACACGCGCCACATCACCTCGCGCAGCTCGTTTTTCTTCTTGCTCCGGCCCGCGTAACTGTACTGGCCCCGGCCCATGCGCACGATCTCGCCGGTCTCGCGCAGCTCGTGCAGCACGTCCCGGATGCGTTGATGGTCCTTCCGGGTCATGACCTCGGCCTTGATGGACAGGTCCCGAACCGTGAACACCTCGGGCGCCAGCGCGCGGGCCGCCTCCCGGATCCTGCCGGTAAACGTCTCTGTCATTGTTTGCCCCCCAGGCCCGTCTTGACGGCCACCCGGATCATTTCGAGAGTGATGTCGCGGGTATCCTTGGCATTGGCGATCTGCACCAGGTTGACCATCGTGCGCTTGACCAGCCGCAGGTCGCCCTCGGATGAGGAGAGGATCAGGGCGGCTCCGTCCGGGGGGAGCGCCAGGCCGGTGGTCTCCTGGGCGTAAAACATCACATCGGCCGTTTCGAGCGGCGCAAACTCCAGCTTCTGGAAGGTGCGGGACCAGACTCGTCTATTTACAGTCATATACGAGACCAGCTCCTCCTCTCCCACCAGAATGATCGGGGCCGTGGTCACGTCCGTGATGTCCCGGCAGATCTCCAGGATTTCTCCGGGGAGCTTTTCGATTTCATCGAGGAAGACCGGTTTGGGATCGGCCATGAGCCGGTCGATCACCTCCCGAAAGCAGATCCCCCGGCGATGGGGAGGGTTCTTGAGCCCCAGTTCCCGGGCAAATGCGGCCAGGAATTCGATGTCGGACCTGGCCCAGATCTTCATCATTCTTAAATAGATCGTGTCGTGATGGCCGTGATACCATTCGCAGGTCCGCGACTTGCCCCGACCCGCACGGCCGTAGATCAGGCCGAACCGGCCTTCGCCCTCGGAAAGGGAGAGGCCGTCCATCAATACTTCGAAGTTCCTCACGTTTTTGCTGCGTACAAATTTCGGGCTGAACGCCGCCTTATCCATGCGATTCCTCCGCCTGATACATCAGCGCCATCTTGGTTCGGTGCTCGGCAAAGTATTCCGACAGCCTGGCGAAGGTGTCGGTCTGCTCGAAGTACCTCATAAAACTCCGTTCGTCCTTGGGGACAAACACCCTCTGCATTTCGTATTCCACCAACCGCTCGTAGCGGTCCATGTCCGGCATATCGTGGAGACGTTCCCAGTCAATCTTTCCGGCCCCCTGGCTCTCGGCCTGGAGTGCGGCGAACTGATCCTGGATGGCGCTCTTATCCGCCTCGGACAATCGGACGACCTTCTCTTTTGCGGCCTTGGGTCCCGGCAGCTCAGGCTGGCCCACACCGAAGCCGTTGCCCTGGATCCGCTTTTGCAGCTCCGGAATGATGTCGCTCCTTACAAACGCCCTGGCCGAGCCTGTGGTCCGTTTTTCGAGGGAGCGCTTGAATTCGATCTCGCTCCTGAGGAGGGCCTGGTCCTCTTCATCACCCAGGGCATCCGCCATCGGGTGGACCTTGGGCGGTAATGTCGCCCGGCAGATCAGGTTGTCGGTTTCTGGCTCAAGCACCAGGATATAGCTCGGGTCCTCGATGTCGTAGCGGACCACCACGTGATGGTTGCGGCCGTAAAGGGCCGGATGGTAGTACCATTCGCCGAAGAGTCTGATGCCCCGTCGCCGGATCATCCGGATCTCCTCGCTCATCATCAAAAAGCGCAGGGTGTCCCGGTCCACGCCCGGCCCCCGGCCCGGCTCAAGCACCTCCAGGGAGGTAAGGCCCTTGAGGTGCCCGTCCACATGCGGCCGTCTGACCCACTCGTCAAACCAGGCCCCGATGGCCTGGTGGGTCTCGAAGATGGTGGGGACCCTGCCCCCGGTAATGCGCTCGTGGATGCCGCGATGCAGCTTCTCGCCGCGCTTTAGCCTCGGGGGCCGGGCCTCGATCGATGTGCCGGTATAGGAGGGAGAGAGTCGTTCAAGTTCGGAAAAACAGCCGAAAAACCGTTCGACCGTCTTGGATTGGCCATGATAAGGCCAGGCATAAACTGGCCGGATCCCCAGGCGCTCGAAAACGCCCGAAAACCCGGCCTCTTCCAGGTTGGCACCGTTGAAAAAGCGGCCCGCGAACGCCTTGCCGTTGTCCAAGTATGCGATTTTTGGTGCCTTGCCCAAGCGGATGATGGCCCGCCGCAGGGCAGCGGCAATGGACTGGGTGTTCTCCGTGGGCATGATCTCCCACCCCAGGGGGTAGGACGATTTCATGTCCTGCCACAGGATGAGCGTCATCCGTTTGGGCTTGCCGGTCCAGGGATTGAGCGTGTCGAAATTCAGGGTGTGGCCGTCCGCAACCAGCACGTCGCCCACGTCGATCTTGCTGTAATCTCGCTCGATCCAGTAGCTGACCTTGTCGTTTAAGCCCTTTTCACCCTCGGTCCAGAAGATCCACTCGTCATAGTGCCGGGATGTCCAGTCCTGGAGCCACCTCCGATATGTGGCGTCCGACAGGCCGTCCTGGACCCCCCGCTGATCCATGAGGGACCGGGATATCTTAATGATCTCCGTGATTTTTTGGGGATTGTACGGACTGCGGACCACGCTCAATAGGATCTGTGCCGCGTCCTCGTTGATGGAGCGCTTGCCCCGCCTGCCGCCATATCGCGGCGCGAATGCCGTGAAGGCGTCATTTTCGGCCTTTTTGAGCTCGGAGACCTTGCGGTCCAGGGTCTGGACCGATGTCCGGCCCAACTCCTTATATATAGTAGGATAGGCCCCGGCATTGTAGGCCATCGCAAAAGACGATTTCATGTCGCCGATGCTGCCCCAGGCCGCGCGTGAATTGACATACTCGAGATAGAGCCTGACCAGATCGGCCCAGGCCAGGGCCTTATGTTTCTGCCAGTTTCTCAGGGGGACGATCTTGGGTTGCGGTCTGTCGGGCACGTCGGCCCGGCGCCTGGCCGCCACCAGGGCCGCCTCGGGCAACATATCGGACAAAACGGTTTCGGAAAGGTTGGCATGTTGCGCGACAATGGCTTGATACTCGGCGGGCAGGCCCGATATGACGAACCGCTTGGCTCGGTTCCCGCCGTTCAGATAGGGCCAGTTCTGCTCGACGGCCTGCAATTGAACAGCTCGAACTGTTTTTCCCAGGACATTGGCCAGCTCACTGGCTGCAATCGTGTCGATCGTAGGACTCATTTACGCCCCCGCAATTCACGTTTCAGCCGCTGCATCTCAAGGATCGTCTCGTCCAGCTTCCCCAGGGTCATCTGCCGCACCTCATCGCCCGATATAACCCGTGCGTCCTCAGGCTCTGCGAAAGCCACTGTCGGGGCCAGCGACTTTGTCACGTGCTGCATGGCCCAGAGGATAAATGCGGGTATCGGATACTGCACGGGCTTGGACAGATAATGATTGAACATGTGGATGGATAGATGCCTGCCTTTTTTGCGGTGCTCCCTCGGCCATCCGAACAGGTTGTTGATGGCGTCCACAACCTCCTCGCGGCTCATGCCGCTTTCGCGGACGGCCCGTTTGGCCGATGCCGCCATCGCAATACAGGCCTCGCGGTAATCTTCCATCTCGTTGACGGGAGGCGCTGCGGGCGAGAGGATCTCCTCTTTGAGCCGGGCGTACTCATCAATCTTGCTGTCAAAATCAAAGGTTAGCTGATCGGCGTCTATATTTTTCCGGCGATTAGACATTGACATCCCCTGACGATAGGGTTACTAATAACCCTATGCCGCCCGCTTCAGGTTGAAATAGTATTCCGGGAACACCTCGCGATGGTCGCGATGGATCTTTTGGGAGATGGCCCGCTGCACGCGGTCCGATTCCCTGAGCTTTCGGACTATGGCCGAAACATGGAACTCCGAGACCTCAAGCTCCTGTGCGATGGATTTCTGCGTGATTCCCTGTCTTTTAAGCTCGGCCTGAATGTCTATTGGGTGCATTGTTAAACCTCAATTGGAGGGTGAATCATGTCTGTCTATAGGGAATATGTTGTCTGCTCTAATCCATCGTGCAGGTTTAGCGCACAGGGGAACGACATAATGTATAAAGGGTGTCCCCTATGCGGGATGGATCTGATTTACAAGTGCCCGAAATGTGGGAGCGCTATCTGGCATAAAGGTGCCCTGTATTGCCACGAATGCCGGGCGCCCATTAAGCCCCAGGAGGAAGAAAAGAGTCTCCCCCACAAATAGGACAGTGGTTGAAGGGCTTTTCGTTAAACGCCTGAAAGTGCATCATCTCGCCGCAAGAAGCGCATTTGTGCATGATGTCTCTCAGGTCGGCCCTACATGACAAACAGAATTTGTGATCGATTTCCAGATCGGTGGATGAACAATGTGGGCACATAATCAACCTCCTTTATCTATCTTGACTTTCTGAATTGATAACGAGTTATATATCGGATATCGGATACATGTCAAGAGAAAAATATCCTACAGACGAAAAAAGTTTAGGAGGTAGACTCCGCATCTACCGTGAGACGAACGGAATTAAGCTTACAGACTTTACTCAACTGGTTAATATCTCACAAGGTTCACTGTCTGATATTGAAAATAACAAGGCTAAACCATCTTCAAAGGCGATAGAAAACCTCATTCGTCATTCCGATATAAGTATTTATTGGCTCTACACAGGCTTGGGGGATATGGTGCGGACTGACGCGGAATTGAAGGGAAAACCTGGGCCACGGCCGATTAATCCTACCATTGCCGCCCTCCTTGAATCTGCCCGGACAGTCCTCGAAAGCGGGAATCCAGTCGCGTTTGACGCCCTGGAGAGAAATATTCGGTATTTCGAACATGCCATAAAGGCCGAGGAGCGCACGGCATCCCTCGAAGAAAAATGCGATACATTAATTAAAAAAGTCGAGGATTTGGAATCGAAGATCGAGGCGAAAGATACTAAGGAGGAGGAGGGGGTGGTCGATGGGGAATGGGTTGCGGCAGCCGGTCCGAGCTGATATATCAATACATCCCTGGCTGCCGGCGCAGGTCTGCATGCATCTGGCTTCCTGAACGGATTGTGGCCGGTGATCCGAATGTTTTTGCACTAACGGTCGGGGGCGATTCCTATATATATAAGGTATGGTTCAACGATGCGGCCAGGCTCAACGCCCCAATCGATCCGTATCGCATCTCTGGCCGCTATGTGAGAGACTTTGTGCCGGCAGATGAGGCGGAACGAATCCAGGCCTTCATCCACAATGTCCTGGACCGAAAAGCGCCCATGCAAACCATCATCACCTTGGCCATCCCAGTTAAACACAACCAACGCATCGTTCGGCTTTTACCCGTCAATAATTATAGGGCCTTGGCATATCTTGTAAAGGAGGCTTGACAATGACACATGATATGGATAATAATGATGATGTAAAACGATTTCCGGATAGCTCATTTAAGGAAAGGCTAAAGGGCGCCGTGGTCATCCCGGCAAAGCTGGACGTTGCGGATACCCACCCACCGCCAGACGATCCACCACCGCCCAAAGACAAGGGAAAGGACTAAAAATATGGATACGGTATCGAAAGAAGTGCGCAAGCTCCTATTCGGCGTGCGAAGATCTGTACGCTACCACACGAGGAGGAGACTCTTTTTTGACCGTCTCCATAAGGTTTCCACCTTTCTTTCAGCCCTGGCCGGTACCGCTACGGTCGCCTCCATCTTGGGAAAGCTGCCCGACTCCTGGACCATAGGCTTCGCCATCGCAGTGGCCGTCTTCTCTGTCGTCGATCTGGTGGTTGGCACGGCCCAGTACTCCCGGCAGCATCACGATCTGGCAAGGCAGTTTATCGATCTCGAAAAAGATATAGTGTCCATCCGTGAACCATCCCAAGAGGATATCAATCGCCTCACCGCACACAGGCTCGATATCGAATCTAATGAACCCCCGGCTCTCAAAGTGCTCGATTCCATTTGCCACAACGAGCTGCTCAGGGCGATGGGCTACCCGCAAAGGGATTTCGTCCGCATCGCATGGTACCAGCGCCTCCTCGCCCAGTTTTTCGACGTCAGGGAATACGCCGTAACCACGCCCCCGGCCCCAGACGAAAGAGTCGGCTAACATCGTTCGTCCCTCCGGATCTCCCCAAAAATGCCTCCGGAGAATTTTTTTCACTTTTTTTAAAAAAACTTTTTTACCGTTATAGATAACTCTAAAAACCCCGTTTTTTTCAAAATTGATCAGTCAAAATTATTTCGTACTGTAAGTTTTACTGTAATAATGTAACTACTTTATTTTATAGTGCTTTTCACCTATTTCGCCGTTTCGCACCTGATTTCGCACCAGTGCGAAACACATTTTCGCAGGTTTTTGCATGGGCGATCCACCTGAAACCTCCCTGAAAACATTGTGTTACACCCATCATGGGTACGATTTTCGCCACCGCAATTTTCTCAAACTATCTGCAAATCTTGAAAAAAGATTAAGTCTAATTGACCATTTTGTTTTGCAACGTGATAAAATTTCCAAGACGACCTAACTACCCAATATTTCCCACCAAATCCCGTAAATTCCCGCCTCAAATCTTTTTCAATCTATTTGTCGCGCCACATCAAGCATCCTTAGCGTCTCCCGGGCGATCTTCAATCCCTCATCGGTCGGGATAATCAGGACCTTGACCTCACTGCCGGCCGGACTGATCTCTTGAACCCCGTTTCCGCTGGCCTGGTTTCTTTCCGGGTCAACCGCAATGCCCAGTCTGTTCAGGCCCCGGCAACACAGGTCCCGGATAAGGGGGACGTTCTCCCCGATGCCCGCCGTAAAGACCACGGCATCGAGACGCTCCAGGGCAGCAAAATATGCC
>Ga0068714_10003571_pt1 | contig 18287 bp, 17 predicted proteins | sample MTBNYHSulfiMetaG_FD_62988 | JGI IMG/M metagenome (GOLD analysis project Ga0068714, IMG submission 62988) | Enrichment culture microbial communities from rom New York Harbor, USA that are MTBE-degrading - MTBE-NYH (New York Harbor Sulfidogenic)... | ecosystem: Environmental > Aquatic > Marine >... | reverse complement strand
TGTCCGCAGTCGGCCATATTTTCTTTCCAGATACCGCTCGAGCATTAATTCTTCGCCGTTGAGCCTGAGGCGCCACAGGCTCTGGCTGCGCAGCCCGGCGAAGAATAGCGAACCGTCCTGAACTACCGCCCCGGAGGGTGCCCAGGTTACCTCACCGCTGTGGAGGACGGGCTGGAGCATCCCTTCCGCCGATTCGTCTCCACGTATCACCGGCCATCCGTAGTTGGCACCGGGAGTTATCTGGTTCACTTCGTCGTGAGCGGAGGAACCGTGCTCCGTAGCCCACAGCCTTCCCTGCTCGTCCCAGGCCAGGCCCTGGGGATTGCGGTGTCCGTAGGAATACACCGGAGAACCCGGGAATGGGTTATCGGCAGGAATTGCCCCATCGTCCCTGAGGCGCAGAATCTTGCCCGCCAGCGAATTGACGTCCTGAGCAAGCCCTGGTTCAGAGGCATCGCCGGCGGTGATGTACAGAAATCCGTCCGGACCGAATTTTATCCGCCCGCCGTTATGTATTCCAGCGCCGGGTATGCCGTCGATGATGATGGTCGGCTGGGCCAGGGACAGGTCCTGTTTAATGTATCGCACCACTTTGTTGCTCAGATTTTCGCCTTCCTGGTAGGTGTAATAGACGTAAACGAACCCGTTGTTTTCGAAGTCAGGATGCAGCGCTATGCCCAGCAGGCCGCCTTCTCCGCGGTGGGCGACTTCCTCTATTTGTAGGAGCGGTGCTGGGAGCAGGTTCCCGTCCGCATCTATCAGCCTTACCCTGCCGGGACGCTCCGTGAATATGATGCCACTATCGGGCAGGAAATCGAGCGACCAGGGGATTTCCAGGTTTGTGGCAATGACCTCTACCGCCGGCAGGTCATCGGCGGCCCTTTTCGCCTGGAAATTCCACCACAGGAGGCCGGCAACCGCGATTACGGCCACGGCAAACAGAGATAGGGTCAGGAAAAACCACCTTTTCCTTTTCATCGCACTAACCTGGCTTTAGAGGTCAAGTGACTTCTCAATCGAGAGCCACGATTTTTCAGGCGACCTGTTTCATTTTCAGGGGGCAGCTCACCGACTTCCAGGCGCTGAACCCCCCGAGAACGACGGTTATGTTCTGCCAGCCTTTCTTTTGCAGCAGGCTGGCTGCTATCATCGAGCGCACTCCACTGCCGCAGAAGATGAACACCGGCCGGTCTTCAGGAACCTCCCGGCGGCGTTTGTCTATCTGGGTAATATGAATGTGATGGGCGCCCGGAATCTCGCCATCATGCTCAAGTTCTCCCTGACTGCGCACATCGAGAATCCAGGTATCGTCGCCCGTATCCAGCCGGTGGCAGAGTTCGGGCACTGTCACCGTCCTGATTGAATCGGTGTCCCGGCCGGCCTTGTGCCAGGCCAGGATGCCCCCGGCAAGGTAGCCCTCTATCCGGTCATACCCCATTCGTCTCAGCTGGCCGGTCAGCGTCTCCAGATGGCAGATGTCGCACACCAGCATGATACTCCGGTCATAAGGAAGAAACCACCCGCCAAAGCTTGAAATCCCACTCGGCCAGATGCACAGCGAGCCGGGGACGTGCGCCGCCCCGAAACCGTCAAACCTGGTGTCCAGGATAACGGATTCACGGGCCAGTCCGGCAAACACATCGGGGGACAGAGCTTTCGGCTGTGGAATGGCATGCAGTTTAGGAGCGCCGCAAAGATTCATTTCTTCCATCTGTTTGAAGTAGGGAGGTTTTTCCAGGTCAACGCCGACGGCGCCGACGAATTCTTCACGCCCTCTGAGTTGCAACCTGGGGTTGCTCAGGCGCTCCGTGCCAATGGTTGTCCAGGCGCGATCGCTGATTGCCGAGCCGCACACTGACCCGGACCCGTGAGCGGGACAGACAAGAACGCCGTCGCCCAGCGGCAGCAGCTTTTCGAATATGGAATCGTACAGGCTGCCGGCCATTTCCACAGTTTTTTCCTGGCCCAGAAGGTCGGTCCTGCCCACCTCGCCGGCGAACAGTGTATCCCCGGTAAACACCATGAGCGGCGTACCATGAGCATCACTCAGCAGGTAACTCATCGAACCGGGCGTATGACCCGGCGTGCTGATGGCGCGCAGCGTATTACTACCCAGCGGCCATTCCTGCTGCTCACGCACCGCCTGACCATACTGGTAAGGCCACTGACCGTCGGCGTGCCATATCTCGGCGCCGGTGAGCGCAGCCAGCTCGCAGGAGCCTATCAGATAGTCCTCGTTGCGGTGCGTTTCCAGAACGTATCTGATATGGTATCCGTTTTTTCCTGCCCGTTCCAGATACACACCGACATCGCGTCTGGGATCGATAATTGCCGCCTCAGCGCCGCTGCCCAGCAAATAGGAGTAGTGGGACAGGCCTTCGGACTCTATGCGCTCAAATAGCATCTGTTTGGTCACCACTCAATGCCGGCCAGATGTCTTAGCATGGATCATCTGCAAAGTATATAACGCTCGCGTCGTACGCAGTGGGAAATAGCCCTATAATTATGAAGAACAGGATGTTGAATAGTCATAACATAAAGGGGTGGAAATCTAAAAAAACTGTAACATTTCGGATTTGGAGGAAAATCTATTTCGGTTCCAGGGGATAGCCCGCCCTGCGCCAGGCATCAAAGCCGCCTTTAAGGGGATACACATCTTTAAAACCGTGGTCCAGCAGGACCTGCGCCGCCCGGGCGCTGGATGCTTCGTCTTTTCAGGTGCAGTAAGTCACTATCAGACGGTCGCGCGGCAGCGTGTCCAGCTGCCCTTCCAGTTCCTTATAATGTATCCGTAATGCTCCCGGCAGCTTGACGTCCGATTCGCCCCAGTCATGTGAATTCCTGGTGTCGATGAACAGTACCGGCTCACCGCTGTCTAGCCTTCTTTTCACTTCGTCAACGCTAATTCGCTCTGGCTCCGCCAAATCATCCTCCCATTTACAAAGGCTTGAAAGAATTCTAACCGCCAAACGATGGAAAAGTCATAAAATGGAGGCTGGAATTATCACAAAACTATAACATTTGGGGGAGTGAAGGAAGCGGTCGAGTCTTCCCTCACCTATGCAGCAATCATTCAAGCAGTGAGCCTTGCCCGTTGGCCCGCTATTGAAGTCGCACGACAGCTCCGTTGCCTTTACAATGGATGTTTGCAGCCATATAATTGAAGGGGTGCAAGGGGGGCGGTAGAATGCCAGCGTAGCTCAGTGGTAGAGCAGCGGTTTCGTAAACCGCCGGCCGTCGGTTCGAATCCGACCGCTGGCTCGGCAAGTGAAAAAGGGGTGCGTACGGGAATTAGGAATAATGTACTGTATGGTTCGTAACAATTCACCCTTGCCTGTGGTATAATAAAAGCGGATAGTAGCTTAATTTGAGGTACCGGAGAGAAGGGTGAGACCTAGCTGGAAGAGAAGCAGTCTGATCTACATCGCCATCCTGCTGGCGGCGGTGGCCCTGTTTTCCTATCTTTTGCCCTCGGCAAATAAACCCGAGGAGGTCCCGCTGAGCAAGGTAATCGCTATGTCGCAGCAGAAGCAAATCGCCGAGATTGAGGTAGAGGAGAACCTGCTGCTGGTAACCACAGTGGACGATACCCAGGTCAGGGCGTTCAAGGAAAGCAATGCCAGCATCTATGAAATAGAGGGGCTGAACCTGGAGGGAGTGGTGATCACGATCAAAGGCTCCTCCGGCATCAACTGGGGAAGTCTGATGCTCAATTTTCTGCCCCTCCTCATCTTCGGCGGGCTGCTGTTTTTCCTCTTCCGCCAGGCCCGCGGAGCGAACAATCAGGCAATGAGCTTCGGGCGCAGCCGGGCCCGCCTGTTTCCCGCCAACCGGCCCACGGTGACCTTCGAGGACGTGGCCGGAGTAGAGGAAGCCAAGCAGGAATTGCGGGAGGTGGTGGAGTTTTTGAAGGCACGGGAAAAGTTTCAGGCGCTGGGGGCGCGCATACCCAAGGGGGTGCTTCTGGTGGGGCCGCCGGGAACGGGCAAGACACTGATGGCCCGTGCCGTAGCCGGTGAGGCGGATGTGCCCTTCTTCTCCATCAGCGGCAGCGAGTTCGTGGAGATGTTCGTGGGGGTGGGCGCTTCGCGGGTGCGCGACCTGTTTGACCAGGCCAAGCGTAATGCACCCTGCATTATCTTTATCGACGAAATCGATGCGGTGGGTCGCCACCGCGGCGCCGGTCTGGGTGGCAGCCACGATGAACGGGAGCAGACCCTGAATCAAATACTGGTGGAGATGGACGGCTTTGATACCAATACCCACGTAATCGTGATGGCGGCCACCAACCGGCCCGATATTCTTGACCCGGCGCTGCTGCGTCCCGGCCGCTTTGACCGCCGGGTGGTGCTGGACCGGCCCGATATCAGTGGCAGGGTGGCCATCCTCAAAGTCCACACCAATGGCAAGCCGCTGGATAATGATGTAGACCTGGAGAAAGTGGCCAAAGGCACGGTGGGGTTCAGCGGGGCGGACCTTTCCAATCTGGTCAACGAGGCGGCCATCCTGGCCGCCAGGCGGAACAAGAAAGCCATCGGCATGATGGAATTTGAGGAATCAGTGGACCGGGTGATCGCCGGGCCGGAGAGGAAAAGCCGCAAGATCAGCCCGCGGGAGAAAGAAATCATCGCCTACCATGAAGCCGGGCACGCCTTGGTGGCCAAGATGCTTCCCAATGCCGACCCGGTGCACAAGATATCCATCGTGGCCCGGGGTATGTCGCTGGGGCATACCCGCCAGCTGCCCATCGAGGACCGCTATCTGATGACCCGCTCCCAGTTTCGGGATATGCTGGCCACGCTGCTGGGGGGGCTGACCGCCGAGGAGCTGATTTATAACGAGATGACCACCGGAGGCCAGAATGATATTGAGCAGGCTACCAAGCTCTCCCGTGCTATGGTGACCAGTTTCGGCATGAGCGAAAAACTGGGCCCCCGGACCTTCGGCCACAAGGAAGAGATGGTCTTTCTCGGTCGCGAAATCTCGGAACAGCGGGACTATAGCGACAAGGTGGCCGAGCAGATAGACGATGAAGTCCATGCTCTGGTGGACAAGGCGCACCAGACCGCCCGGGAGATATTGACCGAAAACAGGGCTAAACTTACTCGCCTGGCAGAACGGTTGATCGCCGAGGAGACTCTGGAAGGGGAAGAACTGGAAGCTATCTTCAGTGAGACCCCTGCCCGACCTTCCAGGAAGCCCAAGATCGAAGAGAAGCCGGTTCCGGTGGAGCCGGTGGCCGAAGCCGAGCGGGAAACAAGTCCCAGAAAACCACCTATCGTTCCCCGCCTGGTGCCCAAGCAGTCTCCGGCGGGTGATTAGCCCGTTTTCTCGGGTCCTGACGTAAACGGCGATATCTACCTTTTGTGTTGTTCCGATGCAGGAAAACATGATAGAAATCACTTCGGCCCCCCTTTCCCCCGAGTCTGTGGTGAGCCGGGTCAGAAACGACCGCAGCGGCTGCGTGGTGGTCTATGTAGGGCTGATACGTGAGCAGTCCCGCGGAAAGGCAGTCCTTGCCGTGGAATACGAGGATACTTCGGGCAGGGCGGCAGAGGAACTGAGGTCAGTCGCTGAGGAAATCAAACAGAAGTGGCCCGTCGAGGACATCGCCATTTCCCATCGGGTGGGCAGGCTCAGCGTGGGGGACATCAACCTGGTGGTGGCGGTGGCCGCGGCACACCGCGAGGAAGGCTTTTCTGCCTGCCAGTATGCCATCGACCGCTTCAAAGCCAAATTGCCTACCAGCAAAAGGGAGACCTATCGGGACGGCAGCGTCTGGATGGAGGGGGATTGACCCGCTGCTACGTTACATTATTGATTTGAAAGGGAGGGACTGCCTTGGAGCCAATCGGTCTTTTAATGCGAGAACATCGCCTCATTGAACGCATGATTGGTTTTTTACAGCGAATCAACGCTGAGGGCGAGGCGAAGCTTGATTCCATTGAAACGGCGGTAGATTTCTTTAGGACTTATGCGGACCGCACTCATCATGGAAAAGAAGAGGATATCCTGTTCCGCAGTCTGTCCAATAAACAACTTTCCCCCGAGCATAAGAAGATTATGGAAGAGCTTGTCCAGGAACATGTGTTTGCCCGGAATACCGTTGCCAGTTTGCTGAAAGCTGGACAGAAATACACTGGCAGTGATAATAGTTCGTTGGCAGAGGTAAAAGAGCGCATTAATGACCTGCTCCGGCTCTATCCGGCGCACATTGAGAAAGAAGATAAGCGCTTTTTCTTTCCCAGCATGGAGTATTTCAGCAGGGAAGAAAGGGACCTGATGCTGGACGAGTTTTACCGGTTTGACCAGTCCATGATTCACGAGAAATACGAGAAACTGGTATCCAAGCTAGAACAAAACCGGTGAGCTATTTTCTGCGCTGCACCACGTAACCGGCCAGGTCATAAAGAGCCTGGCGGCTGCTGTTCTCGGGAAGAGCAGCGAGGTTCTGGCAGGCCCTGTCGCAGTACTCAGAGGCCTCGGCATAGCAATCATCCACAATTGAAGAATCGCGCAGCAATTGAATGGCCCGTTCGATGTTTTCCTTACGGTCCCTCTTTTCAAATACGTGTCTGATCGGGTTATCCGCGGGATAGCGTTCCATCAGCAGCATCGCCGGCAGGGTGAGGGTGCCCTGAGATAAGTCCGAACCCACCGGCTTGCCCAGCTCTTCCTCGGTGCCGATGAAGTCCAGGATGTCATCCACTATCTGAAAGGCTATGCCCAGGTTGTGGCCGTATTCTTTGAGCGCTCTGATCGAGCTCTCCGGCGCCTCGCTCAGGACGGCCCCGGACTCGGTGGCCAGTGAGAACAGAGAGGCGGTCTTTCGGGAGATTTTCAGGAAATACTGGTCGCGGGTCTGTTCCAGGTTGAAGGCGCCGAAGAACTGGTTCAGCTCCCCGCTGGAAATGGTGGCCAGAGTCTGGGAAAAGAGCTTGATGACGCGGGGGTTCTTGGTATCGGAGACAAATTCCCCCGCCTTGGCGAAAAGGTAGTCGCCCAGGAGCACCGCCGGCTCATCGCCCCAGAGCTTGTAGATGGTGGGTTTGCCCCGCCGCACCTCTGACCGGTCGATGGCGTCGTCGTGGACCAGGGTGGCGGTATGCATCAGCTCCACCGAGGCGGCCATGGGCAGGAGATACTCCGCATTATACTTGTAGAATTTTCCCGCAAGAAGGGTCAGCGCCGGGCGAATCCCCTTGCCACCTCCCCTCACCACGTAATCAAGCTGCTGGGAGAGCCAGGGAAAATCAACTTTGATAATTGACCTGAGGTTCTCTCTGACTCTGGACAGGTCTTCCCGGACCGTTGCATAGATGTGGTCGAGTTCCAAGAGGCTCCTTTCTCACGCGGAGGGCTGGCCCAGCCTGGCCGTTTCCTCCTCCACCAGGGTGTCGTCCAGTTTGGTGAAAAGCGGCTGGGGTTGATGAAGCTTCTGCCCCGGAGCCGGCGGGTTGGGCTGCCAGCCCTGTTCTTCGATTGTGCCGGCAAAGCCCAGGTACCCGTGCAGCTGCTGTGAGCTGAAGGGCAGAAAGGGATAAAGCATGGTCTTCAACTGTGAGATGACATGCAGCGCCGTATAGAGCGAGGTGGCCGCCCGTTTTCGGTCTTCTTTGATTACTTTCCAGGGCGATTTATCGTCGAGGTAACGGTTAGCCTGCTGGGCCAGTGACATGACAGTCCGAATAGCTTCGCGGAAGTGGCAGCCGTAGAGCAGCCCGTCCACCGTATTCAGGGCGTCGTCGGCGGCGTGGATGATGGCCTGGTCCTGACCATCCAGCTCACCCGGCTCCGGCACCCTGCCCTCGAAGTTACGGTAGACAAAGGTGAGCACCCGGTGCACCAGGTTGCCGTAGGTGGCCACCAGTTCGTCATTGTTGCGGCGGACAAACTCCCGCCAGGAAAAGTCGGTGTCCGAGGTCTCCGGCATGTTGATGGAGAGCAGGTAGCGCAGGGGGTCGGGGTCGTAGCGGGATAGATAGTCCGGCAGCCATACCGCCCAGTTATGGCTGGTAGAAAGCTTCCTGCCTTCGATGGTCAGAAATTCATTAGCCGGGACGTCATAGGGCAGGTTGAGGCTGGGGTCATAGCCCATAAGCATGGCGGGCCAGATGAGGGAGTGAAATGGTATGTTGTCCTTGCCGATGAAGTAGTAGCTCCTGGCCTCTTTATTCTGCCAGAAGTCGCGCCATCTTTCGCTGTCACCGTGCAGGGCAGCCCACTCTTTGGCTGCCGACAAGTAACCGATGACTGCCTCAAACCAGACGTAAATTCGCTTGTCTTCAAAGCCTTCCACGGGCACCGGGATTCCCCAGTCGATATCACGGGTTATGGCCCGGTCTTTCAGGCCCTCCTCCAGATAGCGCTGGGAAAAATTCAGCACGTTGGGCCGCCAGTGCTCCTGAAGCCGTATCCATTCCAGCAGAGGCTGGTTGAAGGCGGACAGTTTGAGGAAGAAATGCTCCGTATCCCTGAATACAGGTTCTGTGCCACAGATACGGCAACGCGGCTCGATAAGCTCCGCCGGGCTGAGCGGTTTGCCGCAGGCCTCGCACTGGTCGCCCCGCGCCCCGGGAGTGTGGCAGTACGGGCAGATGCCCTCCACATAGCGGTCTGCCAGGAAACGCCTGCATTTGGGGCAGTAGGGCTGAGAGACCGTGTCCCGGTAGATGTAGTTTTTGTTGAGCAGGGTGAGGAAGATGTCCTGGGACACCCGGGCGTGGTTTTCCGTGCCGGTGGTGGTGAAAAGGTCAAAGGAGATGCCGAACTTCTCCCAGCATTCCAGGAACTGCTGGTGGTACCTGGCGGCGATTTCCCCCGGCTTTTTCCCTTCCTGCTCGGCTTTCAGGGTGATGGGCGTGCCGTGCTGGTCCGAGCCGGAGACCATCAGGACATCGTTGCCCTTGGTGCGGTGGTAGCGGGCAAAGATATCCGGCGGCAGGTAGGCGCCCGCGAGCTGCCCTAGGTGCAATGAGCCGTTGGCGTACGGCCAGGCCACCGCGATAAAAATCTTCTCGTTCATCGATGGACCTCAAGTAATAGAGAGCGTAGCTATTCCTGGAAGAAGGTCAGCACCTGTTCCCCTTTTTCCACCTTGTGATGTGCGTACCCTTTTTTCAGGCAGCACTCCACGCAGTAGCGGCGGGTCTCGCCCTCTTCGTCTTCCTTCCCGTCTTTCTCATTGATGGCCAGATAACGCTCCGGGTAGGGAATGGTGCGCTGGCATTCATCGCATTTGACTTCACCCAGTGAGATACAACCTCGTCGCATGGTCAACTCCTCTTCGAACTCTGACAGGCATTATGCTTAACGTCCCGGTGCCGTTCCATATCGAGCCAGGCCTTATAAAGCTCGCGCCGGGAGAGCCCGGTGGCTCTCGATATCTCGGCGATGGCCTCTCTGGCGCTCTGACCCGACAGGTGCAGGGAGGACAGCTGCTGCCGGATATTCTCTGTCATTTCAGGTCTCTTTTCCGCTCGCTTCCCCGCCACCACCAGCGTGAATTCGCCCCGCGGTTCGGCGAAGTGGGCGATGGCCTGGCTTACCGTCCCGCGGAAGACCTCTTCGTGGACTTTGGTCAGCTCCCGGCATACGGCGATGTTCCGGTCCCCGAGTATATTGAGCAGGTCGGCCAGCGTTTCTTTGAGCCGGTGCGGCGCTTCCAGCAGCACCAGCGTGCCGGTCTCTCCGGCGGCCGATTTCAGGAGCTCCTGGCGGGCACCGGCCCGGCGGGGCGGGAATCCTAAGAACAAAAAGCGGTCCGTGGGCAGGCCGGAGACGGCCAGCGCAGTGATGACCGCGGACGGGCCGGGAAGGGCTACCACCGGGATGCCCTGCTCACAGGCGGCGGCGATGAGTTCATAACCGGGGTCGGAAACGCCGGGCATGCCGGCCTCGGAGACCAGCGCTACATCTTGTTCCCGCAGTTGGGCCAGGAGATAGGCGAGTTTTGCCTGCTTGTTATGTTCATGATAGCTGGTCATGGGCGTCTTAATTTCGTATTTGTTCAATAGTCTTTTGGTCTTGCGCGTGTCTTCGGCAGCGATGAGTGCCACCTCGCGTAACGTGCGGAGAGCGCGCAGAGAGATATCTTCCAGATTGCCGATGGGTGTGGCTACCACGTACAGGTTGGGCATGAATTTTCGCTTCCTAGTTTATGTATTATAGCCTACACGACGACTGGCTGTCCAGCTTTGGGAAGGGGGCCGGTTTTCCTTGACTTATCCCCCTGTGCTCTGCTATAGTCTTAAGTTAAAAGAGCGGAGAATACATGACCAGTCCTCAATACAAACAGCTGCGCCGGGCTTACGGTTTCGATGAAGTAGCGCTTGTCCCCGGCGACGTAACCGTCAACCCAGACCAGACCGCTATCGACCTTCAGATTGAGAACATTTCCCTCTCCCTGCCCATCATCGCCTCGGCCATGGACGCGGTAACCGATGTCAACATCGCCGTGATGATGAGCCTTATGGGCGGACTGGCGGTGCTACATCTGGAGGGGGTGCAGACGCGGTACGAGAACCCCGGGGAAGTGCTGGCCCAGCTTGCCCAGACGCCCCAGTCTGAAGTTACCGCCCTGCTGCAAAAAATCTACTCCGAGCCCATCAAGGAGAACCTTATCGGCGAGCGCGTTCAGGCGATTAAAAAGCAGGGCGCTACCTGTGCGGCATCGGTGACCCCGGCCAATACCAAGCGCTTTGCCCCCCTCACCCAAGAAGCGGGCGCGGATATCCTGTTCGTACAGTCCACGGTGACCACCGCCCGCCATATATCCAAGAGCTACCGGGGCCTTATTTTCTCCGAGCTCCGGGAAAGCATTCCCATGCCGGTGGTGGTGGGCAACTGCGTGAGCTATGGTGCCTGTCTGGAGCTGATGCGCACCGGCGTTTCCGCAGTGCTGGTGGGAGTGGGCCCCGGGGCTGCCTGCACTACCAGGGAGGTGCTGGGGGTGGGAGTCCCTCAGATCACCGCCACCATCGACTGCGCCGCCGCCCGAGACGAGTTTTTCCGTGAGAGCGGCAAGTATGTGCCCATCATTACCGACGGTGGCTTCCGCAAGGGAGGGGACATCTGCAAGGCGCTGGCCGCCGGCGCCGATGCGGTGATGATAGGCTCCCTTTTCGCCCAGGCGAAAGAAGCGCCCGGGCTGGGCTACCACTGGGGCATGGCCCACCCTCACCCCGCCCTGCCCAGAGGGACCCGAATCAAGGTGGGCACCAGCGGCACGCTGGAGCAGATCCTGTTCGGGCCTACCTCAAGGACGGACGGCAGTCAGAATCTGGTGGGTGCCATACGCACCGCCATGGGAGTCTGCGGGGTCACTACCATTCAGGAGATGCATGGGGTGGAGATGGTGATAGCGCCGGCCGTTGTCACCGAAGGCAAGTCCTGGCAGATGGCTCAATCCTGTTCCTGATGCCACCGCTTGGGCTACTCCTCGTCTTCTTCCTCTTCCTCTACTTCCGGTTCCGGCGCGGTCTCTCTTTCCTCGCTGGTGCGCGGCAGCACTGCCTCCAGCTTCTTGCCCTGACGTGAAGGAAAGGTCAGCCCGTCGATGATCCGGCGCACCTCTTTGAGGTCGGTTGCCTGGCCTTCGGCAACGCGTATCACCACCGCATCCACTCCGGCCTTCCAGAGCATCTGAAGCTCCTGTGCGCTCACCTTGAGCGGCGCCGACGCCAGCACCGGTTTGGTCAGCAGTTCGGCCGCGCGCTGGAGAAACATGAGATGGCGCCAGGTCAGCCGGGCTTTCCCCTCCATTTCCGCAGCCACCAACGCGGCATCTACCGGCAGAGCATTCACCGTTCTGAGCACCCCTTCGCTTAGCGAGTCGTCCACCTGAAGGACTTTCCCCATCTCAGGGGCGTCAGGGAGGTCCAGCGGTGTATCCTGGGCGAGGACGAAGAAATCGCAGCCCGCTTTCAGCAGACTTTCTATCTCCTGGTGACTGACATTTTCCATATGAATACCCCAGGGGATGCGGGCAAGACGGCGGGCGCTCTCAGCGATAGCAGAAGCTGGCCCCGGTTTCTCGATGATTATGGCATCGGCAACAGCGGCGATTTCCACCATATGTTCGGCGGTGCTGGCCTGGGCCAGACTGGCAATGAGCAGTATCTTCTGCTTTCGCTCGGCTGCTGGCGCTGCCCCGAAACCCATAGGCTTGGGGGCCGTTCCCGTTGTCTGTTTCAGCTTTTCCATCAGTTTGCTCATTCCAATCCTCCTGAGGCCACCAACCAGTATAGCACAATGCCTGTTCCGGGATAAAAACCGATTTTTATGGAATTTCAATGCAGATTTTATGGGAGATTAATCTGGCGTGGCTATGATATACGAAGAAAGGCAGCAATCATGACCATTGCTACGGTAATCAGGCTGAAAGATGACGCAGTGCTGGTCTTTGACGGCAGAGGTGAACAGCTCCCGGAGTACCAGGGCCAGTATCGGCAGGTTAAAAGGCGCATTCGGGAGGACGCCCCGACGGAAGCGGTGTTCATGCACTGGTTTGAGCGTAATCAGGTGCCTCGAATCGTTCCCCGGGAGGGCTGGTAGGCGATGGGCCGTCATAGTCTGGTCCGGAGTATGCTGTCCACCGGGGAAGCGGCCCGCCTGCTCGGGGTGCATCCCAGCACGGTAAGAAGGTGGAGTGAGCGGAAGCGCATCAAGGCCTACCGCATCGGTCCGCGCGGGGAAAGAAGATACCGCCGGGAAGACCTCATCTCCTGTCTGCGTTCATTTTAAGGTGGCTTTTACCGGTTCTCACTCGTTTTTGTGTCTGTTATGATGTTATTTAGGAGTTATTGCCTATTGACATAAATAAAGACTATATAATACAATTGGCACAAATATAAATCGCTCGAGAGGGCCTGGATGACCAAGCAACTACCCGAAGTCACTCTGGAAGCGCAGGTGGAGACCGCAGAACAGCAGCTGATGGAAAAAGCGCTGCGGATAGCCTCTCAGCAGTGGCGGACCACCTTCGATGCCATCGGCGATGCGGTCTTACTCCTGGACCGGGACGGACGGGTTATCCGCTGTAACCGGGCCATGACCGAGCTTGTGGGGAAGAGCTACAGCGAGATCAACGGGCGCATCTTCTGTGAGCTCCTTTACGGGCGGAAGAGGTCGGCGAAAGATTGCCCCTTCGCGCGCATGAAGCAGACCAGCAGTCGGGAGGTTCAGATTATAGCTTTGGGCGGACGCTGGTATCAGGTCACGGTTGACCCTATGCTTGGCGAGGATGGCAGGCTGAGCGGGGCGGTGTATATTATTTCCGACATTACCGAGCGCCGCCAAGTGGAGGAGGCGCTGAAAAGCTCTGAGGAGCGGCTGAGAATCCTGTTTGAATATGCTCCCGATGCCATTTATTTGACCGACTTAAAAGGCACGTTTCTCGATGGCAACCGGGCTGCTGAAAAGATGTGCGGATATCGGAAGGAAGAGCTTATCAGGAAAACCTTTCTCAAACTGAACCTGCTTTCGCCGGAGCAAACCATGAAGGCGGCCAGACTTCTGGCTAAAAACGCGCTGGGGTACCCCACCGGCCCTGATGAGTTCATGCTCAATCGCAAAGACGGCGGCAAGATACCCGTTGAGATAAGCACTTTCACGGTGAAGATTAACGGGAAAAAGGTGGCACTGGGGATTGCTCGTGACATCACCGAACGCAAGCGGGCGGAGTCAGCGCTCCGGGAGAGCGAGGAGTTCAGCACCACATTGCTTGATAAAGCTCCTTATCCTCTGCTTGTGCTCAATGCGGATACCTCGGTCAGGTACATCAACCCGGCGCTGGAGCGGCTTTCCGGGTTCTCGTTGAAAGAGGTCATGGGGAAGAAAGCTCCCTTTCCCTGGTGGACGGAAGAAACATGGCAAAAAACCAGCCAGGACTTTGACGGTGCCATGCATGACGGCACTGGAGGCAAAGAAGAGCTATTCAAGAGAAAGAACGGGGAGCGGTTCTGGGTGCATATCACTGCCACGCCGGTGGTCAAGGACGGCGAATATAAATATTACCTGGCCAACTGGGTTGACATCACCGAGCGCAAGAGAATGGAGCAAGAACTGAAGGAAAAGAGCGAGTTGCTGGAATCGCGGAACGCAGAACTTCAGTTGCAGAGCAAGGCGCTGCTGGCTCAGGAGCAGGAACTGGTGGAAAAAACCCGTGAGCTGGAGGTGGCCAGTCAAGCCAAGTCAGAGTTCCTGGCGCATATGTCCCACGAGCTCCGCACTCCCCTCAACGTTATCATCGGATTTTCAGAACTGATGCTGGATGGGGTGGTGGGAGAAGTAAGCGACGAGCAGAAGCAGTGCCTCACTGATATTCTGAGCGGGGGACAGCACCTGCTGGGTCTGATCAATGACATTCTGGATCTCTCCAAGATTGAAGCGGGCAAAATGGATCTTAAGCTGAGAAATATCGCCCTGGCTGGCGTTCTGGAGGCGCTCAAAAATGAGATGATGCCCATGCTTGCGAAGAAGAAGCAGAGCCTGGAACTGGTGGTGGAGAAAGGCCTTCCTCCGGTGCGAGCAGATAAGGCCAAGCTCCGTCAGGTGCTCACCAATTTGCTGGGCAATGCCACCAAATTTACCCCCAGCGGCGGCAGGTTGAAAGTGGAGGCAATGAGGAAGAACGGCTGGTGCCAGGTCAGCGTCATCGACAATGGCATCGGCATCAGGGAGGAGGCGCAGAAAGACATCTTCGAGCCGTTCTGTCAGCTTGGCCATAACCGGCCAGGGTCAGGTGGAACCGGCCTCGGGTTGACCATTGCCAGGCAGATAATCGAAAAACATGGCGGGCGTATCTGGGTGAATAGCAAGCCCGGCAAGGGAAGCACATTCATTTTCACCGTGCCGCTGGCGGCGACCGTTAAAAAGTAAGGTGGGGAGTTGAAAGTGCTCAAGGAGAAGGTGCTGGTTGTGGAGGACAACCCTCAGAATATGCGGCTGATAGAGCTGCTGCTCCGGGGCAAAGACTACACCCTGCTCAAGGCGGGAGACGGCAAAGAGGCGCTTGACATGGTCACCAGGGAGCACCCGGACCTGATCGTCATGGATATACAGCTTCCCGAAATGAGCGGACTCGAGGTGACCAGAAGGCTGCGGCGTATGCCGGCCTTCAGCCGCACCCCCATCATTGTCCTCACTGCCTATGCCATGAAGGGGGACAGGGAGCGTTTTCTTAAGGCGGGGTGCAGCGTGTACCTTGACAAGCCCACCGGCACCCGGGAACTTCCCGCCGTTATCGAGCAGTTGCTCCGCGGAAAAACCACGTTCGGAAAAAAAAGATGATATAATACGGGAGTTTAATAGGGGGAGGGGTAGATAAATAATCATATGGCCCAAAAAATTTTGGTGGTCGACGATGACCCGGCCATGGTCAGGCTTTTCGAGCAGGTCCTTTCCAAAGCCGGGTATGAAGTGGTCACGGGCAGCAATGGCCAGGACGCGCTGAAACTGCTGTTCAGCCAGCGGCCCGACCTGGTGCTGCTGGACGTGGTCATGCCTGGGATGGACGGGTGGCAGACCTGCAGCCGCATCCGGGACGTCTCCGCCACCGTGCCCATTATCATGCTTACCGGCCAGCACCAAACCGAGGATGACGTGGTGCGGGGACTCGATTATGGCGCGGATGATTACCTGCTCAAGCCGGTGGGCAACCGGGAACTGCTGGCCAGGGTGCAGGCCCTGCTGCGCCGCGCCGAACTGCCGTCCTCCCGGGATGGGCAGGAGAGGGACCTGACCTTCAGCGATGACCACCTTACGGTGGACGTGGCTCAGCGTAAGGTATCAGTGGACGGGAAGCGGGTGAAGCTTACCCCCATCGAGTTCCGCCTTCTGGTCCTGCTGCTGGAGAACGCCGGCCGTATCCTCACCCACCAGCAGCTCCTGGAGAAGGTGTGGGGCTGGGAGTATACGGATGACCTCGACTATGTCCGCATCTACATCTCACACCTGCGGCGCAAGCTGGAACCGGAGCCGGCCCTGCCCAAATACATCGTCACCGAACCGGGCGTGGGCTATTGCTTTCAGAAACAGGAATAACACGGGAATCTATTATCTGCGCATTATTTTGATAAGCTCTTTCACCGTTCTTGTGTTCAGCACGTCCCCGGCTTCCAGCCATCCCCGCCGGGCCTGAACCACCCCGTAGCGCATAAAATTGAGGTCATTTATGCTGTGGGCATCGGTGGAGACGGCCACCATCACGCCCATATCCTTCGCCATTTTGCAGTGAACATCAATGAGGTCGAGCCGGTCCGGCTGGGCGTTCACTTCCATCACGCAGCCCTGGTCATGCGCTACCTTCATCAGTCTTTCTATGTCCAGGTCATACGGCTCCCGCTCTCCGATCAGCCGTCCGGTGGGGTGCCCCAGAATGATGAAGTAAGGCTTGTCGCTGATGGCCCGGATGATACGCTCCGTCTGCTTTTGCTGCGAGAGCTTGAATTTGTGGTGGATGGAGCATATCACCAGGTCAGTCTTACGCAAAATATCATCGGAGAGGTCGAGGGAGCCGTCTTCCATGATGTCCACCTCGATTCCCTTCAGCACCAGAAAATCATCCAGCTTCTCATTGAGCCGGTCTATCTCCTCCATCTGCTCCGCCAGGCGTTTCTCGTCCAGTCCGTGGGTCATGCTCAGATGCTTGGAATGGTCGGTGATGGCCAGGTACTGGTACCCTTTTTCCCGGGCTGCCTCCGCCATCTGCTCCAGGCTGGCCTTGCCTTCGGTGGCTCTGGTGTGAGCGTGCAGGTCGCCGCGGATATCCTCCAGGGTGACCAGCTTGGGCAGTTTATTCTCCTGTGCTGCTTGGATTTCTCCCCTGTTTTCCCTCAGCTCAGGCTCAATATAAGGGAGGTCCACCTGCTTGTAGACTTCTTTTTCAGTCCTGCCGGCGATGCGTTTCTCGCCGCGGAACACTCCGTACTCGTTTATCTTCAGCTTCCGCTTCACTCCCATCTGGCGAATGGCTACATTATGGGCCTTGGAGCCGGTGAAGTAGTGGAGGGCAGAGCCGTAGCTCTCCTCGGGGACCCCGCGCAGGTCCACCTGCAGCCCGAAGCGCAGCATCACCGTGGACTTGGTCTTCCCTTTGGCTATCACTCGCTCCACGTCCTCATAGTTGACGAAGCGCTCCATGATGTCCGAGCCTTCTGCGTGAGTGGCCAGAATATCCAGGTCGCCCACCGTCTCCATGCCCCGGCGATAGCTGCCGGCGGCCTCCACCTGTTTGACTCCCTTCACCTTTCTCAGATAGTCCAGCAGCGGGCTGGCCAGCTCCTCTACCACGGACAGTTTGAGGCGTTCTTTGCCTTCAGCCTCTTTGCCCTTCCGGCCCAGTTCGGCCAGGATGGCCTCTTCGGTCCTGGCGGCAAAGCCGGGGAGCTCGCGGATTTTCTGCTCTTCGGCAGCCTTTTTCAGTTCGGCGGCGCTGGTGATGCCCAGCTTCTGGTAGAGCGCGGCAGCCCGTTTGGGGCCCAGCCCCTCCAGCTTCATGATCTGCACCAGGCCGCCGGGCAGTTCCTGTTTGAGTTCTTCCAGCGGGGACAGCTTGCCCGTTTTGATGATTTCCGCAATCTTGCCGGCCAGGTCTTTGCCGATTCCCGGCAGCTCATCCAGGTCTTTCCCCTGCTTGAGCAGTTCGCTGGCGCTCTGGGGCAGGTTGGCGATGCTGCGGGCGGCGTTGCGGTAGGCGCGGACCCGATATTGGTTCGCCCCCTGGACCTCCAGAAGGTCAGCATACTGGTTAAATATCTCCGCTATCTCCGCGTTGTGTATCGGCAAGGCGTTTCTCCAGTTTTAAGTCTGCTGTTTTCTGGACTTGATGCCCAGCTCCTGGCTGAACTGGAGGTGGCGGATGATGTCGGCGCGGGTTAGCAACCCGATGCACCGTTCTCCGTCCACCACCAGCACCTGGTTGAGGTCGTGCTGGGCAAGGGTCCTCATCGCCTTGTTCAACTCGTCCTGAGGGGTGACCGTGTGCAGCGGTTCACGGGTCATAATCCGGGAAACCGGTGTCTCCGCCCACTTATCCTGGGTCAACTCCTTGATATCAGTGATGGTGACAATGCCCACCAGTTTATTTCCATCGCATACGGCGACGGCCCGTCCGCGCTTCCGACGGAAGATGTCCCACACCACGTCCGCTACCGGCGTATCCGGGCCTATGGTCTCCTGCTCAGCGTCCATCACTTCGGCGACTTTGGTGCCGGTGAGCTGTTCCTGAAGCGTTATCTGCTGCCGGCTGCTCTCGGCGGCGTTGCTCAGAAACCAGCCGACGAAGG
>Ga0068714_10003570_pt1 | contig 18291 bp, 17 predicted proteins | sample MTBNYHSulfiMetaG_FD_62988 | JGI IMG/M metagenome (GOLD analysis project Ga0068714, IMG submission 62988) | Enrichment culture microbial communities from rom New York Harbor, USA that are MTBE-degrading - MTBE-NYH (New York Harbor Sulfidogenic)... | ecosystem: Environmental > Aquatic > Marine >... | reverse complement strand
CGCTGCCGGAGAAGGTGGTGGAGAGAAACATCGCCGCCGCCGAGGCAGCCTGCAAGAAAGTGAAGAGATAGTGGCTAAAGAGAGGAAGATACCCGGGCCGGTGTCCCCGGCGGGCACCATCCCCACCAAAATGGGGAGCTGGAGCACGGCCAAGCCGGTGCTCAAGGGAAAATGCACCTTCTGCCTTTTCTGCTGGGTGTTCTGCCCGGAAGGGGCCATCATTCAGGACGAGGAGAATAAAAGGGTCCGGTTCAATTTCGAGGAATGCAAGGGCTGCGGCATCTGTGTCCGGGAGTGCCCCACCAAAGCCATCGAGATGGCAGAGCCTGAGAAAGACGGAAAGAAATAGTGTCCACCCGAATGCCGGTGAAGAAATATATTACCGCTAACGAGGCGGTGGCCCACGCCGCCCGGCTGGCCCGGGTGGAAGTGGTGGCCGCCTATCCCATCACCCCCCAGACCACCATCGTGGAGAAAATCGCCCGCTTCATCGCCGATGGCGAGATGGATGCCGACTTCCTTAAAGTGGAGTCGGAGCACTCCGCGCTGACCGCCTGCATGGGCGTGCGCATGACGGGGGCACGCGCCTTCACCTCTACCTCGTCGCAGGGGCTGGAATATATGCACGAGATGCTGGCCTACGTCAGCGGCGGCCGCTACCCGCTGGTGCTGGTCAACGTGTGCCGCTCCACGGCGCTCCCCTGGAGCATCTGGGGAGACCAGCAGGACGCCATCCAGCAGCGGGACACCGGCTGGATTCAGATATTCACCGAGACCGGACAGGAAGCCCTGGACATGGTGCTCCAGGCTTACCGCATCGCCGAGGACCACCGGGTGCTGCTGCCGGTGATGGTCTGCCTGGACGCTTTTATACAGTCGCACACCGAAGAGCTGGTGGAGATTCCCGCCCAGGCAGCGGTGGACTCGTTTTTGCCCCCTTATGACGCGGTGGTGACCATGGACGTGGACAACCCTTACTCCATCTCGGTGGGTGCTCGTGGTGCGGACTATGCCCGCTGGAAGCAGGAGCAGCAGGAGGCGGCGGAAAAAGCCGGGGAGATTATTGAGGAAGTGGGGGAGGAGTTCGCCCGCGTCTTCGGGCGCGACTACGGCGGCCTTATTGAGCCCTACCGCTGTGAAGGGGCGGAGGGGGTGCTGCTGACCATGGGGGCCTTCGCCGGGACGGCCCGCGAGGTGGTGGACGAGATGCGGGACGAGGGCAAGAAAGTGGGGCTGGTCAAGGTGAGGGCGTTCCGCCCGTTTCCGGTGCAGCGTTTGCGCGAGGTCCTGGCCCCGGTGAGGGCGGCCGCGGTGCTGGACCGCGACTGCTCCTGGGGGTATGGGGGGGCGCTGGCCACCGACCTGAGGGCGGCGCTGTACGGTCTGTCCAGTCCGCCGGCGGTGCTCAACTTCATCGGGGGGCTGGGGGGCGCCGACGTCCCGCCGGAGAAGATGAGATACATGCTGGAGAAGGCGCTGGCCGCCGAAAGAGGGACCATCCCGCCGCTGGAGTTCATCGACGTATGAAGCTGAAAGACCTGCCCAAAGAAGAATTGTACCGCTGCTCCTATGGCTGCGCCGGCTGCTCCGCCGTTCTGGCGGTGCGCCTTACGTTGAAGGTGCTGGGCAGGAACAGCGCCTTTGTGGTGCCGGCCAACTGCATCAGCACCGTGTCCTGCTACTTTCCCCAGGCACCGTTCTTTGTGCCCATGACGGTGATGGCCTTCGCCGCCACTGCCTCTGCTTGCTCCGGCCTCAGCGCTGGCTACAAGAGGCGGGGCAGGAGCGATATAAATGTGGTGGGCTTCGCCGGGGACGGGGGCACGGCGGACATCGGCATTCAGGCGCTCTCCGGTGCCATCGACTGCGGCAACAAGTTCATCTACATCTGCTACGATAATGAAGCCTATATGAACACGGGAATCCAGCGCAGCGGCCTCACTCCCTACGGGGCAGTGACCACCACCACGCCCGGCTCCTGCTTTGAAAACAGGCCCAAGAAGGACATGCTGCGCATCGTGGCGGCGCACGATATTCTCTATGCCGCCACCGCCTGCACTTCCTATCCGCTCGACTATATGGAGAAGGTGAAGAAGGCCAGCGAGGTAAACGGCCCCACCTATATCCACGTGCTGACTCCCTGTCCCACCGGCTGGGGCTTTGCCCCCGACGAGACCATTGAAATCGGGCGGATGGCGGTGGAGAGCGGCATGTGGAAGCTGATGGAGTTTGAGAACGGCCAGTTCCGCACTACCTATGCCCCGCGAAAAACGCGCCCGGTGGCCGAATACTTCGCTGCTCAGACCCGGTTCCGCCAGCTCAGCCCGGAGCGGATTGCCGCCATTCAGAAGGAAATAGAAGCCACCCGCGATTAGGAGGAGAATTCATGGACGCGATGGAAGCCATTCTCTCCCGGCGCAGCATCCGCAGCTATACCGGCCAGCCCGTGCCGGGTGAGTTAATAAAAAAACTTCTGGAGGCGGGGATGAGCGCGCCGTCGGCGAGCAACCAGCAGCCCTGGCAGTTCGTCATCATCGACGACCGCGCCATTCTGGACGAGATTCCGAAATTCCACCCCTTTTCCAGCATGCTCAGGGAGGCTCCGCTGGCCATCTGCGTCTGCGGCGACCTGGACCTGGAGACGATGAGGGGGTACTGGGTCCAGGGCTGCTCCGCTGCTACCCAGAACATACTGGTCGCCGCCAATGCTCTGGGGCTGGGGGCGGTGTGGCTGGGGGTCTATCCTGTGGAAAGCAGGGTGAAGGCGGTGCAGAAACTGCTCGGGCTGCCGGGGCACGTCATCCCGCTGTGCTTTATCTCCCTCGGCTATCCGGCGGAGAAGAAGCCGCCGGCCAACCGCTACAACGAGGCCAGGGTGCGCCGCAACCGGTGGTAGCTTGCTTGCCTTACTCTGGCAGGTGCCGGGCGAACGACTCAATTATATAGTACATGGCGGTCGCACCCGCATCCTGAACGCCGATAGTCTTTTCCCGGTGCCAGCTTGCCCGACCATGCTTCGATATCATATTGACCGTTGACTTCAGCCCCTGTTCCGCGGCGGTCACGGCTGCCTCAAGCGCCTTTTTGAGGTCGCTCCCCTGTTTGATTTCCCCTTTGAACGCCTCCACGGCCGGGACCAGGCAGTCGAGCATGGTCTTATCGCCCAGTTCCGCTTTGCCCCGCTTCTTGATGCCATCTATGGCGCCGTCCGCCATCGCTATCAGGTCGTCTTTGTCAAGGTTTTCCTTGCCTGATACCGCCTTGCCCGCGCCCATGAAGGCCGATGCCAGCAATGTGCCGAAAGTTGACGGACTGGCCTTGTTGATGCTCATCCCGCACCTGGCCAGCATTTGCCCGATGTTGCTTTCGTTCACGGAAGCGAGATACTCGCGCATCGCTTTGCTGCCCAGTTGCGTGGTAATGCCCAGGTCGCCGTCGCCGATGACGGCATCGAGCTGCCTCAGCTCCTCGCTGTGGCCCTCCAGGTCATCGGCAACCCTGTTCAGCACCGAGACTATGTTCGCCGAGGTAAAGGCACCCTGTGTCACTTTTGCCTCCACTGAGGCAGGAACGGAGAGAATGCCGGCGCATCGAGCAGCTTCTTGAACTCATCGTTAAGCCTGAGCAGACTGAGCGAAGCGCCTGCCATCTCCATAGAGGTGGCGTACTCGCCGATGAACGTCTTGTATACCTTCAGGCCGCTGCCGCCGAGGATATCGTGAATCTTATTGTAGAGGATGAAAAGCTCCTCGGGAGGCGTGGCGCCGAGGCCGTTGACCAGCACGGCCACTTCATCGCCCGATTTAAAAGGCAGGTCTTTGATGGCCATATCAGCCATAATGGAAGCAATCTCGTCGGCCGGCATCATCTTGGTGCGCTTGAGGCCGGGCTCGCCGTGAATGCCCATGCCGATTTCCATCTCGTCGTCGGCGATGGTGAAGGTCGGCTTGCCCGCCGCCGGTATGGTGCAGGGGCTAAGGGCAACGCCGATGCTGCACGTCTCCTCGATGACCCGGTCGGTCAGAGCCTTCACCTCGGTGAGGCTGGCCATGGTATCGGCTTTGGCCCCGGCGAGCTTGTAGGCAAAGAAAATACCGGCGACGCCCCGGCGCTTGTCTTTCTCTTCGCGCGGTGCGGAAACGACGTCGTCCTTGGCGACGCTCATCTGCACCTCGATGTCGTCCATACTGGCCATATCGGCCGCCATCTCGAAGTTCATCACATCGCCGCTGTAGTTGCCGAAGAGGTAGAGCACGCCGGCCCCGCCGTTCACCTCTTTGGTCGCCGCCAGCATATCATCGGCGCTGGGCGAGGAAAACACGTTGCCCACCGAGACGCCGTCGAGCAGCCCCGGCCCCACGTAGCCGAGAAACACGGGGATATGCCCCGAGCCGCCCCCGGTGCAGATGCCCACCTTTCCCTTTACCGGCGCATCTGCCCTGACCAGCGCCCGCGTGCTGTCTTTGGACATGCGCAGGTGGTACGGATACGCCTTCAGGATACCGCTCAGCGTCTCATCCACCACTTGATAGGGGTCGTTGATAATCTTTTTCATTGTCTTCTGCCCTCCGTCAGAGTATAAGACTTACCGGGTCTTCGATATAGGTCTTCACCGTCTGTAAGAACCTGGCCCCCAGGGCGCCGTCCAGCACGCGGTGGTCGATGGAGAGGGTCAGGTTCATCATCGGTCTGATGACCATCTGTCCTGCCCGCGCCACCACCTTGTCCGCAATTCTCCCCACTGCCAGGATGGCTGCCTCCGGCGGCTGGATGATGGCGCTGAACTGGTCGATGTCATACATGCCAAGGTTGGAGACTGTGAAGGTGCTGCCGCTCATTTCTTCCCGGGACAGGGTGCGCTCTCTGGCTTTCTGCACCACACCGGCGCGGGCCCGGGTGATTTCGGAGATGGACTTTTTGTTGGCGTCCTTTATCACCGGCACCATCAGCCCGCCTTCCACCGAGGTGACCAGGCCGATGTCGATTCGCGTTATCATTCTCACGGAGCCGTCGACGTAAGAGCAGTTCAGGTCCTGGTTTTTCTCCAGGGCGCTGGCCACGATTTTGATAATCAGGTCGGTGAGGGTGACGCGGATGCCCGTTTGCTCCTCGATTGCCGGCAGCAGCTTCTGGCGCACCGCCTGCAGTTCTCCGGCATCGGCTTCTATGGTGAGGTAGAAGTGCGGTGTCTGAAAGCTCTCCGTCATGCGCCTGGCGATGACCTCGCGCATGGTGGACAGCCGCACCACCTCTTCTCCTTCCGCTGGTTTCGGCGCTGCGGCGGCAGGCGGCGGTGCGGGTTGGGCGGCTTTGCTTTTCTCGATGTAGCTCAGCACGTCCTCTTTGGTAATTCTGCCCCCCGGCCCCGTCCCGGCCACCTGGGCAAGGTCCACGTTATGCTCGCGGGCGATGTTGCGGGCCAGCGGGGACACTTTTATCTCTCCCGACGGTTTCGCTTCTTCTTTCGGTTTTTCCGCAGGCGTTTCCGCGGCGGGCCTGACTTCGGCTTCTTTTTCTTTCGCTGCGGGTGGGGCGGCAGCCTGCGGCGCTTCTTCGCCGGGCTGGAGGATATAGGCGATGGTGGTGCCGATGGGCACCTCGTCGCCCTCTTTAGCAGTTACATTGCTCAGGATGCCGGAGGCCTCCGCCTCCAGCTCGAAGGAGGTCTTCTCGCTCTCTATTTCCAGGATGGTCTCCCCCTTCTCCACCCGGTCGCCCTCGTTCTTCAGCCATTTGACGACCCGGCCGCTCTTCATGGCCTCGTCGAGCTTGGGGAAGATGACAGCAACAGCCATAGAATTACCTCCGCTATGCTTCTCTGCCGATGGTCAATGTGCTATTTGCCCATCAATTCGCGCGCCGCGGCGGCGATTTTCTGCGGGTTGGGCAGGATATAGTCCTCCTGCCTGGGATTGAAGGAGATGGGGGAGTCTTTGGCCGCCACACGTGTGACCGGAGCATCCAGGTGGTCGAAGGCCTTCTCGGCGATGGTGGCGGCAATTTCCGCCCCGAAGCCGGCGGTGCGGCAGGCCTCGTAGACCACCAGCGCCTTGCTCGTCTTCTGCACCGACTTGAGTATGATTTCCTCGTCCAGGGGCTTGATGGTCCGGATGTCCACCACCTCCAGGCTGATACCTTCTTTGGCCAGCTCTTCGGCGGCGGCCAGGGAGAAGTTGACGCAGCGGGAATAGGTGATCACCGAGATGTCAGTTCCCTCCCGTTTGATATCGCCTTTGCCCAGCGGCACCACATAATCGTCTTCCGGCACCGGGCAGGACTCGCCGTAGAGCTTCTTGTGCTCGATGAAGATGACCGGATTGTCCTCCCGGATGCTGGACTTGAGCAGGCCCTTGGCATCGTAGGCATTGGAGGGCATCACCACGTAAAGGCCCGGAATATGGGCGTATATCGCCTCCAGCGACTGTGAATGATGGGGCCCCGCGGCCACCCCGCCGCCCCCCTGCGTCCTTATCACCACCGGCACCTTGACCATGCCGCCGGTCATATAGCGCAGCTTGGCAATCTGGTTGATTATCTGGTCGGCGGCGATGAAGGAGAAGTCGATGTACATAATTTCGGCCACCGGCCGCATCCCCACCAGCGATGCTCCCAGCGCCGCCCCGGCGATGGCCGCCTCGGCCAGGGGGGTATTTCTGACCCGCTCCTTGCCGAACTCCTCCACCAGCCCCTGGGTCACCTTGTATGAACCGCCGTACTCGGCGATTTCCTCGCCCATGAGAAAGACTTTGGGGTCGCGCTTCATTTCTTCGCGGAGCGCTTCGCGCACTGCTTCCCGGTACGTTAGTTCTCGCATGGTTATCTCCCTCTTACTCCTTAGGCGTAGATGTCTTCCATGGCTTCTTCAGGGGCCGGCTCGGGGCTTTCCTGGGCGTATTTGACTGCCTCGTCCAGCTCCTTCAGGACATCCTGCTCTATTTTGTCCAGGTCGGCATCGGTGGCCATCTTGTTCTGCACCATCGTCTTGCGCAGGCGCTGGATGGGGTCTTTCTTCTTCCATTCCTCCACCTCCTCCTTGCTGCGGTAGCTGGTGCCGGGGTCGCCCATATGGTGGCCGACGGTGCGGTAGGTATTGCCCACCACCAGGATGGGGCCCTCGCCCTGGCGCAGCTTGGCGATGGTCTCTCTGGCTACCTCGGCCACGGCGATGGCATCATTGCCGTCAACGGTGAGGCCGGGGATGCCGTGCGCCTTGGCCCGGTCGGCGATGTCGGTCAGTCGGCAATAGTCGCTGAAGGGGGTGCTCTGCTGATAGAGGTTATTCTCACAGAAGAACAGCACGGGCAGACACCAGGCGGCGGCCAGGCCCATCCCCTCGTGGAAGGCGCCCGAGTTGGTGGCGCCGTCGCCGAAGAAGGCCACCATCACCTGGTCGGTGCCCAGCATCTTGATGGCAGCGCCCACCCCGGCGGCGATGGGGATGCCGTCCCCCACGATTCCGGTGGCGCCCAGGATGTTGCGGGAAACGTCGGCGATGTGCATCGAGCCGCCCTTGCCCTTGCAGTAGCCGGTCTTCCTGGCGAAGAGCTCGGCCATCATGCGGTCGAGCTGGGCGCCCTTGGCGATGATGTCACCGTGGCCGCGGTGGGTGGTGATGATGTAGTCGTCATCGCGCAGGAAGGCGCAGACCCCGGAAGGGATGGCCTCCTGCCCGATGGACGGGTGCACGAAGCCGGGCAGGCCCTTGCGGTACTCGGATATGGCCCGCTCCTCAAAGAACCTGATTTTCACCATATTGGTATAGATTTTCTTCAGTGTGGCGGCATCTATTTCCGGCATAGACTTCCTCCTGTAGTTGGACTGGGGATACCAGATGTAAGACTACCATACCCGAAATTGTCTGGTCAAGGTTATTCGACCTGAGGGAAACTGGTTTGCAGTGCTATTTTAAGGCGGGGTATAATCTCATTTAGCTCATCCAAGGAGGCATCCTATGAAAATCACCGACCTGCGCATATTCCGAACCCGCGGTGCCCATTCCAACTGGACCTTCGTCAAAGTCTATACCGATAGCGGCCTTACCGGGGTGGGGGAGGCCAGCCTGGAGCGCTTCGACGATGCGGTGGTGAAGGCGGCGGAGTCATTCAAGGACTTCCTCATCGGTAAAGACCCCTTTCAGATTGAGTATATCTGGAATTCTATTTACAAGAGCACCTTCTGGCACGGCCAGTTGATTATTTTGACTGCGCTGAGCGGCATCGAGCAGGCGCTGTTCGACATCAAGGGCAAGGCGCTGGGGGTGCCCATCTACGAGCTACTCGGCGGCAAGCTGCGCGATAAGGTCAGGGCCTATGCCAACGCCTGGGCTTTCCAGGAGATAGTCACCGAGCTTACGGCAAAAGACACCCCTGAGACAATGGCTAAAAACGCGATGAAAATGGTGGACGAGGGGTTCACCGCGATGAAGTGGGACCCGTTCCGTAATGGCGGGCAGGTCATACCAAAGTCGGAGGAGGAGTTCTCCATCGCCTGCGTCAGGGCGGTGCGGGAGGCGGTGGGGCCTTCGGTGGATCTGCTCATCGAGTGCCACGGCCGGTTCAATATGCTGAGCGCCATCCGCATGGCCCAGAAGCTGGAGCCTTATGACCCCTACTTCTACGAGGAGCCCATCCCGCCGGACAACATCGATGCCATGGCCGAGGTGCAGCGGGCCATCAACCTGCCCATCGCCACCGGCGAACGCCTGTTCACCCGCTGGGACTTCCGCATGCTCTTTGAAAAGCAGGCGGCGCGCATCATCCAGCCGGACATCTGCCATATAGGCGGCATTCTGGAGCTGAAGAAGGTGGCCGCCATGGCCGAGGCCTACTACGTGGCTGTGCAGCCCCACAACTCCAACGGCCCCCTCTGCGTCCTGGCCAGCCTGCACCTGGATGCCAGCATCCCCAACGTGGTCTTCCAGGAGTTCTTCTATCCCTACCTCGACCTGTATAATGAGCTCATCACCGAGCCCATCGTCTATAAAGACGGCTACCTGGAGGTACCGAAAGGGCCGGGCCTGGGCACCGATATAAGAGAGGATGTCATCAAAAAGCGGCCTCCGGTCCCCGAGCCACTGATGGCCACCTGGATAGGTTCTTACTTTTAATGAGAATATCCCGATAAAAAAAGGAGGAGTAACTATGAGCGTTGTGGCGTTGATGGGGGCGGGGGGAAAGATGGGGCTGCGTATTTCCCGCAACCTGAAGGACTGTCCCGATTACAAAACTCTTTATGTGGAGGTCAGCGACCAAGGCAAAGCCAGGCTGGCCTCGCTCGGGGTATCGGTGGTGCCGGAGGGTGAAGCGCTGAAACAGGCTGACGTGGTCGTTCTGGCCGTGCCGGACGCCGTCATCGGGCAGATTTGTAATAAAATCGTCCCCGCCCTGAAAAGCGGTGCGATGGTCATCGGGCTTGACCCGGCGGCGGCCTATGCTGGGGTGCTTCCGAAGCGTGACGATATCACCTATTTTGTGGCCCATCCCTGCCACCCCCTGCTCTTCAGCGATGAGACCGACCCGGAAGCGCAGCGGGACTTCTTCGGCGGGGCGAAGGCCAAGCAGAGCGTCGTCTGTACTTTGTTCCAGGGCCCGGAGGCAGACTATGCCAGGGGCGAAGCCATCGCCCGCGTGATATTCGCGCCCGTGTTGCGGACGCACCGGGTGACCATCGAGCAGATGGCCGTCCTGGAGCCGGCGCTGGTGGAGACATTGCTGGCCACCTTCCTCACCGTTATGCGCGAGGCCGCCGACAAAGCGGTGGCGATGGGCATTCCCGAGCAGGCGGTGCGCGATTTTCTCTTCGGGCACGTGCGCGCCGAGATAGCGGGCATATTCGGCGTGGTTGACCAGCCACTGTCCGACGGGGCTAAGCTGGCGGTGGAAAAGGCGAGGGCACAGATACTCCGCCCGGACTGGCATAAAGTAATGGAAATAGATAATATCAGGCAGAGCGTAAAAGATATCACGCACTCGGCCTGAGCAAAGTAGTAGAAGATGATAGTTGCAAAAAGCTGCCGCTGGGATGAGACGGCGGAGATAGTCGTTTTAGGCTACGGGCTGGCCGGTGCGGTGGCGGCCATCACCGCCCATGACCTGGGGGCAAAAGTCACCGTGCTGGAAAAACAGAGCCCGGACTCCCACTGCACGTGCAGCAGCGTGGCGATGGGCATCTTTCTCGCGCCGTCGGATGTGGACAAAGCCATCGTGTACATGGACGCCCTGTGCCAGGTGGGGAGCCAGGCGGGCAACTTCTGGACGGACCGTGAGTCCATCAGGGCGTGGGTGTGCCGGACTGCGCAGAACAAGGACTGGGTTGTGGGGATGGGAGGGCATGTCAGGTATTTCTCCAGCGCCGCCGAGTTCCCGCAGCTTCCCGGCAGCGATAGCATGGCGCTGTGGAAATACCAGGGCTGCGGGCTGCGCATGATGAAGTTCATGTATGACCACGTGGCATCGAGAGGGATAAACGTGCGCTATGAGACGGTGGCGGAAAGACTGCTCACCGATGAACATGGCCGGGTGGTTGGGGTGCAGGTAAGGTCTAGCAATGGGCGGGAAAAAGAACTGAACGTGAAGGCCACCAAAGCGGTGATCCTGTGCACCGGGGGCTTTGAGGAAAGCGAGGAGATGAAGCTCCAGTACCTGAGGGTCTACCCGATGTACTTTGTCGGCGGGACGGGGAATACCGGGGACGGCATCCGCATGGCCCAGGAGGTGGGCGCCGACCTGTGGCATATGAACTGCGTTTCGGCGCGCCTCTGCGCCAAATTCCCCGATTTTCCCGTTGCCTTCTTTATCGACTTCAGCGGCGGGGGGTGGAGCCAGCGTTCCATGAAGACGGAGGGGGCCAAAGCGCCGGCCGGGTTCATCATCGTGGACAAATATGGGCGGCGCTACATGAGCGAGGATCTGAAACCTCACGCCGCTGCTTATGAGCTTGGCTGGTTCGATTCTCACCGCCTGGAATATCCCCGCGTTCCCAGTTATCATATCTTCGACCAGCGCCGGGTGGCGCTTGGGCCCCTCGCTCAACTGGCCAGCGGGCCTTCCGGCCCTCACCGGCTCTACACGTGGAGCCGGGACAACTCCGTGGAACTGGGAAAGGAGTGGATAGTCCGTGGCGAGACAATCATCGAGCTGGCGGCTAAGCTCGGCATGCCGCCGACGAATTTAGAAAGCACCATCCAGCAGTGGAATGCCTGCTGTCAGTCAGGCCGCGACTCTGAATTTGGCCGCAGTCCGCTGGGGCTGGTGCCGCTGGACAGGCCGCCTTATTACGCCATCAGGCTCTATCCCGGCGGCTCCAATACGCTGGGAGGGCCCAGGAAGAACAGCCGGGCACAGGTGGTCAACCCCTTTGGCCAGCCTATCCCCCATCTCTACGCGGCCGGGGAGTGCGGCTCCGTGTTCGGCATGCTCTATCCGGCAGGGGGCGGCAATCTGGCGGAGTGCATTGCCTTCGGGCGCATCGCCGCCGAAAACGCGGTGCAGGAAAAACCGCTAACAAGTTGACATAACATTACTAGAGGAGGCAACGGATTGAACAGGTCGGAACTTAAAGGCAAGGTCCAGACGGTACTGGGTCTCATCCAGCCGGAGGAACTGGGCATCACCCTTCCCCACGAGCACCTCATCTGCGATGGCACTACCTGGTTTTCCGAGCCCGAGGAAGCCTCGGAAAAGAAGTGGGTATGGCATCCGGTAAGCATCGAGATTCTGTGGTGGCTGCGCTATCATCCCTTTCAGAACTGGGACGACCTGCAGCTGCTCGACGAGCAGACGTCCATCAACGAGGTGATGATTTACAAGGCGCTGGGGGGCAAATCGCTGGTCGAGGTTACGGTCAGGGGGCTCTACCCGGACCCGAAGGCGGTGGCCCGCATCGCCCGCATCACCGGCCTCAATATCGTTATGGGCACTGCCTACTATGTGGAAGCGTCCTATCCGGCCATAAAAGAGGACCTGGATGCGATGAGCGACGACGATATCGCTCAGGAACTTATCAGAGACGTCCTTGAAGGATTTCGTGGCACGGACATAAGGGCGGGACTCCTGGGCGAGTTCGGCTGCTCGTGGCCGTTCACCGAAAAAGAACAGAAGGTGCTGCGGGGGGCGGCCAAGGCCCAGCAGGCCACCGGAGCTTCCATAAACGTGCATCCCGGTCAGGATGAGCAGGCCACTATGGACTGCATCAGGGTGCTGGACAAGGCCGGGGCCGACCTGAGCCGGGTGATCATCAGCCACGTTGACCGGGCGGTGCGCCAGCTGGAACACCGCATCGAGGTTGCTAGGGCCGGCGTTACCCTGGAATATGACCTGTTTGGCCGCGAGGGCTACTATCCCATGCGCTTCCGGACGCTCGATGTCCCCAATGACCATGGGCGGATGAACGAGATAAAAGAGCTCGTGGACAAGGGCTTTGAGAAGCAGATTTTCATCTCCCATGACAACTATACCAAGAGCGCTCTCTGCAAATACGGGGGCTGGGGCTACGGACATATCCTCCGGGATGCTGTTCCGGTGATGAAGGCCAAGAGATTTTCGCAGGAGCTCATCGACACCATCATGATAGAGAACCCGAAACGCATGCTCACCTTTGTGTAGAGAGGAGGCAGGGAAAATGGATAATCGGAAAAAAGCGGTGCTGCCGGTGCTCGCCTGGTACGGCGATGAGGAGCTGGAACTGGACTTTCCAAATTCATGGGATGTTACTGTCTGCGCCATGAAGGGACGTAATGCGCCCCCTCTTTCCGATGCCGACATACGCAAGGCCTTTGCCCGGCCCATCGGCATGAAAACTATCAGGGAGCTGGCCAGGGGTAAGAAAGAGGTGGCCATTCTCTTCGATGATCTGTCCCGTCCCACTCCCACCGCCCAGCTTGTCCCGTATATCCTGGAAGAGCTGGCCGCAGCCGGCATCCCCGACGATAATATACGGTTCATCGCTGCCATCGGGGCGCACGGCACTATGAATGGCATCGACTTTCGCAAGAAGCTGGGCGACGAGGTCATGTCCCGCTTCCTGGTCTACAACCATAACCCCTACGAAAACTGCACTCCGCTGGGAGTGACCAGACACGGCACGCCGATATCGGTCAACAGCGAGTTCATGAAGTGCGACCTCAAGATAGGCATCGGGGCCATCGTGCCGCACCCGTACGGGTTCGGTGGAGGGTGCAAAATTATCCTTCCCGGCGTGGCCTCGATGGATACCATCTCCTCCAATCACAACCGCCTGGTGTTCCATAAGTCAGTGGGCATAGGCAAACTGGAGGAAAACGTCATCCTGGACGATATCATCGAATCGGCGCGTCTGGCCGGGCTCGATGTTAAGGTGGACGCCATCGTCAACCTGAAGCGCGAGGTGACTGCGCTCTTCGTGGGCGACCCGGTGGAGGAGCACAGAGAAGGGGTGAAGGTGGCCAGGGAGCACTACGCCACCGGCTTGATCCGGGATGCGGACATCGTGGTGGCCAACTGCTTCTCCAAGGCCAATGAGATGCTGCTGGCGCCGCCGGTGGCCGCCCCACTGCTCTCCCCGAAAGGCGGCGGCGATATGGTGCTGGTGGCGGTCACGCCGGAGGGACAGATACACCATTACTTTGACCGCAGCTTCGGCAAGAACCTGGGGGGACAGGGGTGGGGGTCACTGTGCCGCAAGAACGGCCTGCCGCAGAACACCAAAAAGCTGACCATTTTAGCCCCTTACCCGGACAGGGTGGGCGCCGACTGGGTTGCCCCTTACCAGATGGTGCACTGGGCCCGCAGCTGGCATGAAGTCATCGGGGACCTGGAGAAGAGGTACGGCAACAAGGCTAAAGTGGCGGTGATACCGGATGCCACCGTCCAGTATTTCCCGGAGGCGGCGGTGGCCTGTGAAGTGTGTGCCGACTGAGCCGCAGTTTTGCTCAAAAAGAAGGGGGTGCCGAAAAGCACCCCCTTTAAGTTTGCGGACGATGAGGATTAATCGCCGGGGATGGTCTCACCGCGGGGCAGGCCGCTGCGCGGGAAGTATTGCAGCGTTCCGTCCGGGATGACCACCGCGTTGGTGCCGCTGCCATTGCCGTTCTTCAGCATGTCCAGGATTTCGCCCCAGCTGTTGCGCAGGATGATCTTGTCGATGGGGCCCACCCAGTCCAGCCCCGCCTTGTCCAGATATGGCCCCAGAGCGAACATCCGCTTCACCCTGGCCGGGAGCTTGGTATGCCGGCCGTACAGCCGTGCGCCCGGCGAAAGGGTGCCGAAGCTCCGGGCCAGATAGTGACAGATCTGTCCTTCCGGGATATTGCCGATGACCACCAGGTCGCCGCCGCTCTCCTTGAGCATCTTGCTGCCCAGGGTGACCACCAGCGCTGACTCGTTGGCCTTGGCATAGGAATTGGCGATGACCATGTCAGCCCCCTCCGGTGCCTCGGTGGCGTAGACCTTGCGGGCCATCTTTACGCCCTCGCGGTGTGCCTGCACCAGGTCGCCCACGTACAGTCCGATGGTATCACGCTGCATATTGCACAGGGCATTTACCGAGACATCCAGCTTGGCCATGCGGGCGATTTCCTCCATGTCCAGCCGCTGCTCGTTGTCGTCCACCCTGCCCCACGTGTCCAGCACCAGCGCGCCCGACTCGCCAATGGTGCACAGGTTGCGGTGGTTAAATTCGATGGAGTCGATGTGGCTTACCCCGGGCAGAATCATCTTGCCGCCCCCGCCGAACCCGGCGGTGGGGTGAGGCACGATGGCGCCGATTGATATCCTGAGGTCGCAGGCCACGAATTCGCTGTTGACATGGACCGGGGTGCCCCGCTTCGTTTTGCCCAGGTAGGTGCAGTTCTCATAGGGGTTGTGGTTAAACACCAGGTATTTCTGCGGTATCTCCACCCCCAGTTTCTTCTGGAAGTCCATAAGCTTCATCGCCCCGTGCAGGCCCAGCGCGGCGATGAACCGGATGTTTTCATCTTTTATGCCGCCCTCGTGCAACTCCTCCAGAACGTAGGGGACTATCTGGTCGGCCTTGGTGGGACGGGTGAGGTCGTCGAAGATGATGCACACCTCTTTCTTCCCTCTGGCCAGCTCGGCGATGCGTTTGGTGCCGATTGGTTTTTGAAAGGCCTCGCGGAACTGCTTGTCGGTTAGTTTGGGGGCATTTTCGCCGGCCATCCGGGGAACGGTCACCTTCCAGTTGTCCGGCAGCTCGAGCGCCAGCTCGGTATCGCCATACCAGGGGAACTGAGGCACTTTGACAATCATGATTTTACCTCCGCTTATTTCTGGAAAATTCAGATTAACTCATTTTCCGATAAAGCGTCGGGTGATGTCAAGGAGACCAGTTGGGGGGTTCTATCCGGTTCTGGCGTTTACTATCAGTTTGACCTTCACCTCATTCTCAAGATTAGCCTCACCCCCTTAGTCCCCCTCTCCAAACAGCAGGGTGAAGTGATTTGCACAAGTCAGTATGTTTGGAGAGGGGGAGAAATTTAGAGAGGGGGTGTAGCCCCCTCTCCTTACTATTCCCCTCTCCAGCCGGGAAAAGTAAGGCCAGCTTACCGCGGCACAGGCTGGAGAGGGGTCAGGGGTGAGGTGAAGCATCAACCAAATGTAAATAAAACCTGGTTGGGTATACCTCACGTTGACAGCTTTTTCTGCTCGGTTTACAATGAGCAGCAGACAGCCAAAGGAGGATTAAATAGATGCAAGGCAGACCTAAAGTAGTGCGCGTGGACAGGAAGATAGACCCCAGCTCGATTAAAGAAGAGCGCGAAGAGCTGGACAAGGTCAACGCTGAACTGGTGCTGGCGGAATTTGAGACCGAAGACGATATTATCGCAGCCACGAAAGATGCGGACGCCATTTTGACCACGTTCGCTCCGATAACCAGGCGGGTCATGGAGTCATCTCCCAGGGTGCGGGTGGTGGTACGGTACGGCATCGGCTACGATACGGTGGACCTGGATGCCGCCACCGATAACGGCATCCTGCTGGTCAACCTGCCCGGCTTCTGCCTGGACGAGGTGGCCGACCATACCATCGGACTGCTCCTGGCCTGCGTGCGCAAAATAGTCTACTATAACAATCTCACCAAGTCAGGCTACTGGGCCCGCTATCACGAGATGTTCATCGCTTCTTTCACCGGGCAGACCCTGGGGCTTATCGGCTGCGGCACCATCGGGCAGGCGGTGGCGAAGAGGGCGGCGGGCTTTGACGTGAAGATACTGGGCACGGACCCCTATGTGGACAAGGCGGTGGCGAAAAAGCACGGCATCAACCTGGTGAGCATGGCGGAGCTGCTCAAAGAGTCCGACTTCGTCTCCGTGCACAGCCTTTTGAACAAGGATACGCACCATCTGGTGGGCGAAAAAGAGTTCCGGCAGATGAAGCCCACTGCCTACTTCATCAATACTTCCCGCGGCCCGGTGGTGGACGAGAAAGCCCTCATCAAGGCGTTGCAGGAGAAATGGATTGCTGGCGCCGGCATCGACGTGTTTGAGCAGGAGCCGATAGACCCCAACAACCCGCTGCTCAAGATGGACAATGCGGTGGTGACCCCGCACAACGCCGGCTGGTCGGACGCCGCCGGCAGGCGGGCGCGGATACTGGTGGGGAAAGAGGCGGCCAGGGTGGTCACCGGCAAATGGCCCAGCCACTGGGTCAATAAGTCGGTCAAGCCCAGGTTTGAGCTGGTCAAGGGGGACTAGCGTCTCCTGTATAAATCCCCCTCAATCTCCCCTGACAAAATGTTATATTGTACTGTGAAGGTAAAAATTTAGACCATTGTTCAATGAGTCGCAGAGCTATTTTTGTTGCTCTTAGAAGTAGTCACTGCTTTCAAGATTAGATGAAGCGGTGGAATCTCGACATAACAAAAATCACTGGTTGTGCCCTTGTGGCCCTCAAAATGCCCGCTCTGTATAATTCGGAATCCTTGCTCACTGAATAACCTGGATACCTCGGTAACGTCATCACATGTAAAGGTAAGATATTGCGGTCCTTCGCCATACTCATCTATCCAGTCTTGATGAATGGAATCTCCGTTCACCGGCTGCACCAGTTCCAATTCAGAGGCTCCTATGAATGTATGAGCTAATTTCTCCCTGGACCATGTCGGTTTCCCGTGATATTGGCGGTTATTAATGGTATGAGGTCCCAAATCATAAATATCCCAGGGTCCGATATTGAAGAGGTTCGAATATTCCTCGGCAACACCCAGCACGTCCTTAACACAAATACCGATGCCGTTTATTTTACCAACTTTAACCCTGGCCGGACTTTTTGCTCCTGACTCATCTGGATAAAAAGTAGCCAGCTGTGGATTACCTCCGCTTCTGTTGCTCGTTTCCCAGATGAATTTGAGAATCTTAAAGGTATCAAAAAATTTGAAGTGTTTTTCAGAGTTGGGGCCGAAGTGCCCACCCCATATACTTGGGAAACCTTGTCCATTCATCAGTTTTTCAACTCTGGCTACATTCAAATCCTCAACTAAGAACTTGGCATGGTGGATTCCTTCTCCGCGCTCTTCTATCCAGTCCTGGAAAAGAGAGGGGCCTTCAATGGTTTCAAACAGTTCCAATTCGATAGGTTCTGTTTGAGCTATGGCGCCTTTATAAACGCCCCAGGCCGGTTTGCCATAATACATGAGGTCAGGAACTATTGGTTGCCCAAAGCGAAAAATCGCCCACGGGCCAATGCCCAGGATATTCCAGAAGGCTTCTATCGTCTTCTGCACATCCTTAACTACGATACCCACCTGCTGAATACGCGTAGCTTTTACTTTGGTGGCGTCGTCAAACATGGTCATCTTCTCCTTTACCACCTGCTTTAAGCTTAGTTTTCTAGGTGCCTTGCTCAATCAGGCGTTCCCGCTGGATGATTTCCGCCACCCACTTAGCTGCCTTGCCTACCACTTCCAGGCAATGAATTTTGTGAGCCCCAGCCTCCTCGAATTTTTGAAATTCGTCTTGATCGGGCAGATAGAACGGCCGCCCCATAACTTTGGTCTGAATATCACGGCATATCACTGTACCATATTCTCGAATGAACATATCGCGTAACTTCTGGCAAAGGTCCATAGTTTGGAAGCGGATGCCCTCGGTGTCGTCAAATTTGTCTCTCTCCCTGCCGACGAGCGAACTCAGTATCATGATACCTCCCGCATAGGCTCCACAACTGCCATCAGTAGCCCGACTACCCCCGCCGGCCAGACCGGTGGCAGCCTTGAAGATAGCGTCATCCCTGAGATTAAAAGCATCTTGGAGAGCAGCTATTATACATTGGCTACATCCCCGGTAGTCTCTCTCGTATT
>Ga0068714_10003569_pt1 | contig 18295 bp, 13 predicted proteins | sample MTBNYHSulfiMetaG_FD_62988 | JGI IMG/M metagenome (GOLD analysis project Ga0068714, IMG submission 62988) | Enrichment culture microbial communities from rom New York Harbor, USA that are MTBE-degrading - MTBE-NYH (New York Harbor Sulfidogenic)... | ecosystem: Environmental > Aquatic > Marine >... | reverse complement strand
GACGACGGTCTCAGCGACTACGAGGAAGTGCGGACGTACTTCACCGATCCGAACGATGACGACACGGACGGCGACCAGGCGGACGGGAACATCACGGCGCGCGATCCGGCTACGCTTCTGGGACCGACCCTTCCGGGTCACTCCCTGCTCAACGGAACAGAGATTGTCACGCTGTCCGACTGCGAGGAGGCATTCAGCGGGACCCTCTACCCACCGTTCGGGAACCCGCTCGACGAGACCGATCCGCTGCAGGTGGACACCGACGGCGACGGTCTCGACGACGCGATCGAGTTCAAGGTCGGTTGTAGTTGCGAGATGACTGAGTGGTGCGATTGCCCGACGAATCCGGCCGGGTGGGTATACCTTAAGCACAACCCCTACAGCTTGACTTACGAGCCGACCAAGGATGGCTACGCGAACAGCTTCGACTCCGACGGCGACGGCCTGCGCGACGATCTGGACATCGGCGCCGATGTCGACGAGTCGGAGGGGAACGATGGAGAGCTGGATGACGACACGACGCACTCGATCTGCGACTACGACTCGGACGGCGACGGGTTGAGCGACGGCGAGGAGTACCACACGGGGACCGACTGGCTCGACTGGGATTCCGATGACGACGGTCTCAGCGACTACGAGGAAGTGCGGACGTACTTCACCGATCCGAACGATGACGACACCGACGGCGATGGAGCCGACGGGAACATCGAAGCACGCGATCCGACGATCGGGCCAGTGCTCAAGACTGACCCGACCGACACGGTGACCACGCACTCTGGAAACGGGACGATCGCTGCGTTGTCGGACTGCGAGGAGGCGTTCAGCGGCACGAGCTATCCGCCGTTCGGGAACCCGTTCGACGAGACGGATCCGCTGCAACTCGACACGGACGGAGACGGGCTTGGTGACGAGATCGAATTCAAGGTCGGCTGCAGCTGCGCGACGACAGACTGGTGCGATTGCCCGACGAATCCTCCTGGTTGGCAGTATGCGTCCCCCTCGACCGACGACCCGCCCGTGAATCACTACGGTGTCGTCTACGACCCGATCCGCGACGGCTACGCCAACAGCTCCGACTCCGATGAGGACGGGCTGCGCGACGGGGAGGACATCCACGTGGACTTGGCTGCGTCCGCGATCGACTTCCCCGGGAAGGTGTTCACGCGTCGGGCGATGTACATCTACCCTGACGAGGTGACGCTGCGCGAGCAACGGGACGACGGGATGCACTCGATCTGCGACCCCGACTCGGATGGCGACGGGCTTCTCGACGGCGAGGAGTTCGCCATCGGAACCGACTGGCTCGACTGGGACACGGACGACGACGGCCGCAACGACTGGCACGAGCACACCGGCGGTGAACAGTGGACGACGGGCACTGACCCGATTCCGACCGATCCGTTCGACCCAGATACGGATGACGACGGGCTGCTCGACTCGGCCGAGGTCTTCGGCTCGAACAACACCAACCCGTTGAACGCTGACACCGACGGCGATGGCCTGTGCGATGGAGGAGCGGGGACGCCGTACATGATGGACTGGTTCAACGGCGACGCGACAGTCCTTGTCAACCCCCTGTGCAAGTCCTGTGCGACCCCCGGGTTGAGCGACTGCGGCGCCGGGAGCGTCCGGCCGGGAGCCCTAAGTGGCATCGGCGATCACCCGAACCGGCTCGGGCTCGGCGAAGATCAGAACGGGAACGGCGCGTGGGACAGCGGTGAGACCGACCCGAACCAGTACGATACCGACGGCGACGCAATCGCCGATGGGATCGAACGGCTCTCGTTCTCAACGTCGAGGCAGCACATGATCCCGACGCTCGACCTCTTTGGGCGGCCGATTACGGTCGTCTACCCCGAGGCGAACAACATCAAGGTCGTCTGCGGCTGCCTCGATCCGTTGAACCCCGACTCGGACGGGGACGGCCTGCACGATGGGTATGAGGACCGAAACCACGACGGGAACTTCGATTTCCTGCCGAGCGAGTTCGACCACCAGGATCCGCTCCCCGGTCCGCCGATCCCCTATCCGACGGAGACGAACCCGTGCGATCCCGACACCGACCATGACGGGCTGACCGACTGGGAGGAGCGATTCCAGCGCCAACCGCTCGACTATTATCCACCGCTGCCGGTCGACGACGACGGCGACGGGCTGATCGATGAAGACCCGATCGACGGAATCGACAACGACCTCGATGGTCTGATCGACGAGGACCCGCCGGAGGGGCCGATCGAACTCACGTTCAACCCGACGAACCCGCTCGACCACGACACGGACAACGACTGGCTGCTCGACGGCGAGGAGGTCTACTGGATCTGCGTCGCCCTGACATGCAGCCAGCTCGACAACGACACGGATGGGCTGACGAACGAGGACCCGATCGACGGAATCGACAACGACGGCGACGGCCTGATCGACGAGGACCCGATCGATTTCGTGATCCGCTCGATCCCGATGCTCGACCCGACGAACCGAGACTCCGACTCGGACGGGTTCATCGACGGATTGGACGACGATCCGTGCAACTCGGAGTGCATCCCCGTGCTCGCGGAGGTGCAGGGCGAGCCGATCGACACCGACGGCGACGGGTTCTCCGACGAAGACGAGCTGTTCGCCGGGACGCACCCAAACGATCCGCAGGATCATCCGGCGGCGCTCGGGATGCTCGATCTCGACCTCGATGACTGCTTCGACGACCGATTGTGGTTGGAGCCGGCCCCCTGCTGTGGGATCGCCAACTCCGTCGTTCTGGATATCGATAGCGATGGTCTGATCGACATTCGCGTGCGCATTGTGCAACCGCGGGAGGTCCGCGTTGGGGACTTCGACGCGGATGGGTATGAGGACGATGCCCGCTACGTCGTCGAGTATGCGTTGGCCCTGTATCGGACAGTGCAGCGGCGCGTCATCCTGACGATCGACGATCACGACATGGACCTGGTCGTCGATTCGGTCCGGCTCGATCCGAAGTAGCGCGTTGGGTCCGCCTGGTGCGGGCGGAAGGGATCACCCGCACCAGGCGGTGTGCCGCTGCTTCAGCGCCGTGGCGCCCGATGGGCCGTGCCTGATTGTCGTCCCATCTGCGGCTTTCGCTTGGTCGCTGTGGGGCAGCTCAAGGGAACCGATTTCCCTTCAGGAGCGCCCGCCGATCCTCCGGTTGGATCCTCGAACCCGATACGCTCGATCGTGCGCGAAATCCATGAGCTCGAGGATCGATGAATTCGAGCCGGAGGAGAGTGCGATGAAAAGGCTGTATCTGGTAGGGCCCGTGCTCGTCCTTTCGCTGGTTCTGCTGGCAGGTTGCATGCGGGTTCAGACACTGATCGTCACGCCGCTGTCCGCGATCGTCGGGCCCGGGGAGAGTGTGGCGCTGGTGGCGGCAGACCAGCTCGGGAACCCCGTGACGGTGACCTGGGCGGTCGACGATGGACCGGGAACGGTCTCTGCGGCCGGCGTGTACACGGCTCCGGCGACGGTGGCCGATGTGACGACGGCCACGGTGACGGCGACCTATGCCGGGGTTGCACCGGTCAGCGGGTCGGCGGTCGTCACCGTCCGTCCCGCCGCGGATGCGGGGCTGGTCGATGCGTCCGGGGATGCGTTCGGGCCGGCGACGTTCGATGTGGTGGGTCTCACAACCGAGCGAACCCCTTCCGTGTTGAGGATCGCGATCACGTTCGACGCGGCCACGCCTCCCGTCATCCCTGCGGCGGGCGCGATGGCCGCGCCCGGCGAGCTGGTCGGGTTCATCGATCTGGATCTGGATACGTCCAGCGCGACGGGATTCGCGTCGGCGAACGCCACGTACTGCCCCTGCGCCCCGGTCTCGGCAATCGGATCCGACTTGTTCATTTCGCTGTTCCAGCGAAACGCGGCGGGCAACTACGACGTCATCTCGACGGCGACGCTGCTCGACGTGGGGGATGCCGTGCCCAGCCTGTCCGCAGCGGTGCTCACGCTGACGATCCAACTCACCAGCCTCGCGGGGGACGATGGCATCGCCAACATGAGCGCCGTCCTCGGCGACTTCCTCGGCCCGACGGACTGCCTGCCGGATGCAGGCGCGGCATTCACGACGTCGGCCGGGCCGCGGGGCATCGAGCCGGAGATCGAACTCGTCCACGCGTACTACCTGTGGACCCGCTATGGCGGGTTCGAGTGGGGGGTCCAGACGGCGCCGATCACGCTCTAGCCGAGGTTTCATCGATCCTATTGGCTCGGGGAGGAGCTTGGCGCTCCTCCCCGGGCGCCGCGCTTTCTCTCTGAGGACGGCGGACGGCTCGACGCGCCGCTGCGTGCCCCCGCGGAGTGAGGAGCGGAGCTGGTTCGTCTTCTCCCCCTGATTCTCCCTACGTCTTCTGGTATGATCCTCGGCAATGCCGCGAGGCGTGAGCGAGGGAGGATGGAGGGAACCATGCGTACGACTACGATTCTGGCAGTGGTTGCGGTTCTTGCCGTGGGTGTCGGATGGACCCAGATGGCGTTCTGTGCGGAGACGATCATCACCGTCGGCGGGTCGGTGCTGGCGGGGACCATCGAGAGCGGGTTGCCGGCGAACGTGAGCGTCACTTCTGAGACGGGCGATGTCTTCGCGGTCCAGCGAGCGAACATGAAGCACATCCGGTTCGGGGAAGGGCGGGCTGTGACGGTCGAGACGTTCGATGGGAACATCATCGTTGGCACCCTGGCGGGGATCAGCGATGTCTTCGGGCTGCGCACGCCCGGAGGAGACGTGCAGTCGATCAACGTCGACAGCATTGTCGAGATCCGATTCGAAGGGGCAACCCCCTCGGCCGGTCCAACGGTGACGCTGCCGACCCCGCGGCCGACGCAGGTCGCGTCCGTCGACGCTGTTGTGGAGCAGTATGAGAGCCGGTCCGGCTCTGTGACGCTCGGGCTCGATCTTGGGCTTCAGCTCGGGTACTCCGTCCTGAACGGATTCGAGCTGCCGCGGTTCACGATCGGCGTGAACGCAATCCTGCTCGGGGTTGTCGGGCGGCTCTACTTCCCGCCGTCCGTCGAGCAGGTGGAACGGATTGCCAAGCGCGTCCAGTCTGGCGGGACGAGCGGTCTAGACGCGTTGATCGAGGAGACTCGCGAGGAGGCGACGCCGGTCGTCATGCCGTATGCGCAGCTGGGAACCGATGCGCTGATCATTCCACATATCGGTGGGGGACTCATCTTCCGGCTGGGACGTGCCTTCTACGTCGACCTCGGCGGCACAATCGACATGATCGGCGTTCCGTGGCTTTCCTTCGGCGTGTTGATCTTCCTCTAGGGGACCTCATCTGGAGGCGGCCCGCTCCCCGCTCCGAGCGCTGCGGTTGAGTTCCATGGCGGTGCGTTGGGCGGCGTGACGGAAACCGAACCCGATGATGCAGAGGTTTCGCCCATTGGCCGCCGGCGCAGGGAGGAAGGGATCGATCGTCTGGACCGGCCCGGCATCCGGGGCCGCGACCTTCCACGTCAAGGGGAGCGGTGCGTCTCGCGCGTCGGGACGGGCGATGCGCCGCCGCCTGGTTGTCAACGCTGGCCTTGAGGGGTTCCGCCGCGGCCGGCGCGCATGAAGGCATCGATGTTCTCGGGGGGGGTCGCATAGGGCAGGTCGCAACCGGTGCTGAGGAGGAAGTTGCCGAAGCGGGCCATCCCTTGCTTCAGTTCGCGGACGGCACGTTCCACATGCTCTGGCTTCTCGCTTCCCATCACCCTCACTGGATCGATATTGCCGATGAGTACGGTCGTTTGCGGCACTTGCTCCGCGGCTTGGGGAAAGTCCACTGCGGCGTCGAGACTGAGCCCGTCGACGCCGGTCCGGCACATCGCCTGGAGAATGCGCGTGCTGTTGCCGCAGATGTGAAGGACGCTCATCGCGTCGAGCTGTGAGACCAGTTGACGGATCCACTTGCCGGAGAAGTCCTCGAACGCTTGGGAAGAGAGCCACACGGCCGATGGTTCTAGGATGACGATCACCTCGGCCCCGGCGGCGACGCAGGCCTTCGCGTAGGTCTCAATCGCCTCCATCGAGCAGTCGACGGCGGCGCTCACCAGGGCGCGGCGCTGGATCGTCGCGGTTGCGGCCTCCGTCGCTCCCATCATGAGTGCGGAGAGGGTGAATGGGCCCACAACGTACGCGCCGACGAGGGCGGATTGGGAGTGTCGCAGCGCTTCGATCGTCTGTAGGAACGATTGCAGGCGGTCGTCGGACAGGATGTCCCGGCCACGGAAACGACGGAGATCCTCGATCTGTTTGACCGGGTGTTCGAGGACCGTCGGGGACTCGAAGTCCGAGAAGCGCACGCTGAGGCCCAGTGCGCCGGCTTCTACCGAGAGGTCCATCATCGGGAGGGCCAGGTCCATGCGCCACGCTTCGATCAGCGCGCGGATCGAACGGGTGTGCAAGGCTGCGTTGTGAAGGTTCTCGCTCAACGTAGTCCTTGTCAGACGGGCTCCCGGATACCCCACCAGCGGGGCTACCAGCAATCGGTTCTCCCTCGCGATCCGTTCGTGCAGTCGTTCCATTCTCCCTCCCGTAGTCGTCGATAGGTCCCGGACATCCGGCGAACTGCCTGCGGGCGCTTCCCTCCCCGAGAGCGAGTCGAGGGGTCCCGGGTCCCTCCGGCGAAACCGGGTTCGCCGCCCTTGGCCGCCGTGACGGCGAGCGATGCCTCTGCCGCGATGGCGATGCGAAGACGGATATAGCGAAGAACGGCCTGGTCCGCAACTGGGCCGTGGCGCTGATTCCCCGTCGGTCGGGGAGCAGTTTGGCGATTCGCGCATGCGGTGTGCATTATCGCTCGTAGGAGGGTGAGCGGACTCGTCGGGTTGCGTAGCGTTTCGTGTGCAAGAGGGGAGCAGATGGTCAGGATGTGGAGGAGGCGAGGGGAAGGCGCCGGACCGCTGACCGAGGGATCGTCGCGGGCCGCCGGGGAGGGGCGGTGCGAAACAGCGGACAGGGGCGCAGAGTTCGTCGACTGCGGCGGCACAGGGTGTTGTCAAGTCGGTCACGATATATAATATACAGAACATGGCCGGACGACTTCGCCGACAGGTCCTCAGTGAGCAGATCTACGATATCCTTCGTGACCGGATCACCACGCTGGAGTTTCCACCCGGCAAGCGGATTGACATCGCGGCGCTCTGCCGCGAGCTTGATGTCAGCCCCATTCCGATTCGGGAGGCCCTCAAGAGCTTGAAGGAACGGCATCTCGTCGAATCCATTCCGAACGTAGGGTACCACACGACGATGCTGACGGATCAGGACGTTCGCGAGATCTTTCGGTTGCGGCGGCTGCTCGAAGGAGACGCGATTGAGGCAGCGATCCGAGCGGTGCTCCCGGAAGACATTCTGAACATCAAGGCGCGAAACGAGATGCTCCTCAAAGAGAAGATGCCGTTCGAGACTGTACGAGCGCTGTTCGACGAAGCGGACATGATGCTGCACCGGAACCTGCTGGTCGGTGGGAGCGGCAACAACCTCCTGATCCACTTCTACGACATCACCTCGGACATGATGCGGATCGTCATGCGCGTCAACGCGCGGATCGAGGCATCCGCGAAGGAACATATCGAGATTCTCGATGCCTTGATTGACGGGGATCTGCAGAGCGCGCGATCCAAGTTGTGGGAACACCTAGGGAATGTCGAGACCGCCTGCCTGCCTCTGCCGAGGACGGAGGAGCAATGGCTCTCGAGACGCATGGAGGTGATCGGACGGTGAAGGAATGGGCCGACCGCCATCCCCTCCTGCACGCGGCGACGCACGGGGGAGGGCTGCATGCGTTCGACTCGGGCAGGTCGCGGCGACGCTGCCGCCCGACGGAGCCATGAAAAACGTTGTTGTCGCTCAGTCCGGGGGGCCCACCTCGGTGATCAACGCATCGCTGCTGGGCGTCATCGAGGGTTGCCGACATCGGCCGTCCGTCTTTGGTACGGTGTTCGGGGCAGTCCACGGCATTGAGGGGATCCTACGAGAAGAGCTGCTGGATCTCAGCGCACAGGACGGGCGAGAGCTTCGCCTGCTGCGCACGACCCCCGCGTGTGGGGCGATCGGGACATGCCGGTACAAGATCCGGCCCGTACAGGTTGAGGACATGGACCGTGTCATCGAGGTGTTCTCTCGGCACGATGTCGGGGCGTTCTTCTATATCGGGGGGAACGACTCGATGGATACGGCGAACCGAGTCGGCAATCTGGCGAAGGATCGCGGATTGGATCTTCTCTGTGTTGGCATCCCAAAAACGGTGGATAACGATCTGGGGGACCAGGAAAGGCTTCTCGTCGATCATACGCCCGGATATGGTTCAGTTGCCCGCTACTGGGCGGAGCTGGTCGCCGGGCTTGAGGAGGAGAACCGCGGATCGCGAACCGCCGACCCGGTGGTTGTTGTGCAGGCCATGGGGCGGCGGATCGGCTACATCGCGGCGACGGCTCGTCTGGCGGATCCCACACGGCGAATGCCTCTGCAGATCTTCCTCCCCGAGGGGGGCCTGGGCTTGGAGGACCTGGCGGTTCGTATCGAGCGGCGCTTGCGCCGTTCGGGGCGCGTGATCGCAGTGGTGAGCGAGGGGATTGACGTAGGGTCGCTCGGTGAGCGAAGGGATGCGTTTGGACATGTGGAGTTCGCAGCAAGTCAGCAGACGTCGGCGCAATGCCTTGTGAACTACCTGAATCGCGAAGGTCTGCCGGTGGCCGGGTCCGCGCGGTGGCAGATGCCGGGGACCGAACAGCGCCATGCTTTCCGAAGCGTGTCATCCATCGATCTGCGCGAGGCGTACGATGTAGGCAGAGACGCGGTTCGGATCGCGGAAGAGGACGGGACGGGCTACATGGCCACGATTCGGCGCGCGGCCGGGCGCGCGTACCGGGTCGAATACGGAAAAGTCCCGCTTGAGGAGGTGGCAGGTCGCGACCGCCGATTCCCAGCGCAGTGGATCAGTGAAGACAGGGATGATGTCACGGATTCCTTCGTCGAGTACGCGTCCCCGCTCCTCGGCGACGGGGCGCATGAGGTGCCCATGGAAGGAAACCTTCCACGCTTTGCTCGCCTGGAGGCGGTCTTTGCGGACAAGCGATGCGCAGAATACGTCCCGCAGGGGTATCGGGTGGAGCGAGACGGGGGATGCGGATGACTGCCAAGACGCACGAAAGCCTGGAGGCCTTCGTGCCGGAGCACGACTTCCTCGTATGCATCGACTCCGATGGGTGTGCGTTCGATAGCATGGGAATCAAACAGCGGGAGTGCTTTTGCCCATGGATGATCGCTGCGTTTGGGCTGCAGCCGGTGGCCGCTGTTGCGAGAGAGTGCAAGGAATTCGCCGACCTCTACAGCAAGACGCGCGGCGCCAACCGGCATATCACGATCAAGCGGATTCTCACCGAGCTGCTTCCGCGGCATCCGCAGGTGCGCGAGCGTGAATTCCGCGTCCCAGAGTACCCTTGGTACTTCCGATGGATCGAGCATCCCGGGAGCGTTCTCTCGAACGACGGGCTGAGGCGGGCGATGGAGGACGCGAAGGATCCGGAGGTGCGTGCCGAGCTGCGGGGAGTCTTGGAGTGGAGCGAGCGGGTGAATTGGGCTATTCAGGAGATCGTCCGTGGGATTCCACCGTTTCCCGGCGTGCGGCAGGTGCTGGAGAGCCTGCAAGACCGTGCCGATGTCGTCGTCGTCTCGGCGACCCCCCTCGATGCGTTGGAGCGGGAGTGGGCTGAGCATGGGCTGGCGTCCTTTGTGGATCTGATCTGCGGGCAGGAGATGGGGAGCAAGAAGGAACACATCTTGACGGTCGGCAGGCACTATGATCGGCAGCAGGTGCTCATGCTGGGTGACGCACCGGGGGATCTCGCCGCGGCGCGGGCGTGCGAGGTCCTGTTCTTCCCGATTGTCCCGGGAGAGGAGACGAGGTGCTGGGGGGAGTTGCTCTCCGAGGGGCTCGATCGCTTCCTACACGGCACGTTTCGCGGAGAGTACGAACAGCGCTGGTTGGAGCGATTCGACCGTGCGCTGCCTGCCGCGCCCCCTTGGGAGGAGACGCAACAGTGATTCACGACATCGGTGTCATCGGCCTCGCAGTGATGGGGCAGAACTTGGTCCTGAACGTTGAACGAAACGGCCACTGCGTCGCGGTTCACAATCGGACCGCCGAACGGACGCGAGGATTCCTCGCGGGAGCTGCGCACGGGAAGCGAATCACCGCGTACGAGGCCCCCGGCGCGCTGGCCGCGTCGCTCGCGCGACCGAGGAAGATTCTGTTGATGGTCAAGGCGGGCCAGGCGACCGATTCGACGCTCGAGGGGCTGTGGCCTCATCTGGAGGCTGGGGACATCGTCATGGATGGGGGCAATGCGCATCCGCGGGATACCGAGAGGCGGTGCTCGGCGGCGGCGGATCGGGGGATCCAATACCTCGGGATCGGCATCTCCGGCGGCGAGGCGGGGGCCCTCAACGGCCCTTCGATCATGGTGGGGGGGGCACGTGCGGCCTATGAGCAGGTCCGGCCTTTGCTCGAGCGGATTGCCGCTCTTGGTCCCGAAGGTCCGTGCTGCGCGTACTTCGGGCCGGGCGGGGCTGGGCACCATGTGAAGATGGTCCACAACGGGATCGAGTACGCGATCATGCAGGCGCTGGCCGAGGCCTACGATGTCATGCGGCGAGGTCTCGGGCTCTCCGCCGGTCACATGGCAGATGCCTTCGGGGACTGGAACCGTGGGGATCTGAGCTCCTATCTTGTGGAGATCACCGAGCAAGTGCTCCGGGCCCGAGATTCCGAGACAGGCCGGGCACTGGTGGACGTGATCCAGGACACTGCTGAGCAGAAGGGCACGGGAAAATGGTCGAGCCAGCTGGCGCTTGATCTCGGGTCCCCGGCGCCGTCGATCGCTGCCGCGGTGTTCGCGCGGGTTGTCTCGTCACTGAAGGACGAGCGAGAAGCGGCGGCGGGTGCTCTCGACGGGCCGGAAGGGGTGATTGCAGGGGGGCGCGAGGAAGCGACCGCCGATCTGCATGCCGCGCTCCTGTGCACGGTGCTCGCGGCCTACGGTCAGGGTCTGCGCCAGCTACAAGACGCCGGTAGGGAGTGGACGACGGGGATCGACCTCGAAGACGTCGCGCGTGCCTGGATGGCTGGGTGCATCATCCGCGCGAAGCTGCTGCAGCCGATTGCCGAGGCGTTCCGCCGGGATCCGAACCTGCCATTTCTGCTGATTGCGGAGCCGTTCCGGACGCTGTGGGCAGAGCACCAGGCGGGGTTCAGGCGAACCGTCTCCCGCGCGCAGGCGGCGGGGATCCCTGTCCCCGCAATGGGTTCGGCACTGGCGTTCGTGGACGCATACCGCTCGCGACGCTTGCCGGCGAATCTGATCCAGGCCCAGCGGGACTTCTTTGGCGCGCATACGTACCAGCGCATTGACCGGACAGGCTCCTTCCACACGGAATGGGATGCCGCATGAACGGCCGCTTGGTGCCCGGACGGCCGATTCCGCCGCATGAGCTGGCCGAGTTCCTAGCGGAAGCGTTCAGCGGCCTCGGGAGACCGAACGAGCACTGGGTGGTCATCGTCCCGGATGACAGCCGGACGGTGCCGATGCGGCAGGTCTTCGAGGCAGGCTGCTTGCATCTTCTTCCGCGCGTGCGGAAGCTCACCTTCCTCGTCGCGCTCGGAACGCACCCGGCAATGACGAACGAACAGCTTGATCGCCACTTCGGTCCGAGCTGGAGGCGGCCCGATATCTCTCTTGTGCAGCACGAGTGGCGCAACCCCAATGCGTTGGTGACGTTAGGGAGCATCTCCGCTGCGGAAGTCGAGGACATCTCCGGTGGCCTCCTCACCGAGTCCGTGCCGATAGGCATCCACCGTCTGGCGATCGATGCGGATCGGATCCTGATTGTGAACCCGGTGTTTCCGCATGAGGTCGCAGGTTTCTCCGGTGGGCACAAGTACTTCTTCCCGGGGATCTCCGGGCCGGAGATCGTGGGGACCACGCACTGGCTTGGAGCGCTCATCACGAACCCGAAAGTGAATGGGCATCGCGATACCCCGGTCCGTGCGCTGATCGAGCGCGCTGCGTCGATGGTGCCGACGGCGAGACAAGGCCTCGCCTTCGTGATGAAGGGGACAAGCCCGATGGGGGTGTTCTGCGGCCAAGTGAACGAGGCGTGGTCGGCGGCAGTCGAGCTGTCCGCTGAGACGAACATCGTATGGCAGAAGAGGCCCTATGATCTCGTGCTCTCCCTCGCCCCTCCCATGTATCGCGATCTATGGACGGCCGGGAAGTGCATGTACAAGCTGGAGCCCGTGGTGGCAAACGGCGGGCGGCTGATCATCCGCGCTCCGCACATCGCCTCTGTCTCGGCGACGCACGGTGCCTGGATACGATCGGTGGGATACCATACGCGGGACTACTTCCTCACACGCGATCGGCAGTTCAGAGATGTGCCGCGCGCCGTGTTGGCGCACTCAACGCATGTGAAGGGGATCGGTCGCTGCAGGAATGGACGCGAGTCGCCGCGGATCGACGTCTCTCTCGCGACGGGGATTCCGGAATCGGTCTGCGCCGAAATCAACTTGAGCTACACCTGCCTTGCCGCTTCGGATCCGAGCGATTACGCCGGTCGGGAAAGCGAGGGGGTGCTGGTGGTTCCGGACGCAGGTGAGATGCTGCATCGGCTGTCGGACGGGTCGGTTCCGGACATCGATCGGTTGTGATCGCCGATGCAAGGGAGGAGAGAATGGTGCGTCTAGACGAACTGCGAGGAAGGGTCGCTGCGATTACGGGCGGCGGGGGGGTCCTGTGTTCGACGCTGGCGGTGGAGCTGGCACGTTGCGGTGTGCGCACGGCTCTGCTCGATCTGGATGAAGCCCGTATGGGCGAGACATTGAACGGGGTTCGTGCGGCCGGTTCAGAGGGGTTGGCGGTGCAAACGGACGTGCTGGACCCCGAGAGCCTGGCGAAGGCGGCCGATGCAGCCCTCTCGACGTTCGGGCGGATCGACTACCTGATCAACGGCGCGGGGGGCAATCACTCTCAGGCCACGACGAGCGGGGATCTCGCGTTCGTGGATCTCCCTCGAGAGGCCGTCGGCAAGGTCTTCGATCTCAATTTCCTTGGAACCTTCCTTGCGTCCCAGGCCTTCCTGCGGCCGATTGCGAAGAGCGGCGAGGGGGCGATCGTCAACATCTCCTCGATGAACGCGTTCCGACCGCTGACGCATGTCGTTGCCTACTCGGCGGCGAAGGCGGCGGTCTCCAATTTCACGGCCTGGTTGGCCGTTCATGTGGCGCGTGAGATATCTCCAAGGATTCGTGTGAACGCGATTGCGCCGGGGTTCTTCTTGACGAAACAGAACCAGTTCCTCCTGCAGGGCGAGGACGGCGCCCTGACCGAGCGTGGGCGGCAGATCATCGAGCACACGCCGGTCGGGAGGTTCGGGTCACCGGAGGAGTTGACGAGCACGCTTCTGTGGTTGCTTTCGCCGGCCTCGAGTTTCGTCACGGGAGCGGTAATCCCCGTGGATGGCGGTTTCGCTGCGTATGCCGGCGTGTAGCGACGGCGCGCAGCACAAGCGCCAACGGAACGGAGGCGGGATGAGACAGAAGGGCGGGGAAAATCGCGATGGGCGCGTCGATCGTCTGCGGGTGCTTGTGTACGGGACGCGGCGGGAGATGGGGGAGGCGGCAGCGCAGGCGTTCGCCGATCTGGTGCGAGGGTTGGGGGGCGGGAAGGGGCCGCTCAACGTCGTCTTCGCCGCCGCGCCGTCCCAGGACGAGTTGCTCGCTGCGCTCGCCGAGAGAACCGACATCAACTGGGAGCGGATCCAGGCGTTTCACATGGATGAATACATCGGCCTGCCCGTAGACGATCCGCGGCGTTTTGCCCGGTATCTCGATACGCACATCTTCGATTGTGTTCCGTTCTTGTCGACCCATTACCTCGACCCGGGCGGCGGAGCGCCCGCGCCCGAGTTGGCGAGGCGCTACGAGCAGCTCCTGCGGGCGAACCCGATTCACCTCGTGTGTCTGGGGATTGGAGAGAATGGCCACATTGCGTTCAATGACCCGGCGGTGGCGAACTTCGACGATCCACAGTGGGTGAAGATCGTGGAGTTGGAGGAGAGCTGCCGGCTTCAACAGGTGCATGACGGCTGTTTCGCTGCCCTGGCCGACGTCCCGACGCACGCGCTCACTCTGACGGTGCCAGCCCTGATGGCTGCGAAAGCGATGATCTGCGTGGTCCCAGGCCCGACGAAACGCGCGGCGGTGGCGAGGACGCTAGCAGGCCCGATCGAAACGGCCTGTCCTGCATCCATCTTGCGTCGGCATGAGCAGGCAATGCTCTTCCTTGACCGGGAGGCTGCGGCCGGAATCGCCGGCGGATGAACACCCCGGCGACTGGAGCCTAGCGGTCGACTGACGCGCGAGGGGATCGGCGCGGTGCGCAAGCGGACAACCACATCGCTCCGGCGGGGAGCAGGGCGAAGAGCGCCAGGATCCCGAACGCCAGTGATGGGCCGAGGGCTTCGAGGGCGAATCCCGCGGCGGCACTCCCGACGACCCCCGCGACGCAGCTCGTGGCAGTGAACAGCGAGACCGCACGTCCGAGCCCCCCCCAGGGGGCGAGATCGGTTGCGAGGGCAGATCCGATGCCGGTGCTTGCGTAGGCGAGGAACGACAGCAGCGACGAAGACAGGAGGAAGTGCCATCGATCGGTCGAGACAGGAAGGATCGAGAGTCCCAACCCTCCGAAGAGGTAGCAGATCGCGAGCAGTGTGCCGCGCCGGAATCGGTCGGACAAGGGGCCGAGCGCTGCGAGGAATGGGAGTGCGACGAGGCCACTGATCGCCGCCGTGGCCGAGATCCAGGACGCGGTGAACCCGAGCTGGTCCATCACGATGGATGTCCCGATCCTCCCCCCCACGCGGCCTGTCAGAGCGAACGTGTTGGCGCCGAGGAGCAGGACGAAGGCTGGCGACCACAGGCGCGGTGTCGAAGGGTGGGGGACGGCCTCCCGCGAGGCCTCCTGTTCGGAGGAGCTTGCGCGTCGAGGGAGGAACAGCGAGGCGATGGGGCAGAGGGCCGACAGCGCGGCGAGCAGAAGGAACATCCCTGGGAACCCCCATGCGTCCGCTGCGGGGCCGGTGACCATTCCCCCGAGGAAGGCCCCCAGGCCAATCGGGATTGCCAGGATCGTGAAGACTCGCCCTCGCGTTGCGCCACGGGATGCCTGTCCGGCGAGCGCCCCCACGCAGGCGATGCCGGCACCCTGGAGAAATCCCGCCCAGAGGATCGCAAGCAGGAGATGGGTTGGGGTAGCCGCCAGGCCCACGAGCCAGACGGCAGGGACGTTGAGGACGCCCACCGCGACGAAGAACGCCCGCCCGTGGCGGGACGCGTCCACCCAGCGTCCCGCCACGAGCATCCCGACGATCAGCACTGCGTACGAGCCGGCGAGGAAGACGCCCATGACGGAAGGGCGGACGCCAAGCTCAAGGCCGAAGACGGGAAGGAGCGGGAACATCCCGTTCCATTGCAGCGAGAGGACGGAACGGCTGACGAACAGGGCTCGAAGCCCGGGCATGAGCCCGGGGGTTCCCTGCTCGCCGGGTCTGGCGGCGCACGTCATCCGTCGCTCCGGGGCTCAGTCGACTCGCAGCCCGCGCAACGCGGACTTCATGTCGATCAGCGAGAGGTTGGTGTGGTACAGCGGGTCAGCCTCGGTGACCACCGGCATGATGTCGAGGACTTCTCCCGTCGATCCGCTGCGGGTTCGGAACGGGAACAGCCCCCGACGGGGATTCGGGTAGTGCGTGTAGTAGTCGTTGCTCATGAGGCAGGCGATGTCCAAGAGACGGCGCTTCGTTTCAGCGTCCTGTTGAATCGCCGCGGCACGGACGGCGGCGCGCATCGTCTCCGGGAGGCTCCACCACGGGAGCTGATCGTTCAGGACCTCCCCGGTGCGGTTGTCCACCGCTTGGTTGATGCCGTGATGACGAGCGTTGTATCCGAGCGAAAAGCTCTTGAGCAGGAGTCTTGGGAACTCCCTCTCGGCGAGCGCGAACGCTTCGCGGGTGTCCGCCGATAGGCGGGCTTTCGATTCGCGCAGGGCCTCCATCGCCTGCAGGCCGAGGCCCACGAGCTCGCTCGCGTGCCCGGGGCCGAGAAACGGCTTGCGCTCCTTGCCGTCTAGGGTCACGTACTCGGAGAACAGCGCCGTGTCCGGGTCGTAGTGCCGGCCGAGCACAAACCGGATCATCTGCGCCGTCATCTCCGCCCACTTGGCCAGCTCGTCGTCCGAGGCGGTCTGATCGACGAGGAGGGGAATCGCTCCGAACGCCAGCATGAAACAGCTCTCGCTCGCGAGAGAAGGGTCTTTGGACGCGCCCTCGGTGGCATAACGGAACTCGTAGCATGCCTGCATGAACTCCTCGAACAGCCGCTTGCCGACGGACACCTTGTCGGGGATGCCGCTTGCGACCAAGGCCTTCGCGCAGAAGATGTCGGAAGGTTCACGTTCAGTCGGGTTCGTGGAGACGCGTTGGCCTTTGGCGTCGATTGCCCGGAAGGCTCGATCGACGCGGAAAGGGCACCGCCCGGAGTTCTGTTCGAGCATCGCGAGGACAGCGTCGGTGGAGCCTTCGACGATGTGCTCGAGCATTTCACGCGTTGCCTCCCGGACATCCGCGAGGCGCGGAAGGTCCGGGAGGATTCGAAGGTGCGTCGCTGCGGCCTCTCCGCCTCGACCAACGAACCAGCCGAGCAGGAAGTCGTAATTCTCCTGGGGATGTGGCTCGCCGTTGTTGGGATTGAACTTGGTGTCGAAGTACGGGAAGTCCGGGCGTTGCCGGTGCCGTTCGAGGTAGACCCGCAAACCCGATTCGAGCGAGGCGGAATCGAGAAAGTCGGTGTAGGCGCGCGAGGCGAGCACCGCATGCTCGCCCTCGGGGATGAGAAATGGCCTGTACGCTGTCTTCATCTCGTCTGATGTCCTCCCTTTCCTGTGCGTCCGCGGCGGGACTCGTGCCCAGGCATCGATCCCTGTGAAGCGCTCTCTAAACGGTATTCCGCCTGTTGGACGCCTCCCTTTGGGATGAAAGTCTTGCCGTGCCGGGCGAGTCATATATTATATACGCTGCCGTCGGCGGCAACCCTTCTTGGCCATGCATGCCGACGCAAACGCCGGGGGAGGGCGTGAAAGCATGAATAGAAGGCAAGTACTGCTCGACGCGATCGCGCACAAGCCAGTGGATGTCGTCCCGCACCAGGTCCTTTTCTATGACATCAACGGCATTCGCAAGCACCTCAAGCGGACCGGCGCTGCACTGCAGGACGACCTGCTTTCCTGGCTACGGCGCTTGGATGCCTCCGCGGTGGATGTTACGCCGACGCACTTGCACGATTCCGAGTGGCTGACGGCATGTGATGAGCTTTGCCGAATCCAACTAGAGCATTCCTGCACCGGTGGCGGAGTCCTGCGAACTCGGGCGATGGAAGAGGATGAACAGCGGATGTTGCTCGAACTTGAGAATGGATCCCGCTGGAGGATCGTCAAGCACCCGTTCCGAAGGGACTACATCGGGTTTCCGATCCAGGCGGCGAAAGACCTCAGCGCCTATCGATTCCCAGATGCAGACGCATCGTGGCGATACGACGGGGTGGCGGAAGAGGCAGCGTTCTTCAAGGAGCACGGATTCCTCACCAGTGTCGAGATCCACGGTTTCTACTCCGGCGTGTGGTATCGATACTGTGAACTGACGACTTTCCTGATGGCGATGGTTCAGGATCCTGGGTTCGCGGCGGCGTTGGTCGACGCGGTCGGTGAGTTCAACCTCCGAACAGCGCGAAACCTCCTGGAACGGGGGGTCGACTGCATCTTCTTCTGCGACGACTTGGGATACAACGAGAACACCTTCATCTCCCCGAAGATGTACACGCGGTTCATCCTCCCGTGGCACAAGAGGATCTCGGACTTGTGCCATGAGTACGGGGCTCTATGCCATGTCCACTCGCATGGGCGGATCACCGGCCTGCTTCCGGCGATGGTCGACGCCGGGATTGATATTCTCAACCCGGTGGATGCGAGTGAGGGACTCGATATCGAAGGCCTGAAGCGGACGTACGGCTCCTCGATCACCTTCTATGTCCGGATGTGGCCGTTGGTCGACGCGCGCGGGGAGATCGACGTGGAGGCCGTCGCCCGGGCGCAGCGGCTCGCGGCGCTGGGGCGGGAAGAAGGGGGGCTGATCTTCCGCGAAGGGGGGTTCAACGAGAGCACCGACCCTGCAGTGTTTGAGAAGAACCTG
>Ga0068714_10003567_pt1 | contig 18302 bp, 19 predicted proteins | sample MTBNYHSulfiMetaG_FD_62988 | JGI IMG/M metagenome (GOLD analysis project Ga0068714, IMG submission 62988) | Enrichment culture microbial communities from rom New York Harbor, USA that are MTBE-degrading - MTBE-NYH (New York Harbor Sulfidogenic)... | ecosystem: Environmental > Aquatic > Marine >... | reverse complement strand
CCGGTCGGTTTTCTTCGCGCCATCATCCGCCGCTGGCCGAACGACCGGGTCGGCCTCGAACCCGAGGACGGCTGGCTTCCGGTGATGGCGGTCGCCCCGGAGTACCAGCGCGCCGGAATCGGCACCGCGTTGCTCCATGCCGCGATGGACTACTTCAAGCGGCACGGGCGCAAGCGGGTCTGGGTCTGCGGCAACACCGGCTCTGCCCCCGGCTACACGTTCCCCGGCGTGGACAAAGACGCCTATCCCGGAGCGCTGGCCCTGCTTCAAAAAGCGGGCTTCGTCATTGACCACCAACCGGTGGCGATGTCGCGCGAGGTGATGGATTTCGACGTGGCGGGATTTGAAAAGAAGGCTTGGGAAACAGGCGCCGAAGTCGAAGTCTCGACCCTTGGCCCCGAGCGGGTGCAGGACTTCTTCGCCTTCATGGCCGAGGCGTTCCCGGGCGACTGGAACATCGCCGCGCGCTTGAAAGTCAAAGCGGGCCGCCTGGGGGAGATTCTCATCGCCTCGCTCGACGGCAAAATCGTCGGCTATTGCCAGTGGGAAGGGGAGCACTTCGGCCCCTTCGGCGTCGCCGAAGCGGCGCGCAACAAAAGAGTCGGGGCGAAGCTGTTTACCGAGGCGGTCAAGCGGATTCGGCAGGCGGATGGCCGCAGCGTGTGGTTCAATTGGGCCGACGAGGACGCCGCCCGCTTCTACCAGCGCTTCGGGCTGGGCGTCACCCGCCGCTTCGCCATCCTGCGCAAGGACTTGTAGCGCACCGAACGCACTCGGCACGACCCGCCGAATGAACCACGGTATACGTCCTCTCGCGCGGTTCTCGACACAACACTACCGCCCTTGGGACCGGAGAACTTTCTCCACTTCCTCCCCGATCTTACTCCAATCCCTTTCCTGGTGAAGCAAGACTCTCCCGTCGGGAGCGACCAGGACATATGCGGGGGCGCCGGTGACGCCGTAGTCGGCGGCGATCTGCGAATGCATGCCGATACGCGCCTGGGGCCAGCTCAGGCGGTGTTGCTTGACATGCTGGCGCAGTCTTGTCTCATCTACGTCCATGCTGAGGCTGAGCATGGCAAAGTCATCAAACTCGCTCAGCTCCTCGTAGAACTTCTTCAGCGCCGGGGTCGACACCACGCAGGGCGTACACCAAGTGGCCCAGAAGTACAGCAGGACGACCTTGCCCCGGTAGTCCCGAAGTTTGATTTCCTTTCCATCGAGAGTTTGAACCGCAAAGGACGGAGCCATGTCTTGAACGACCTCGGGACGCTTAGCGAGGGGCGCGATCGCTCGATTAGGATCGGCATTCAAGACCTGAAGGTTGGGCAGACTGTTCTTCAATTGCTGCAGAGCCGCTGGGCTGAAGTTGTCTGAGGAGTAGATTCTCAGCAGGCTCAGGGCCTTGAGGCCTTCCAGATGGCGCAACCCTTCATCGGTGAAGACGCCAGTGAGGGTTAAATGATTCAACCTTCCCATCTGCGTCAGATAAGACAACCCTTTGTTCGTTATCCCCGGACTGTTGATATTCAGGCGCTCCATATTCTTCAAGCCGGCCAGGTGAGCCATGCCCGCATCGCTGATGTCCCCTAGAATACCTTGCAACCACTCAAGGCAAGTCAGATTAGCCAGGCCCGCCAGATCCTCGTCGTGGAGGGAATCCCGGACGAGAGAACCTCCCTGGCGAGTGACCTTGGGACAGAGTGTCAGCTTCTCGAGTTTGGTCAGACCCGAGAGATCCAAACCGGTGCCGTCCTGGCGAACACTCCTCGCCATCAACATCCTTAGCTCGGGCAACGCATTTAGAGAAGCCAATCCCGAAATCGTGATCTCCGATCGGGGGAGTTCCAGGAGAGTCAAAGACTTGAGATCGGTTAGATGGACCACTCCTTGATCGGTCATCAGGGGAGCGTACAAAAGAGAGAGATGCTTCAGCCGGGTCAGCTTGGCAATGTGGGATAGTCCCTCATCGGTGATTCCCGTGCCGCCGATCATGAGCTCCTCCAGCGAGCGCACCCGGGCCAGCGAGACCAGCCCTTCGTCGGTGATCGGGCTGTTCGAGCTCCCCCCGGCCCACAGGTGTTTCAGATTCGGCAACTCCGCCAGGTGCGCCAAGCCTTGATCAGTAAGGTGAGAAGGGACCGACAGCGATTCGAGCGACTTCAGCTGCTTCACCAAGGCCATGCCGTCGTCTGTGACTTGAGTCTGGTCCAGCGTGAGCCTCTTGAGGGAGCCCATCGACTTCAGGTGGACCAGTCCGGCGTCGGTGATGGGATTGTCGAGTACCCGTAAATCCTCCAGTTGGGTGAGGGACGACAGGTGCGCCAGCCCCGCGTCGGTAATGGGCATCTTTCGGCTGAAACGGATCCGCTTGAGAAAAGGAGCGTTTGCCAGGTACTTCAAATTGGAGTTGTCAAAGTCTTGGCTGTAGGGTTCCAGGCTCTGCAGGGAAGAGCATTCCGCGAGAAGGCGGGCCAGGCCCGGGCCGCGCAGGCCGTCCTCCCACTTGAACTTCAGCTCCTGGAGCGACTTCACCTTCGCCAGTCGGGCAAGAAGGTCATCGGTTGGCTCCATCAAGAAAAGCTCGACTTTCTCCAGAGAGTCCAGCTCGGCCAGGACGTCGATCTCCTTTTCCCCCAGTGTGGCGGAATAGAGCTGCAAGGTCTTCAGGGAGGGAAGTTCTTTCAGGCGCTCCAAACCCTGGTGGGTGACATTCACATTCCACAGCACCAGCTCCTTCAAGCCGGTAATGGCACCCAGATGAGACAAACAGGAATCCCCGGGTTTGCCGCCGCCGGTGTAGGAGCCATGAAGGGCCAACTGGTGGAGATCGTCCGGCTCAAGATTCTCAAGCGGGGACAAGTCGTTCCAGGCATTTTCGCTGATGTAGAGGCCCAGGCGCTTGCCCGCGGGCGCGACGACATCTCCCTTCGCTTCGCTCAAGTGAGCCCATTCATACTCGCCCGGCGTTTGGGCGATGTAGTGCCAGTTGGGATTTCGGTCGATCTGGACGCGGAGAGTGCCCAGCGAGCGGTCTTTGGGAAAGTGGAGGACCCGGGTGCCGGGTTCGCTCACCGCAACCTCCTGGGCGGATGAGGGCCTCATGCCGCTCAAGCCAGTTAGCACCATTAAACTTGCCACGAGTAATCGAGCGACCCATCCTGAACACCTCTCGAGTCTCATTTCTGAAGTCCTTTCCTGCCGAAGCATGCTTTGCCCGGGGGATGCACGTGTTGCTCGGCTCCCGTTCTTCGACGACGAATCGCGACGCAAACGATCTATCATTCAACTACAAATGTAGCAGGTCGTTGTGAAAAAAAATCGGCGACGATCTTTGTCACCCTCGGGTCATCGCCCGACCATCGTTGGGCCGGCCGGCATGGACATCAGGTTGCCTTGCGCATCTTTGACCCAAACCCTGAGACTCGGCATCGGACCCCGCTGCTCCTCGCGCAACCAGCCAAGGAACTGCGCCCAAGTCAGATCGAGATCGTCCCGGACTTTCTCTTTCTTGGCCTCGTCCAGCTTTCCTTCGGCGGCCGAATTCCGCAGCCGGACAACCTTCTCATAAAACCCCCGGTATCTTTCGTCACGCTCTTTGGCCAGGGCATAAGCCTGCTCGGCTTCTGCAAAGCGTTGCTGCCGCAGGCTGACAAATCCTTCGTTGGCGTACTTCGCGGCTTCCAGGTTCCAGGTGAAGGGAGTACCCTCCTGCTCGCTGAGGGCCTGCGAAGCCTTGATTTCGGTCACAGCCGGGGAGGCGGCCTGAACCTCGACCGGGGCGGCGAGGCTCGCCGGTTCCCCTTTTCCCGCCCGCGGCAATTCCCGCTCGACGGTCTGCGCCCAGCTGCCTGATACCGCTGCGACGGCCAGCAGGAGGACGACGGCTGTCGCTCCAACTCGCTTTCTCATGGACTGTCATCCCTCCCTTCTCATCGCCTTAGCTGTTGCGCTGCCGCCCGCCCCACTGCTGGCGGACTTTGGGATCCCGGGTCTCGACCCGATTCCACAAGGCCTGCTCCCGCTCGGGATATTCCTTGTCGGGATAATACTCATAGCCGCGAAACTGCTCGATCACGTCCTGGTCAAAGGCCTCCATCGCTCGGGACAGCTCTTTCAGCTTTTCCGAATACTGGGGAAGGCTACTGGTTCCATCCAGCGAGGTAACATGGAGTCCCGCATAAAACCGGCAAGGATCCCAGCGATCTTCTTCACTCCACCGGGAGACGTGATGCCGGTCGATGGATTCCTGCGTCAAGACCTTGTCCCTCAGCCCTTCCATCTTTTCCTTGATGGCCAGCGCGTAAGGACCGATGTATTGAGAGCTATTGGTCAGCACCCGGCTGGGCAGCCCGTCAAAGGGAATCTCGTCGTAGTGGGTCCCATCGTCGTAAAACCGCTCGGCCTCTTCCGGCGCGACAAGGTCAAAGGTCACTTTGTTGTGCAAGAGCTGCTGGCTCCAGGCGCAGTAGATCTTCTCGCCCGTCTTGATCTGAACGCTGTCCTGCTCCGGCTTGGGCCGGCCAGTCCGCAACTCCCGCAGCCGGGGACGCTCAGGGAAAACCGAGTGGTCCGGGGATGACTGCGCTTCGACCCACTTCCCCGTGAAAGTCAGGAAGCAACAGGCGAATCCGAGTAAAGCGAGGATAGACGCCGGTCGCAGCCGGGCGGTCGGCCGGGTGTCCCGGTCGAGAATCCGCAGCATCCTCGAGGCCAGTTTGCTGCGCAGCTCGACCACACCGAGCAATCCCGGCATCAGCGCCGGGCGGAGTGCCGGGGTCCGCTCCACGACTTTCAGAAGGCTGTTCACGTATCGCTTTCGCCTAAAGCTGAGGGCCACGACCACCGTATCGTCACAGGCCTTCTCCCGCTCAATGCGAATGCACCGGTTCACCAGCCACAGGACCGGATTGAAAAAGTAAAGCACTCCGGCCACCAGCTGCACCCAGTTCACCAGCCAATCCCGCCGTTTGATGTGCGCCAGCTCGTGTAGCAGGATCGGCACCTGCTCCCGCTCGCCCAGCTCGAGCAGAATCCGCTCCGGGATCAGGATGGTCGGCCGCAAGAGACCGCACACGACGGGACCGGGCAAACGGCTTGTCACTCGGACTCGAACCGGACGGCGCAGGCCCAGCCGGTGGGCGCATCGCTCGACCAGCCGGGTGAGATCTTCCGCAGGCGGGGCCGCCCAGAGCAGCATCCGGTGAAATCGGATCAGCTTGATGACGAGAAACGTCAGCAAGACTACAACGCCGCCCAGCCAGGTCAATAGAAGAAGCGCACACCAACTCAGTGACTCGGCCCCGGAAGCCAAATCCAACGTTGCAGCGGGAAAGACCGAAGTGGAGAGGGCGGGAGCTGTGGCGGTTCCTGTTGGCTCCCCGGCGCGCGGTACAAATGCCCACAGCGCCCGGCCCCAGTTGCCGATCCCCGTCGGCAGGTAAAGGGCGGGGGAAAGAAACAACCGGACGACCACCAAGAGCCAAAGCCAATACCGAAACTGGGGCGAGGCCTTGCGGAAAACCGTCCCGGAGGCGGCCGCGACGATCAGGGCCAACAGGGAGGATTGCCAGAGAATCGGCCAAGCATAGGAAGAAACGAAGACCTCGGCGAAACAGTTCAGCTCGGCAACCAGCGCATTCATGGTTCCTCGTCCTCCTGCTCCAGCAAGCGTCGAACCTCGTCCAGTTCCGACCGGGACAGCCGATCCTCCCGGATCAGATGGGAAACGATCGGCCCGATCGCCCCGTCAAAAACCTTGTCGGCAAAGCTTTCCATCGCCTCCCGGGCCACCTTCCGCCGGGCGACCCGGGGCCGGTAGAAGAAGGTGTTGCCCACCTTCTTAGCCGACACGTAACCCTTTTCCCTGAGCCGCTCCATGATCGTCCGAACGGTATTGTAAGCCCAGTTTTGTGAGGTTGTTAACTCCTCATAGACCTCCCGGACGTTCGTCTTCCGCAGTTCCCAGACCTTGTTCATCACCACCCATTCGGCCTTGGACAGCTCGGGACGCTCATCTACCATGACGCCTCATCTCCCCAACTAGTTGCATCGTAGAATATGCTACATATGTAGCACCTTGTCAAGCAAAAAAACACCCTGAGGCGAAAAATCTTTGGCGCTCCCGTCGGGCGAAGGCCAGGCCCTGACCAGTGTTTCTTGACCCCCTCCGACTCCCCCTTGGGGAGGAGGACCCTCTCGTGTGGACCATTCTCTCGACTGTCTCGAAGAGCACCTTCGAGAGCCGGATGCCCAGGCCTGACCCGGTGGCACCCGGTGGGCGTCACCGGGCCACCCCGGGACCACCGCGGGCTATTCCAGCGCCCCCAGCACCTTCGTCACGAACTCTTCCATGACCCGACCGTTGATCCAGCGTGCCACGATGACCAGGTCGTGCTCCGGGTCGCAGTAGATCACGTTCGTCCCGCTGCCCAGGTGGATCCACGCCGACTCGGGCGCGCTCGCGAATCCCAGCCGATCGGTGTTCAGGTAGAAGTTCATGAAGCCGTAGCCGGGGTTCGCGCCGGTGGGGGTGGTGGCCATCTCCCACCACTCCACGGGAAGGAGCTGCTCGTCGCCCCACCGGTAGCGGCGGGTGGTGAGGAGCCCGAACCGGGCCTGGTCGTACGCGTTGATGAACATCCCGCCGCCCCAGTGCCCGCCGCCGCTCGGGACCTGGACGTTGGCACCGTCCAGCAGGATCCACGAGTTCTCGTAGCCGTGCCACTGCCAGGTGGGCGATGCGCCGATCGGCCGCATGATTCGCTCCCGCAGCACCTGCTGGATCGGTTCCCGCCAGACCAAGGTGGCCGCCAGCGCCAGCAGGTTCACCCGCGTGTCATTGTACTCGTAGAGCGTGCCGGGCGCCGGCCGCTCGCGCGTGAACCACTCGTTCGGATCCTTGGCCGGCCGGTCGGACCAGTCGGGCTTTCCCCAGAGCGTGCCCTCCCAGTCGCTGGTCTGCCGGAGCAGGTGGTTCCAGGTGATCTGCTGGTTATGCTCCGACTCGAAGAGGTAGACGGGGCGGCGGGCGCCGAAGCCGGTGCCGGACTCGCGCCCCGGCTCGCCATCGCCGGGCGGCAGGAGGATCGGCGGGAGATAAGGCCCGACGAGGTCGTCGACGTTCTCGATGAGCCCCTCGGCCCACGCCAGCCCCACGGTGGTGGAGAGGAAACTCTTGCTCACGCTGAACGTCATGTCCACACTCGCCGGCTCGCCCCACTCGGCCACGATGTAGCCGTCCTTGACGATGATCCCCGTCTGCGGTCCCCGGGTCTTGAGCGGTCCCACCGCCTCGCCGAAGGGCTCGCGGGCGAAGTTCCGGTAGTGGGTCTCGAGCAGGTCACGAGGGTCCTGCGACTCGTTGGCCTGCGCGAACTCAATGGCTGCCTCGACGGAGGCGGCGTCGAGCCCCACCTGTGCCGGCTCGCGGTGCTCCCAGCTGCCGGCCAGCGGGACGTATTGGGCGGCGGCCAGGCCGCACAGGAAGAGGCAGGCGACGAGGGCGGCTGCTAGAATACGCGGCGTCCGAGGGTTCATTCCTCCATGCCAGGCTGCCAAATATGCGTTAATTCTCCTTCGGTACATGGTGTTCTCCCTTCACAGCGTTGTCGACGTCGCTGTCGCCACACGCCCAACGGATGCCGCGCTCCAGGAGGGATTGGAACGCCGGGTTGCCCCATGTACGGTTGTCGTGACCGTACGCAGTGTAGAAGACGCGGCCCTTGCCGTGGGTGCGTACCCAGGTCCACGGCTCGTCGCGCTCGCCCTCCCGGTGTACCAGGAGTACCGTACAGTCCTGGCTGGGTTTCGTGTGCACGTAGGTCTCGTCCCTCGTCTCGAACTCCCCGAAGCCCTTCATGATCGGGTGGTCGGCTTCGACCACACGCGTGCGGAAGTTGCCGACACTGTGGTACTTGAACTGCGCACCGATGAGCTCGATGTACTTCGACGAGTTAAGAAAACAATAGGACGCGCAGTGGAGTCCAATGAAGCCCTTGCCGCTCGCGACGTAGTCGAGGAGCGCCTTCTCCTGCGCCGGCTCGATCTTATCTTGGTCGGCGTAGAGGATAAGCCCGTCATACTTATCGAGCGTCGCGGCGTTGAGATCGCCGAGGTTCTCGGTGTATGTAATGTTGATGCCGCGCGCCTGCATCACGGGAATAATCTGCTGGGCGCGTTCCGAGGGCCGGTGCGGCCCGCGGTCCCCGAGGAAGAGGATCGAAATGGATTCGGCGGCGCTACTCATTTGACCGAAACAGAAACAAACCGCGAGGGCGGCCGCTAGAATACAAGGCGTCCGAGCCTTCTTTGCTCCATTCGCGGCTGACCAATATGCTTCAACGTTGTCTTGGTACATCATGTTCTCCTTTCGTTTGGTATAAACTGAGATTTCCCATCTAACCCGCAATTGCAGCTACTTCTTGTCCAATTGCTCTGGGACATCTGGGCTCAATGCAAACACATCCGGGGGTGTATATTCCAGGATAACCCTATTTCCGTTTCCTGAATCCGGTCTTTCTCCGAGATAAAACTTCACGGCCAGCGTCAGATCTTCGAGGTCGTACTGGGCGTACCAAAGGGTCCGTATAGGGGCGAATTCTGAATTTCCAGCTGCCTTAGGCGGTATTGCCACTCTTTCATTGATGTCGGCGATTTCCTCGACAGTGAATTTCTCCTTGGACCGCGTGGATTCATCCAGCATTTTGTACCTTCTCATACTCCAGCTCAGATCCGTTTCAGGGAATTCATCTACTTTTGGATGTTGGTACACTAGATGGTTCGTCACGTACTGAGGCCCATCTCCGTCGACGATATAAATCTTGTCACGGGAGGGAGAAAACTCGAAAATAAACGATTTCCCGCTCCTGTCTCCGACGATGTAATGACAGGGAACGAAACAATAGTAGTGTTGTAGAGAAAGCAGTGCTTCTTTGGCCTCCTCCACGTTTCTGCAGTTGTCCAGGAGGTAGCGCATGCCCATCAATTCGTGCATTCCCACTTCGTTGCTTGGTCCCCCGCCTCCCGCGTTTCCCGACACGGCAAGGATGGCCACCACCAGACCTTCAGAATTGATGCCGTCCAACACCCCCCCGAGATACTCGAGGGCACAAATGGACAAGGATGAATAACCCTGGTCGGGATGGATTTCGAACAAGTAAGGTCTCGCCATGATGGCCGATCGCCTCTCCCGAGGCCGCCTTCCTGCAGTATCCCCGGTGGTGAAGTCATAGTTACGGCTCAGGATATTGTGACCGTTTTCGGTAGTCTTAGCCGGGTAAAAAGTAACCGAACATCCCGGCGGCGGCGTTTGTGGCTGGAAAAGGCCTGTGAAGTCGTATGAATCGTCTGCGATGTTCAATCCATAAGAGTCGGCGATTCCTTTCATGCGTTCGTAAAGGATAGGATAACGATCGGCCATATACTCCCTTTTGGCCCGGTTCAATATCCTGTTTTCCGAACGCCTGATCCGGACGCCGTCCCGCTTGGCGATCTGGCCTATTTCCTTGCCGATCTCGAAATTCGACCCCTTGAGGATGACGTGCCGCACTTCGACAAACTTGTCCGGCCCGCCGGCGATGACCGTTTCCTTGTGGGTGAGTTTCTTCTCCATCCCACACCCTGAGAAAACAAACCCAGCCGGCAAGACGATCATGCTCAGCAGGAGAACCATTCCCGTCTGCGCGGAAACGAAGACGTTTCGGGATGCTCGCATCATGCTACCTCTTCTTATTGACCTGCCGAATTCGCGTCCAGAAACCCTTAACGCCCAATTCCCCAATCCCGCTCTGAGTTCCGAAACGCGTCAGGATCACTGCACCCGCCCCTGCAAAGGCCAGAAGCCACTCCAAAAGAAAACCCAAGACGGGAATCAGGCTTAGCAAGCTGATGACCAGGACACCGAGGGTCACATTCAGGTAGGGCCGATAACCATTGCTTTGAAACTTGCTTCGGATCCATCCACCGATGAACAAGTAAACCGCGGTCATTCCAACAACCAGCAGAATCCAGTAAAGCAGAAGCACGAAGGGGATTAAGAGGATGCCGACGCAGGTGACGAACAGAATGACTGAGGCAATCACGGCACCAAACAATCCTCCCCAGCCGGCAAGCTCCGAGATAAGCGGGTTGCGCTCGAGTTGTCCGCGAATCGATCCAATCGCCTTTGGCGCCAGGAGAATTACCAGATAAGACGAAATCAGGTCCTTGAGAAATCCAAGCAAGCGAAAGAAGAGCACAAGGAATAGATTCCGCGACTCCAGATTGTGCATTTCCCAATTGATGGAGATGGGAGCAAGCCAGGCACTACCGGGGAATGCGAAACTGACACGGCCACCCCTCACTACAGCATCATCCTCGATTTCAATGGTGCCTCCCAAACCAGAAACGACATCACCGCCAACGAAAGCCCCGCTCTTGATTTGAATACTTCCATAAATAGGCGCAACGATGTCCCCCCTGACAATGGCATCCGGTCCGATCACGATGTTTCCACCGACCGTAACAACTTTATCGTCCACATAGCCATCAACGGTTACTCCCCCCCAAACAGAGACCGCCTTGGTGACTGCCAGATCATGAGGAATGTGAATGCTTTGACCGACACCGACGCGTTCCGTATCTCTTCTGCCCCAGTCCCAGCTGCTACCAAAGCGTACCTTCATCTTCTCCTCATCGTCACAAGGACGCCAATCTTCGTCTTCGCCTTCGGAGATTTCCACGGGGGTATCCACTTCAATCTTTTCTCTTTCAAGCTCCTTTTGGAGGCGAAACTTCTCTTGTTCGAAGGCCATTTCCTCAGTCGCTGAAAGCGCAGGGGTAGTACTCTCCTGTGAGTGGGCAACACCCACATGCGCTAAAACCACCAGAAGGAAAATCGCCGGAATGTGTATTCTTCTTGGGAACATCATCCTGCTCCATTCTCTAGTACAGACATCGTAAACGTGAAGGTGCACGCACCTTTCGAAGCTTTGAAGCAAACAATCCCAACGCCAACAGTGCCAGCAAAAGCAAAGCCGACACCAGATTTCCAGGGCCATGGGTCATGAGCAATTCGCCCAATCCCTGCATCGCCAAGCTGAGCACCTCCAGCCAGCCCAACAGCTCGGAGAAAAATTCCCGGACTGGCCCCATACTGAGGTCCAGGGTGAATCCGGGCGAAGGCAAAAGTGAGAATCTGGACTGCACGAAGGTCCAAAAGTAGGTGAAAATCGCCAGCGATGCGGCCAGGCCCATCCAGGCCCATTTTTGCTCGGTGGTCAGAGAGACCGGCGCCGGAACCTTTTCCACCTTCGCCATCACCTCATGGACAAACAATACGGAAGGCGACTCGAGGGGTTGCCCACTCAGCGCACCAAGCAACAATGCACCTTCAATTTCCAAAGCGTACTCATGGCAAGAGGATGCACACTGACGAAGAAGGGCCTTCTCCTCGGCCTTCAGAAGCGGTTTCTGCAGCAGCTCCCGAGCGTCTCTACAGCTCAAGTCTTTCGCGTTCACAATGGCTCCACCTCACCAAGTCTTAAGTCAGGATGGTTTCGAACCACCCAGTCCCGGACACGCTCTCTGCCCCGCTGGAGTTGTGTTTTCACCGTTGACTGCGGTAGCTGAAGGATTTCGGAAATCCTTGCACAATCCAACCCCTCGATGTAGAACAGGGTCAGTGGCAAGCGGTATTTCTCCTCCAGCCGATCCAACGCTTCATGCACCAAATTCTTTAATTCCCTGAGGGAGGCAGCTTGTCGAGGGTCGGGTGCGGAGGAGAGAACCGGCGGCGCTTCGTCCTCAGGGACTGCTGAGCTGATGGGCCGCACTTTCCTTCGGCGCTGGAAATCGATGCAAACATTGGTGGCGATGCGGTAGAGCCAAGTCTGAAAGGACTGCTTCGACTGGGAACTACCCAGTGCGGTGTAGGCCTTCAGAAAGGCGGTCTGCGCGGCGTCCTCTGCCTCCTCCCGGCTGCGAAGAATTCTCAGGCAGAGTGTAAAGATGGGTTTCTCATAGCGCTGGACCAGTAACCGAAACAGGTCTCGGTCCCCGGAGAGGATCTTGCGGACAATTTTCCCGTCGGGCAGCTCGCTGTCCATGAAGGTCCTGCGCAAACCACCGGTGATTAACGCAATGGATTGTAGCGGGAATTCCATGATGCTGATATCACCATCCCAATATTAACTCAAGACTCTTTATTCAGGGCTCTAACTGTTAACACGCATTTTTGGGGACGGGGTCTCATCGGGCATGAAGAATCCTTGGAGGGCAGGCAACTATTTGCCTAGAAATTGGGGTTATATTGTTCTAGGCGTCGCCTATTCAACTCGTGCCGGTGGCGCAAGCAGCATGGGGGCTTACTGCCGGACCAGGCGAAACGGCCGCTCGGCTGCAAAGGAGAGGGGTTATTGACGCTTGATAGAGATCGAGCCGTTGGAGGAGTGCAATCCGACCCGGGGACCTCCCTGCCCCACCTTGCCGGAGACGCGCTTCGACGAGATTTTGCCGCTCGCTGTCACAGGGAAATCGGTCGAGACGTGGCCATTCGATGTATCGGCCTCCAGGTCGAACGAACTGCCTTGGCCGAGCGAGAGGTGGATCGCGCCGTTCGAGGTCCGGCAGGCAATACTCTCGGAGGCTGAAATCGGTTGTGGGTGAACGAGCTCGATTTTGCCGTTCGAGGTTTCCAGGTCCACAATGCCGATGACGCCAAGGCAGAAAATGGCTCCGTTGGAGGTCTCCGCGAAGGCGGTGCCCGTCACATCCTCAAGGATTAACTTCCCGTTTGTGGAGGACAGCTTCACTTCTCCTTGGACATTCCCGACGACGATTTCTCCATTGGACGTCCTGGCATCGAGTGCCCCCCCCAAGTCCGTGCAGGCGAGCTTGCCGTTTGAGCTGCGTAGCTTGGCGCTGCCCTGAATACCGGTCAAGGAGATCTCCCCATTCGAGGTTTGCAGGTCGACGGCCGCTTGTCGCGGGAGGTGAATCTCATAATCCACTGCAAGGTTGACGTTCTTTTTCCTTTCAGGAAACTCGGTCTCGACAACAACTTCCCGGGCGTCTCCGGAAATCTCTACCTTGAGCTGCCTGAAGTAGTCCTCCGCCTCTTGGACCGTTTTGAATGGGATCTTGCCCTTGGAGTGAAACCATAAGAACGTGAACCCTTCGCGCCGGACTCGCATCCGCTTTTCGGCTCGGATCCGGACTCTGGGTTCGTCCCAGGTCGTTACAGTGATTTCGCCATTCCGATTGCGCAAACGCAGTGAACCGCCGCTGTCGAAAGGCAGTTCCCGCGTCATGGTCCAAATATGCGTTCCTTCAATACTCTTCAGTGCCGGCTCATCCGCGAGTTCCTGCGAAGGAGGCTGCGCCGGCAGGTTCACTGTTCCAGCCACGAGGACTGCTATCAGAAAAAGGAGGAACAAACAAAGCAACTTTTCGTGATTCATCGCCATCACCTTTCCGACATCAACGCAGGGCAGGACGGCAACCTGCCTTCATGCCGTTGCCTTGGCACGCACCGGGGCAGAGGTGGATTACTCGCTCACCGGGGAAGTGGGTGTCGAGACATTCTCAAGACCGATCCCCTGCTGCGTCCCGCATTTGGTCAGGATGAACGCTCCGAAGGCGGCCAGGCCGAGCAGAAACCGAATCAGCCATCCCACCACGGGCACCAGAGAGACGAGCGTGATCGCCAAAACGCCGATCGTCACATCCCAGAACGGCCGCTGCGAGTTGCCCCGGATGGCGACGCGAACCTTGTGCCCCAGCCACTCATAGACAGCCACCATCCCGATAAACCACGCCAGCCAATACGCAACAGGAACCAGGACAAGGCCGATGCAGGTGATCAGCAGGATCAGGAAAACCGGAAGGAAAGCGACCAGCCCTCCCGCTCCCACGCACCCGGAAATGAGGGGATTCCGGAGAAGCTGGCCTCTCACTCTCTCGACCACGCGCGGCATCAACGCCAGCACGAGAAAGGACAGCAGAAGGGTTTTCAAGAAAGCGAAAACCTTGAAAAGGACTCGCCACCCCAGGCTATACCGCGGGCCGAGGAACGGAAACGCTTCAAAAGGAATGCCCGCTCGTCCCCCCGGCATGCCTGAAATCTTGTCGCCTTGGACAGCGCCCCCCGGATCTACTATCCTCCCAAAAACACTAACCCCATCACCGTGGACAACCGCTCCTTCCTCAATCGTAATGTTGCCGAAGGGACAGATGGCGTCCCCTTTCACAACCGCGCCTGATTCAATCACGAGATTGCCAAAGGAGCAAACCGCGTCTCCTTGGACAATAGCGTCTTGACCTGCCCGAGCGTTGCCAAACATCGTGACAAAGTCGTTGGCCATCCCCTCTAGATCGGCATTGCCGAACATCGTTACCAGGTCGCCCACAGCCCGGTCGTAGGTGACCTTCTGGTCTTGCCACATAGCGATGCTGTCCCGGCGCCGCCGGCGCCAGTCCGGGCCAAAGCGCTCGTCCAATTCATCGGGAAGGCCCGGCTCCCATGTCGGCGTGGCAATCGGGGTGAGCGACGCCTCGACCAGCTGCTCTCCCGTCGCTTCCCGGGGCGGAGACGCCTCAGTTGGAATCCCCGCTTCGCCCGCCTTGGCAGCGCTGATACCGATGTTGCTCTCGGCTGCCGTTGCCTCGGTCGTCTCCGGCGGTGCGACGCTCACCTGGGCGGCCGCCGCAACGACCATCATCCCAAACACAACCACCAGCACGGCAAGTTTCTTCATGAGTTTTACTCCAGTCTCTCCCGGCCTTAGAACAGAATCGCTTTGACAGGTTTAAGCTTGGGGCCGAAGAGTGTGACCACCAAAACCACCAGAAGCCCCAAAGCGAACCACAGATTAACGCTCGAGTACCCCAACATCCCCTGGCTCGCTTCCAGGACAACCTTGAAGGCAACGTCCAAATGGTGAAACAGCTTCGCAAGAATCGCCTTCAACGGCTGAATCGAAACGTCGCCCGACCAGCCGCCCGACCACCAACCCGCCAAGCGGGTCTGGACAAAAGACCAACCTAGAGCCATCGCCGTCAGGCAGGCAAAAAAGGAGACGGCCGCCAGCTTCTGCTCAGGCGTCCAGGCTCCCGGCGCAGGAGCGGTTCTGATTTGCGCCATCACGCGCCCGGCGAAGAATGCCGGCGGCGCCTCTTCCGGCTCGTCCCTCAGGCACCGGGCCAGCAGGGCGCCCTCCAGCTCCCGGGCGCACCGGTCGCACCCTCGCGCGTGTTGTCGAAGCGCCTCGATCTGCTCAGGCGCCAGTTCCTGATTCATCGAGAGCTTTCTTGCCTCAGCGCATTTCATAAGGGTTCCACCTCTTGCAGGGCCAACTCCGGCCACTGCCGAGCGATCTTTTCCCGCAGTATCAGTCTTCCCCGGCGCATCCGGGTCTTAACCGTTCCCAGGCGAAGCCGGAGCATCCCGGCGATCTCCGCGCACTCCAACCCTTCCATATAAAACAGGACCAGCGGAAGCCGGTACTCATCGTCCAGGCTGTCCAACGCCCCGCGCACTAACTGGCGCAGCTCGGAAAACGAAGCCGCCTGCCGGGGGTCGGGCTGGCGGCCCCCAAGTTCCTCCAGGCGTGGCTCCTCGATCGACGGTTCGGCAGGCCGCACCTTGGCCCTTCGCAAGGCATCAATGCAGACGTTCGTGGCAATCCGGTAGAGCCAATTGCGAAAGGAGCGGCTGAGGTTGAAACTCGCCAGCTCTGAGTAAGCCTTCAGAAAGGCCGTTTGGGCGCAGTCCTCGGCCTCGTGACGGTCTCGAACGATCCGGAGACAGAGGGTGTAAATAGAGCGCTCGTAGCGCTGGACAAGCTGGCGGAAAGCGTCCCGGTCGCCCCTGAGGACTTCCCGGACCACCTCGCCATCGGAGAGTCGGCTAGCCATTGATCGGCCTAAGCGGCCCGCGAATACCTGGTAGGTTCGTAATGCGAGGTCCATGGTCTGTGCGTTCCTCGAAGCCCGCCGTTGACCGGCGCCTGCGGCTTCATTGCCTTTCGCACAGGAATACGCACCTCAGGCCTCCCAGGTTTCAAAATCCGGGGAACAGGAAGATAGATAGTAAGTAAGTCTTTAAGAATGAAAGGATTACTAGACCAGCCCCCCAACGGACACGGGCTTCATCGCATCATCCTTGCCCCACCCTATGCCGAGCCTCAGTCCTTCAGCCGTTTTTCCCAATCGTAGTCGCGGTCGGTGACAATGTCCTCCATGCGGCGGATGCGCCGCTCCAGGCGGTCAAAGGTCTGCTTCAGGCGATGGAGGGCCATCGTCCGGGAGGAAACATAGGAATGGTAGAACTCGCGATCCTCATCGCTCTCCAGCGGCAGGACCGGCTCGGGCTTCATCAGGAGCGCGGCCACCAGATAGAGGACCACAATCGGCCAGAAACTGCTGAAGATGGCCATGAGGACGGTCAGGACCCGGCACCAGAAGACCGAGAAGTCCAGATAATCAGCGATGCCCTTGCACACCCCGAAGATCCAACCATCGCGAGCGCGATAGAGTCCCCTTCGCTCTTTTCGATAAACGGATTGCATGATTTTCCTTCCTCTCTATAGTGCTTTGACGACAACAATCACGCCAAGCAGGCACAGCGGCGCGCCGAGCAGGATCAACAGCGGCGCCTGGCACAACAGCGCCCCGAGTCCGAAAGCCACCAGCCCGGCGACGACGGCGACTGTTCTTCCCAACAGCTCGATGAGCAGCGCAGCCAGCCTGAACGGAAACAGCAGGATTTGTCCCAAAACGCGCACCATCCCTTCCCCCTCCTACAGCTCCGCGCTCTCCCGGCGCTCTTGCCGCGCCCGCTCCAACAGAATCGTCTCCAGCGCTTCCACCCGCTGGTCCATCTTCGACAATCCCTGGTGAATCTCCTGGATTAAGCGGGCCTCCTCGGCCTGCGCCTGCCGGCTGCACCGGATGGACTTTCCTCGCAGCAGCCGCCAAGCCAGCAGGACGCCGCACCCCACCACCAAGAGGAAGCCTAAACCAACGATCAGGACAATGATGATTTCGATCAATCCAAGAGCCACCATTCTTCTCTCCTCAAGCGGGGCGCAAAGCGGCCCGGCTTTCCTTTAGTGGCAGTCTTTACGGACCCGGTCGAGCAGGATGGTCTCCAGCGCCTCGACCCGCTTCTCCATCCGGGACAGGCTCCGGTAAATCTCCTGCATCATCCGGCTTTCGTCCGCCGGCGCTTCTCGATAGCTCCCATTGGATCCGTGGAATACCAATCTCAGAATCACGGCCGCAAAGACTACCACACCGAGGGCAATCGCCACAAGAATCACCATTTCAGGCAAACCCAGAGAGAAACCCACCGGGTGGAGCGCCGGGCTATAGGCCGCATGCGGGCGCCAGAGAACCGGCAGGGCGATGCCCAGAACCCCAAGTACCGAGGCCAGAAGAACCGGAACCATCCAGAAGGCCAAAAAGAGAATCAGTATCACTTTAAGAAATGTTCTCACAGGTCCTCATTCTCCATAGGTATATCTTCCCTATGAATACTATTCTCCCGCGAAATCATTCAGCCTTCAAGCGTTTTTTCGCCGCCCTTCTTCTTTCGCGTGCCGCTCTTGAGCTGCTCGAGTTCCTTCTCGATCTCCTCATCGCCTTCCAGCAGGGAGAACTCGTCATCAATGGAAGGCTTCCTGCCGAAGTTAATCAGGTCGGCCTCAGCCTCCATGCGGTCAATGCGGCTCTCGAAGCGCTCGAAACGCATAAAGGCGTCGGTCGTATCGGCCCGGCGAATGTCGCTCTGCGCCCGCTTCTTCGACTGGGCGCGGATGTGCCGCTGCACCAGCACCCGCTGCTTCTCCCGCACCGAGGCCAGCTTGTCCTCCAGCTGCGAGATATCATCCTGGTACTGGGTGATCAGCCGCTCGCAGTCGGCCTGTTCCGCCTCAAGGCCGGCGGCCCGCTCACTGAAGCGCCGTTTCTCCAGAAGCGCTTCCCGGGCCAGGTCGTCCCGGCCTTTCTCGACCGCCAGCTCGGCCCGCTGCGCCCACTGCTCGAGCCGGCCGCGCACCTGCTCCCACTGGCGCTCGATCTTCTTCTTCGTCGCCATCGCCCCGGCGCAGGAGGCCCGGATCTCGACCAGCGTATCCTCCATCTCCTGAATCATCAGGCGGACCATTTTCTCCGGGTCTTCCGCCTTATCCAGCATTGCGTTGATATTGGAACTGACAATGTCCCGAAACCGAGTAAAGATTCCCATTTCCCAAACCTCCTGTTCTCCTTCGTTCGCTCATCCAGGAGAGCAGGCTTTGTGCCAATCTCCAGCCTGGACACAA
>Ga0068714_10003566_pt1 | contig 18304 bp, 18 predicted proteins | sample MTBNYHSulfiMetaG_FD_62988 | JGI IMG/M metagenome (GOLD analysis project Ga0068714, IMG submission 62988) | Enrichment culture microbial communities from rom New York Harbor, USA that are MTBE-degrading - MTBE-NYH (New York Harbor Sulfidogenic)... | ecosystem: Environmental > Aquatic > Marine >... | reverse complement strand
ATAGCCGGCCCGCACTCGCTCGTGGAAGGCGACATCCTCTCGCTCAAAGCGGTCCCGGGAGCCTTTTCTTGCCAGCCCGTGGTCCACCGGAATGTTGAGAAAGACGACAAGGTCGGGCTTCAACCCCTGAGTGGCGGCGTTGTTGACTGTATTGACCAGGTCCAGGTCGAGCCGACGGCCGTAGCCCTGGTAGGCCATGGTGGACTCGGCGAAGCGGTCGCAGATAACAACCGTCCCCTGGTCAAGCGCGGGACGTATGACCTCAGAGATGAGGTGAGCGCGCGAGGCGTTGAATAGCAGGAGTTCGGTTACCGGGTCAATCTGCCCCTTGTCCTTGAGCCAGCGACGCAGGCTTCTGCCCAGCGGCGTGCCGCCTGGCTCATGGGTCAACAACACCGGGATGTCCAGGCTCAGCAGGTGCCGGTAGAGCGCCCTCGCCTGGGTGCTCTTCCCTGAACCCTCGCCTCCTTCAAAAGTGATGAACAGGGCCAAAACTCCTGCCTCAGTGCTGATTGCCAGTGTAGGAAGCCGTGTGGCTGGTGCCACGACTCGCCCGCATAGCGGCATTGTAACATGTGCTCCGATGGCTGAGAAGTGGTCTGAGCGTGGCGGGGCGGTAGTCCCCGTTCGGTTGACAATGGGCTCGGCGCTGCTAACATGGTACGCGGGGTCGCAACGAAGTGATAACTGTGGGGGTAGACATAGGGTCGGCCACCTCCAAGGCGGTGCTGCTGAGCGGGGATGAGGTGGCAGGCCACAGCCTCATCGCCACCGGAGCGGAGAGCGCCAACTCGGCGCGCCGTGTTATGGATGAGGTGCTGCAGCGGTCGAGGTTGTCGCCCAATGACATAGCATACATCGTAGCCACCGGCTATGGGCGGGTCATCGTGCCGTTCGCCCAGGAGACGATTACCGAGCTGACCTGCCATGCCCGCGGGGCGAACTGGTTGTTCCCTTCGGCCAGAACCATACTGGATATGGGGGGGCAGGACTGCAAGGCCATACGGTGCGACGAAGAGGGACGGCTGGAGAACTTCGCCATGAACGACAAGTGCGCCGCCGGGACGGGGCGGTTTCTCGAGTTGATGGCCCGGGTGCTGGGGCTCTCACTTGGCGAACTGGGAGAGCTGTCGCTGGAGGCTACGTCTGAGGTGATGATCAACAGCACCTGTGCTGTGTTCGCGAAGTCCGAGGTAACCTCTCTGATTCGAGAGGGGAAGGCGAGAGCGGATGTGCTGGCCGGGCTGCATAGCGCCATCGCCGCCAGGGTGTATAATCTCCTTCGTGGCGTAGGTGTGGAGCCGGATTTGGTGATTACCGGTGGCATAGGGAAGAACGTCGGGGTGGTGCGCAAGATAGAGGAGCGGGTAGGCTTGAAGGCGTTGTTGCCTGAGGAGCCCCAGATCGTGGGGGCGCTGGGCGCTGCTCTTATTGCGCAGGAGAGAATCGCATCGGGGAAGGAGGAAGCCAAATGGTAACGTCAACGAGTGCCAAGAAACACCTTGCAACCACTCTTGAAGTCCCGGCGCTGCGCAAGAAATACTACGCCGAGTCATTGCAGCAGGCGGGCGGTCGCAAGGTGGCCTGGTGCAGCAACGGCATCCCTTCGGAGATACTGGAGGCAATGGACATCAACGCGGTGTATCTGGAGAACTACGCCACCGTCTGCGCTGCCAAGAGGCTGTCCTCGGGGTTCTGCCGTGCCGGGGAGAGGGCTGGCTTCTCTCAGGATGTGTGCGGGTACGCTCGCATCCTTATGGGACACCTGCTGGGGGGTGAGGAAGCGCCGCAGGCGCCGTACGGGGGCGTGGCTAAACCCGATTTCCTCATAGTCAACAGCTATAGCTGTGACTCGCGTATGGGGTGGTTTGGCACCATGAGCCGCACCCTCGACCTGCCTCTCTACGTTTTGGACGCGCCGTACCAGCCTCAGGGGGGGTGCATGGACGACGTCAACGTGGCCTATACCGAGTCGCAGCTTGAGGACTTCGCTGCCTTTCTCGAGGAGCAGACGGGGATGAAGCTGGACCGAGACAAGCTCAGAGAGAAACTCGACCTTTCCCGCCGCTCGCACGACATACAGGTGGAGATATTCGAAATGAGGAAGGCTGTCCCGTCGCCGATGGGTGCCGGAGACGCGTACACCATAGTCTGGCCGGGAATGTACATGGCTGGCACCAAGGAGTGCGACGAGTTCTATCAGCGGCTGCGGGCCGAAGTCTCGGAGCGTATCGAGAAGAAGGTTGGGGTAGTCCCTGAGGAGAAGTTCCGACTGCTGTGGAGTGGGCTGCCCTTCTGGTACAACATGGCCTTGCTCAACTACTTTGAGGAGTTCGGTGGTGTGGTAGCCATAGAGAACGCCTACTTCCGTTATCAGAGGAGCCTGCCTTCTCAGCACGACGACCCGATAAAGGACATGGCCATATCATCTACTATGCGCCGACCCTACGCGGGGGACATTGAACAGAGGGCGGAGCTTACCCGGGACATCGTGCGAGACTACCATGTGGATGGGGTGGTGCTGGCGTTCAACCCGTCATGTCGGTTGATGTATGTCCTTCAGCCGGAGCTGAAGAACGTCTTGGACCGGGACGGGATACCCAACGTCAGCATCGAGTGCGACATGGCGGACGAACGGACCTACTCGGAGGGCCAGATCAAGACGAGGCTCGACGCCTTCATCGAGAGGATGCTCAGCAGGCGCAAATAGGAGGCCAGATGATAGACAACTTGCGACGGTTGCGAAGGGAGCGGCACCAGGAGGCGAGGGCGTGGAAGGAGCGGACCGGCGGCAAGGTCGTCGGGGTTTTCTGCTGCGATGTCCCTGAGGAGCTTATCTACGCCGCTGGCATGCTGCCGGTGAGGCTACTGGGGGCGCATGAGGAGGCTACTGAGGGCAACCTCCACTTCCCCACCAACGTATGCCCCTACCCCACAAGCTGCCTCGACCAGGCGCTAAAGGGCCGCTACGACTACCTGGACGGTGTGATAGTCCCCAACGTGTGCGACATGGTCCGCGCCATGTACGGGGCGTGGAAGCTGAACGTTGGAATACCCTACCTCTATTTCCTCGAGGTGCCGCAACGGATCGGCCCCCGTGGGGTAGAGTTCTTCGCCGAGATGCTGGGCCGGTTCCGAAGCTCGCTGGAGGAGCTGTCTGGCAACACCATGTCGGACGCGTCGTTGCGGCAGGCTATCGACGTCTACAACCGGAACCGGGAGCTTCTTCGACAGGCCTATGACTTGAGGAAGACGGGCCTCATATCGGGAGTGGAGCTTCAGGAGATGGTGCTCTCCAGTATGCTCATGCCCAAGGAGGCGCACAACCAGCTTATGTCTGAATGTCTCGAGGAGGCGAGCCAGCGGAACCCTGCCGGCGACGGCGTAAGGCTTCTTGTCTCGGCAAGCATGCTGGACGACACCGATTTCTTTCAGCTCATCGAGGAGTGCGGCGGCCAGGTAGTGGCCGACGATATGCCCACTGGCAGTCGGTACTTCTTCCATTCGGTTGACAGTGAGGCCGAGCCGCTACACGCTCTGGCTCAGCGACATCTTGCCGAGATTCCGTGCCCGCGCAAGATGTTGCCTGGCGCACGCCTTCAGTATGTAGACGAGACCATGGCTGACGCGGATGTCCAGGGCGCGATAATCCACAACCTCAAGGCGTGCGATTGCCATCTGTACGAGTACCCCTACCTTAGGGAGATGCTGGAGGCCAAGGGACTGCCGGTGCTGTTCTTCCGGGGTGAGGAGACTGAGGCGGAGTTGGAGACGCAGCGGGACGACATTGAGGCGTTTATCGAGATGATTCGTGGCTAGGTGAAGCGATGACGGTGGGCGGTATCGACGTTGGCTCGGTCAACACCTCGGTGGTGGTGTTCAATGATGGCTGCATACTGTCTCAGCTCGTACTCGGCTCGGACAGCACAGACTCAGACCCTCACCGCGCTATCGAGTTGGCGCTTGGGGCAGCTGGGTGTGACTGGAGTCAGCTTGGGCCAGTGGTTGCCACCGGTCGCGGCCGCAGCAGTGTCGACTTTGCCCAGAGGCAGAGCTCCGAGGTGGTGTGCCAGGCCCGCGGGGCACTGTGGGTATGCCCCGCGGCGAGGACAGTCATCAATCTTGGTGGGGAGAGCAGCCGCGTGATTAGCCTCAACGGGGAGGGAAGGGTGACGTCTTTTGTCACTAATGACAAATGTGCTGCCGGCTCTGGGCTGTTTCTGGAGTCGATGGCCTACCTCATGGAGGTGCCGGTGGCTGTCATGGGGACGATGGCCCTGGAGGCTGCTGTAGTGGAGGAGGTCAGCAGCCGATGTGCCGTGTTTGCTGAGTCTGAGGTGATATCACACATCCATCGCGGGGTGGGCAAAGAGCGAATCCTCGCGGGGCTGCATCGGGCAGTGGCCGACAGGATACTGGACCTGGTCAGCCGCGTGACCGTTGAGCCGGAGGTGGTGGTAACTGGCGGTGTGGCCAAGAATGTCGCAGTGGTCAAGGAGTTGGAGACGAGATTGGGGTACCCCGTCTGGTTGCCGCCGGAGCCTCAGGTTGTTGGCGCCCTCGGCGCGGCACTTCTGGCCAGAGACGACTCGGGCAAGTGAATTCCACCTGTGCCTTCTATTGCAGCAGGCCTCGGGAGATCCGGACCCGTCTTCGAGGCTCACGGCCGAAGCTGTGCGACGAAAGGTTGCTGCGCTCGGCAAGTTGATGCTGCAGCATCCGAAGGTAGGCGTTCTGAGGGCTGAGGTCCACGGCGTCGCTTCCCTCTTTCACCTGGGTGATGGCCTGTTCCGCTTCCTCTAAGGCAAGGGTGACACGCTGCTGGGGCGCTTCGATGTCGAAGACGCTGGCCAGGCAGCGCTCTATCTGTGCGTTCTTGTTGGCCCGCAGGACGTAGATGGGTATGCCCAACGCCTCAGCTTCGCTCAGGACGTGCGGTTTCTTGCGGTAGTAGCTCCTCAATGTCATGAGGAGATTGGCGTCAGGAAGACTATTCACCACTCTGGCTGGCACTCCCATGGTCTTGATCGCCTGTTCGAGGCGGCTCTTGCTGATGCCGTAAGGGTAGATCAGGTTGGCGCTGTCCACCGGCCTCTTGCCTGCTGCTACCTCCTGCGCGGCCATCTGCTCCCGTCTCACCTCGGCTGTCTCATCAAGCCAGCGTACCTCGGGAGAGATGGAGCGGCCACGCAGCATAGTGTCAACCACTGCAGCCACATCAGAGTGGATGGCCACGTGATGCCAGTCTTGAATCTCCACCACAATGTCGAAGGTAGGCGGCGCCTTTCGCTCAAGAATAGACTTCTGAGTGCCTCTTCTCCTCGCTTCCTCATCGCCCAGAGTGACTGACTGGATGCCGCCAATGAGGTCGCAGAGGGTGGGGTTCATGATGAGATTGTCCAGGGTGTTGCCGTGGGCGGTGGCGACAAGCTGCACGCCGCGCTCGGCGATGGTACGTGCTGCCTGGGCCTCCTGCTCGGTGCCGATCTCATCGATGACGATGACTTCGGGCATATGGTTCTCCACTGCCTCAATCATCACGGCGTGTTGAAGATGTGGGCTGACCACCTGCATTCGGCGGGCATGACCGATAGCGGGATGAGGGATGTCCCCGTCGCCGGCTATCTCGTTGGACGTGTCGACAATCACGACGCGCCTCTGCAGGTCGTCAGCAAGGACACGAGCCACCTCTCGAAGCATGGTGGTCTTGCCCACGCCGGGCCGGCCGAGAAGCAGGATGTTCTTGCCCGATTCAACGAGATCGCGAATGATGGCTATGGTACCGAAGACGGCTCTGCCAACACGGCAGGTAAGGCCGACGATGCGCCCCTTGCGGTTTCTTATGGCGGAAATCCTGTGAAGTGTGCGTTCGATACCGGCTCGATTATCGCCGCCGAAGGGCGCGATGCGGGAAGTGACATACTCGATGTCTTCCTCGGTGATCTCTTTGTCGCTCAGCACTACCTCGTGGTCGGGATAGCGAGCCTGAGGTGGCCGGCCCAGGTCCATGACCACCTCGAGGAGGTCGCCACGGTCGGCACGGTCACGAAGCGGCTGGGCGATGTTGGGAGGCAATACGTCCAGCAAGGCATCCAGTTCACAGGTGCGCTTGAACACCGTCTTCACCTACGCCTTTGCGGGCATGAAATGCGGTTGGGTGGCTTTCACCGTGACCTCTTTCATCAGGCTGGAGCATTCTGCGACTTGCTCGAAGCCCAGGTTCTCCATAAGTCTCAATAGCCTTTCCTGGAAAGGATAGGCAACACAGAAGATATGCGACTTGGGACGGAGGCTCCTGATGGCGCATTTCAGCAGGAGGTCAAGGCTCTCGTCATCGGACTCGCGGCACAAAATCCAGAAGCAGCCGCTCCCTCTGAAGGGCTTGACGGTCAACCATCCAACGATGCTCTCCCGTGTTCCCAGGACGAATTCTCGATGCTGCTCGGGCCACGCTGGTCGGTCTCTAGTCTCCTGCCATTCGGCCAGAGTCATCCCCTCAGCCACGCGCACAGGAGCTGGCACCACAATGGTGTAGAGGCCGAAAAGCCGATAGTCATCGTTGTTGTACGCGCGGCGCAGGCTGTACCGCTGCGAATCCGTTGTTGTCGCCGGCATGCGATCTGCTGTCACGCGGTATACGTAGTCTACCTTGTACGGGCTGAAGCCGAAACGCCTGGCTTCGTGGATGAGGGGGCTGTCTGACAGGAGGCGGAGGAACAGCTTTCTCACGCGGTGTTGGGAAGCGGCGGCGCCCACCCTGTCCAGGAGTTCGAGGCACTGCTCGCCCTCAGTCCGGATACAATCGATTTGCCAGGCCGCTGGGTGGCCGCAGTCTCTTGAGGAGACGAGCCCGACGATGCGACCTCTCTCGAGACAGACCCAGGTATGGCGTCTGGTCTTCAGGGGTAGCCAGTGCTCAAGAAGACCCTCCAGAGATGTTGGGCTCCGGTTGCCGAGGCTATGGTAGTCAGCACCTTGGTTGGGCGGCATTCTGCCTGAAGACATGAGCAGTGGCAGCAGGTCGATGGGATAGAGGGTGCGTATCATCGGCTAGCACTCACCTCTCACCGCGGACCACCTGCAAGAAGAAGGAATGGAGCCTGAGATCGTCGGTCAACTCGGGATGGAAGGCCAGGGCAACCAGCTTGCCTTGCCTGGCGGCCACATCAGGGCCGTCGGGCAATCGGGCCAGTACCTCCACGCCGTCGCCGGCGCGCTCAATGAAGGGTGCTCGAATGAACACGGCGTGAAAAGGCGGCTCACCAAGGGCTGGTATGTCGAGGTCAGCCTCGAAGCTGTCTACCTGCCGACCAAAGGCGTTGCGCTTGACAGCTATGTCCATCGCGCCCAGGGTCTGCTGGTCCATGCCGGAGGCGTGCTTGGCCAGCATGACCATGCCGGCGCAGGTGCCCATTATGGGAAGACCGTCGAGGGCTAGCCCTTTCAGCGGCGCAGCCAGATCATACTCCTTAATCAAATGGAGCATGGTAGTGCTCTCGCCTCCAGGGATGACAAGCCCGTCCAGCGTGCTGAGGTCGTGGGCCAGACGAATGGGGAAAGCCTGTACCTCGAGCCTGTCGAGAAGGGCGATATGCTCCGCAAAGGCGCCCTGCAGCGCGAGGACGCCAATTCTCACCATCCTACCATCCTCTGGGAGCCAGGAGCTCCTCGGTAGGAATGGTCTTTATGTCCAGCCCGGGCATGGCCGAGCCGAGACCGCGGGAGACTTCGGCAAGAATCTCCGGGTCGCGGTAGTGCGTCGTGGCTTTGACGATGGCTTTGGCTCTCGACTCGGGGTCGCTCGACTTGAAGATGCCCGACCCGACGAAGACTCCTTCAGCCCCCAGTTGCATCATGAGCGACGCATCCGCGGGCGTGGCGACCCCTCCGGCGGCGAAGTTGACCACGGGAAGCCTTCCCGTCCGTTGCACCTCCGCAACCAGCTCGAGAGGAGCGCCCAAGTCCTTGGCCTCGGCGCCAAGTTCGTCGGTGGTCATGTTGCTTATCTTGCGTATCTCATCCATCACTGCCCTCATGTGGCGCACCGCCTCAACGATGTTGCCCGTTCCCGCTTCCCCTTTCGTCCTGATCATGGCGGCGCCCTCGGCGATTCTGCGCAGCGCCTCGCCGAGGCCGCGACAGCCGCAAACGAAGGGAACCTTGAAGTCGTGCTTCCATATGTGGTGGCTTTCGTCGGCCGGGGTGAGCACCTCGGACTCGTCGATGAAGTCCACCCCGAGGGCCTCCAGCACCTGTGCCTCGACAAAATGCCCGATGCGGCACTTCGCCATCACCGGAATGGAGACCGTCTCCATGATGGCGGTTATCACGTTAGGGTCCGCCATGCGAGCGACGCCTCCTGCGGCTCTTATGTCGGCAGGGACTCGCTCCAGAGCCATCACGGCACAGGCGCCCGCTTCTTCGGCGATCTTGGCGTGCTCTGGAGTCACTACGTCCATGATGACGCCGCCCTTCAGCATCTGGGCGAGCCCCGTCTTGACTGTCCACGTCCCTTTCGCCATTGCGCTCCTCCGAGTGGTAATTCACATAATATTACGCAGATATTCTACCCTCGCGGCTGGCACAATGCAAGCTCTGGCCGGTGAGTTGTGGCAACCTCGCAGACGGCATCTTCGTGGCGTTGCGTGACTGTGGCGCGACAGAGGTCCACCCCCGGCATTTTGGAGGTGGAGGGTGTGCAGGTAGTACCTGCTTCCACTCAGAAGGACGTTGGTCGCGGTGTGGCGTCTTGGCCGGCCAGATGGTGCCCTTGGTGAATTGCCTAGCGGGACGCGATGGGGTTCCTCAGGGTGCCGATGTTCTCTATCGTCACCTCGACTACGTCTCCGGGGCTCACGGGGCCGATTCCAGAGGGCGTGCCTGTGGCTATGACGTCGCCTGGCTGAAGAGTCATGGCCTCTGAGATGAAACTGACCAGTTGGGAGACTCCGAAGATGAGGTCGCTGGTGCGGGCCGATTGGCGGAGGTCACCGTTGAGGCGGGTCTCAAGCTTGAGGTCGCTCGCGTCGAGGTCGGTCTCAATCCAGGGGCCTATCGGGGCGAACGTGTCGTAGCTCTTGGCCCTTGTCCACTGGCCGTCTTCCCCCTGGATAATGCGCTCTGTGACATCGTTGAAGCAGGTGTAGCCCAGTATGTACTCGCCTGCCTTGTCCTCAGATACGTCCTTTGCCTGCCTGCCGATCACGACCCCCAGTTCACCTTCGTAGTCGACACGCCGGGATAGTCGGGGCAGCACGATTCTCTCGTTGGGCCCGATGATGGCGGTGGATGGCTTGAGGAAGATCAACGGCACGCTCGGGAGGGAAAGTCCCGTCTCCTTGGCATGGCTGTGGTAGTTCAGACCCAGACAGACTACCTTGGAAGGCAAGCAGGGAGCGAGCAAGGTCACCTCTTGCAGCTTCCATGTACTCCCATCAAATCGAAAAGACCTGGCGTAGTCCGCGAAATGAGTGAAGAGCGTGCCTTCAAGGCCGCTAATGGTGTCAGCGTCGAGCACTCCGTATCTGACACTGCCCTGGGCCGAAAAGCGAACAATACGCAATCTGGTCTCCTTGGTTGACTGCATGTGAGGCTGACGGGCCGACGCTGCTATTGCTCCAGGACGATTCTCGACCTGACGAAGTCTATCTCTTGAAGTCTGCCCTTGAGGACTGTCTTCTCCCCGAACAGAGTCTCCAGTTCCACATGGTCGCCGTTCAAGCGTAGATAGGCGATATTGTCCAGGTCTGGCTCGGCGCTTTCCTCATGTTGATATAGCTTGGCGAGACACATATTCCTACCTCCGGGTTGGGGGAGCACTTCAGGTGGAGGTCGAGGGACCGCTGGCCCCACGCAGAGCCTCATGCGCTTGCTCGAGGGAGGCGGTCGCTTGAGCCATGTTGGCCGCCGCCATCTGCAGCGCGTGGGCCACCTCAGTGCCCAATGGGGCCGCCTTCTCTGCCCATTGGCGCATCTCCTCTTCATGCTCCCGGTTGTGTTCTACCCAGTAGTCGACCAGGGTGCTTAATCTGTCGTGTAGCTCTTGCATAGGCTCCCCTTTCGGGCAGGGTCGGTCGGGCTTCAGCCGTGCTGGCCGAAATGTGCGTGCCAGTGGAGAATGAGAGATGTTGGTGAAGGTCTCGTGTTCTGATGCCGCGCCGCATCTGGCCCGCCGACGGTGCGATTGTCGCGTTTGCGTCACATTATAGCAGAACGTTGGCCGATGAACGAGGGTCAAGAGGGACGTTCAGGTCTGCAGATCTGTGGGCGTTGCGGGCTTGTGTTGGGGCGGGTGTGCACCTGGCTGGCAGTCTCGTTTAGGTGGCAGGTCACTGTCACCGGCGTGGCGTATTCGGTGAATGCGTCTGCCTCTTCAACTGGGAGCGTGACTATTTCGGTGTCTTGGGAGGATTCCAGCTCCGGCGTGATGTGGTAGTTGATGATTTTGTTGTAGAGGAACGCCCGCTGGGGAGAGGACCACGCCGCTGCCTCAACCATGCAGTTGTTCGTCCGCTCTGTTGCCGTGGCCTACGCCTGCTTGAGGTACCACCGCATGCCGAAGAAGGCCATCAGTATGAGCATGACCAGGGTGGCGGCGAGGCCGATGATGAGAGGCCAGTTGATCCACAGCGAGTGGGTGAACTCTCCGGTCAGGCCTGCGACCTCCACGAAGTGGCGCCCCATCGGGTTGTCGCTCAGGGTGAATAGCACCTGCGTGCTCTCGCCCGGGGCGAGATACACATCGTGATTGCCTGCCGCCTCCCCATTCAGCTCGAGGATGAGGGAATAGCCGGCGTCGTGAGCGCCGACGTTGTTCACATCCACCGAAACCTGGGCGCGCTGCCCCGTCCTGACGGCGAAGGTGAGGAAGAGCCATATCTTGGTGCGAGAGGGAGTTGTCGCCAGGTTGCTCACTTCGAAGCCGGGGACCTCAGCGAGCGTGGCGAAAACGGTGAAATGGTTGACCTCGCCGGTGAGCTCGGTGATTGAGGCGAGCTGGGTGTCCTGAGTCGCCACCTCGTGCCAGGTGCCGTCGTCACCGAAATAGGCGAGCAGCAGGGCAAGGGCGTCGTCGGGCACGTCTTGTATGGCATGGCCGAGGGTAAGGCGGACCAGCTTGCTGAAGGTGGTGCCCGAGGGGGTGAAATCGAATGCGTCGGGGACGAGGACGGCGTACAACGGGACAGCAGGTGCATTGGTCTTGCGGATGACGATGAGCTTGAGGGGGTCACCATTCTCGTCCAGCACCTGGGTGGCCTTCTCGATGAACAGGAGGTGCAGGTCTTGGGGATCGGGCGCGCTGCAGTCACGGCAGAGGACCGAGTCTGGGGTTACTGGCACCTTGGTGATCCTCCCCTCGAAATCGACGGTGAGGATATCGGAGCACATGTCCCACCCGCCGCCGAAATCGCCACCGCCGAAGGTAGGAGGTGGTGCGGGTGTGACGGTGGGCGTAGGCGTCGGTGTCGCCGCCGGGGCAGGCGTCGGAGTCGGCGTCGGCGTAGGTGTGGGTGTGGGTGTGGGTGTCGGCGTAGGCGTCGGTGTCGCCGCCGGGGCAAACGTCGGAGTCGGCGTCGGCGTAGGTGTGGGTGTGGGCGTGGGTGTGGGCGTAGGCGTCGGCGTGGGCGTAGGCGTGGGTGTAGGCGTCGGCGTGGGCGTAGGCGTGGGCGTAGGCGTAGGCGTGGGCGTAGGCGTGGGCGTGGGTGTACGCGTAGCAGTGGGCGTAGGAGTAGGCGTCGGTGTGGGCGTTGGCCGTGGTGTTGGCGTTGGGTGGCCGTCCGTTTGCACCAAGCTGAATTGCATGCAGAACGAGATGCTGTCGCTCTGGATGATGTTGCCCACCTCGCAGGGGATCCAGAAGTGGACCATGATGGGGACCACGGTGATGTCGGGCGCGCCATCGGGGGTCGCGATGCAGTCGCAGAAGTAGTAGTCGATGTCGGCGACGTCGAACGCCGTACCCTCGGCCACCAGTGTCTCGTAGTCACCGCTGTCGTCGCAGTCAGCCCGTATCTCCACCTGCATGTTCTGGGACAGTTCGCCCTCGGCGTCGCCGCTGGTGCTGTCCACGTCGGACTCGGGCTCGGTCAACCCGTTGTCGTTGTCCACCAGGTTGAACAGCATGATGTTCAGCATGCCGGGGACGCAACCGACGTTGCTGAGGACGATCTCATAGACCTCGTTCCAGCAGGCCGCCAGGCAGGTCTCCTCGAAGTACACCGGCAGCGGGTCATCGGCGCCGTCCACCTTCAGGTCGAGTACGCCGGCGCCGAAGTAGTTGTCACGGGAGGTCTCGTAGTCGGAGAAATAGGCCCAGGTGGCCGCTGCAGCCACAGCGGCAAAGCCGATGAGTATCAGGAAGGCCAGCAGGACCCTCTTCACCTGTCCATGTCCTCGCCGATATGCCCTCAGCATACAACACAGGCACAGGTACCTTAAGAGCACCGTAGCGCCTCACGCGCGGATATCTCACTCTCTGTGGCGCAGCGTTGGTGCCCCTCAAGGGTGGTGCTCTTTCGACGTTGGTTACGAGCCGGGAAAGGAAGGGAAAATAGAAATGCCCGGGGCTCCCCATCAGGCACCCGGGCTGTCATTCGTCACCAGCTTGCAGTGCAACTAGCTGTCAAGCCGCTGAGACAAACATACGGATGCTGCGTGCGCCTGATGCCAAACCCCCGGTGAGTCACCACCTCACGCCAGGGCCGTTCCAATGCGTATGCGAGATGTGCCTGTGTTCCACCTCCAAGACAAAGAAACCGACCTTGCGGTCGATTTCGCTACTGGCTCCACGAAGCCTAGGCAACCATCTCCCCGGCTTTGCTTCCTTGCCCCCGCTTCAAAACTGCTGGCCCCTGCGTCCGAAATGTTTCTCCGCATATACCGCATGCGACCGCAAGGACGCCGCCTCGATGTCGATAAGCTATCGGGAAATCGTACCCGAGGTGTCGTAGCAGCCGTTGATTTTATCATAAGCAGCCATGCTTGTCAACCGTTGCACAAAAGCGGACAAGCGGCGTGAAGAAGACACAAAATCGTACAGGGCGGGCTGGCAACGCGTTTGTGGTGGGGTAGCCAGCGGCACGTATGCACTCCCATCGCCACTGGAGTTAAATCGTTGTAGTGCGAAGACGGGCGGCATAAGTGCCGCTGTGTAGCTCGGGGTTCGGTGGACGGGGTCACAGATGTTGGCTGGTGAGACGCCGGCCAGGCTGCAGAAACAGTAACAACGTTGACGCTGGAAAGCGTGGTTGGCAGCGGATTCGTTCTGGGCGTCCGGTCTTCCCAGCGCCATGCCAACCCCGCCGACACTGTTCAGCGACGTCAGGGGCGTGGTGTCGCACCACTCCTGGTCGGCTGTGCCACGCTCTCTTACAAAGGTCCGGGGAAGGGGAGTGCCCGCTCCAAGCCGAGGTCGGCGAGGGCTGTGTCCCGTAGTATCTGCAGGCTTTGTCCCAGTCGCTGGCGCTGCTCCTCAGTGAGGGCAGCCAAGATACGGTGAAACGTCTTTGTCCCAAGATACGAATCGGCTATTCCTCGGGCCTTGTCCGTCAAGGAGATCCTAACCAGGTTCCTCTTCTCGAGGTCCTTGTTTCGCTTCACCAGGCCTTTCTGCTCCATCCTGTCCAGCAAGCCCGAGACCGAATGAGACTCCCGGAACAGCCACCGCGATATCTCAGCTGGTGTTGCCCGCTCGCCTGTGGCGTTGACAACGAACAGGACCGCGGCCTCCATTGGCGAGAGGCCCAATGACTTCAGTTCCTTCTCTGTGACCTTGTACGCTGCGTCTCTCGCCTGGTGCAGCAATACCCATAGCTTCATATCTTGGTCAATTGGTGGAAAACCCATGTCACCTCACCTCCGATTCACCCAACCGGCAAATACCTGCGGCGTCTTGCCTGGTTTCGACTGCGGGTGCGCTTGGAGTGTGTGGCCCGCAAGCGTCCGCAGTAGCTTGCATCAAGCTGTGATCCCTCTATTCTCATTGTATCACACATGTGAGGGGCGTACCCGAGCCTTCCACGGCTACGGCCATCGCCCATCGACGGTCTCTGCCAAGCACCGATCTCGGCGGTGGTGCCTGCGCTCAATTGGCGGCCGCGAGGCGCGGCAAGGTGCATGGTGCGCACTAAGGCAGTGGCCGCGATCGTCTCGCATTCGCGCGGTTAGGCGTATCGGTGTCTTGGTGGCGACGTCAGTCGCGAGAAAGAATAACTCCCATGCGCTCCGGGTTGGGGTGATTGACAAGCGGGGGTTGATGGGGGTAGAATTCCGCCCGATGCATGAGACGCCATGCACTTAGAGGAACGCATAGGGCGCGTGGAAGGCCAATACGCGTCACGCTACTGAGTTGAACCGGAGGAGGTTGCAGCGGGTTCTGACCAGGGTTTATAATGCATCGGTTTAGCAGCAGCACCCCGGTGGAGAGGTGATGGAATACCAGAAGTTCCTTGTCCCGGTGAGTGGTGAGAAGGCGGATGAGGAGGCGATGAGGCTGGCGTGCAGCCTAGCCAAGCGAGGCAAGGGCATCCTGTATGTCATGTACGTAATCGAAGTGAAGCGGTCGCTTCCCCTGGATGCCGAGAGCGAGGCGGAGACCAAGAGAGGGGAGGAGGTGCTGGCTGGCGCTGAGGCAATCGCTGGTGCGTTGGATTGTGCGGTGGAGACGCAGTTGCTCCAGGCGCGTGAAGTCGGTCCGGCTATTGTGGATGAGGCGGTAGAGCGAGGTGTCGACTTGATTGTGATGGGCACCAACTACAAACGGCGGTTCGGAGAGTTCGATATGGGGGTCGTCGTGCCGTATGTGTTCAAGAACTCGCCGTGCCGGGTTCTGCTGTGGCGGGAGCCTATGGGGCAGGAGGGAGCGTGAAGGTCTTCATCATGGGCTGTGGCAGGGTTGGCGCTCAGCTAGCGGCAATGCTTGACGCAGAGGGCCATAAGGTGACCGTTATCGATGTGGATGCCTACAGCTTTCGGCGACTTCCGGAGGGCTTTGGCGGCGAAGCACTGGGGGCAGACGGCACCGACGAGAACTCCCTGAGGAAGGCGGGGATCGAAGAGGCGGATGCCTTCGTCGCTGTGACGCAGGGCGATAACCGGAACGTTATGGCCGCTCAGATAGCAAAGCACGTGTTCAACGTGCCTCGGGTGGCCTGTCGGATCTATGACCCGCTGCGTGAGGAGATGTACAGCACACTCGGTTTGGAGACCATAAGCCCGACCGTTGTAGGTGCGCAGCTTCTGAAGGATATTATCCTGAGGTAGGGATGCTTCGATGTATATCATAGTAGTTGGCGGGGGCAAGATCGGCTTCTATCTTGCCACGGCTCTCCTGAGGGAGGGCCATGAGGTTCTGATACTGGAGAAGGAGTCCCAACGGTGCGGGTTCATCTGTGAGCAGCTTGGAAGCGTGGTCACACGTGGTGATGGCTGCGAGGCGCGCACCCTTCACGATGTGGGGACGGAGCGGGCGGACATCTTTGTCGCAGTCACAGACGAAGACGAGGACAACCTGGTCGCCTGCCAGGTGGCGAAGCACCTGTTCAAGGTCCCCCGCACCATAGCTCGGATTAACAACCCCAACAACCAGCGGCTGTTCAAGAGACTGGGCATAGACGTCACGGTCAGCAGCACCGATATCATCCTGGAGCATATCGAGGAGGAAGTGCCCACGCATTCACTGGTCCACCTGCTTACTCTGGAAGAGGGAGACCTCGAGATTATCGAGTTGAAAGTCCCTGGGGATTCCCGTGCGGTGGGGAAGAGAATGGGCGATGTTGGCCTGCCTTCCGGCACCCAGGTCTGCCTTATGGTGGACAAAGCGGGGGCGCACGTGCCGACGGGTGACACCATTGTGGAAGCTGACGCCCGAATAGTGGCGGCGATCAAACCTGAGGCCGAGGAGGCGCTGAGAGCAGCGGTGACGGGGCCGTAGTGACGTGTCGCCACGAGATGCGCGGGTGCGACTGGTCTGCGACGGGGAACGAGCACCGAGGCGCTGCGGCGAATGGCTGTTGTCCCTTGGCAAGGGGGCAGTGGATGTGATAGGATAGCGTTGCCGTGGGTTAGAGGCGGGGTCTTGACAAGCAATTGGCAGCGGTGATACCATAGGACTTGATGCAGGAGCATGTGCAACTGAAGAGTCCGTGATATAGCGAAAGGCTGATGTAAGTGTAAGGGCGGCTTACAGAAGCCGCCCTAACTTATGAACTTTAACAACAGAATAGAGGTTATGCCCGTATCTTGATGTAGGTCAAGCGATTAAGGGTACGTGGTGGATGCCTTGGCGTCAAGGGCCGATGAAGGGCGTGGCAAGACTGCGATAAGCCTCGGTGAGCTGTCTAGCAAGCTTAAGCCGGGGATTCCCGAATGGGGCAACCCATCCGAGCACAACTCGGATACTCCTAGCTGAACACATAGGCTAGGAAGGGGGAACTGGGGGAACTGAAACATCTAAGTACCCTGTGGAAAGGAGATTATTCCCTTAGTAGTGGCGAACGAACGGGGAGAAGCCTAAACCGTAGCTGCTTAGTGGCCTCGGGGCCTATGTAGTTGCGGGGTTGTAAGGCACGGTGGCCCGGACCCGGGTAGGGGCAAGGAGTTACAAACCGAACTCTAGTCGAAGGAGCCTGGAATGGCCAACCACAGAGGGTGAGAGTCCCGTAGACGAAAGGGGGAGGCTCCTACCGTGTACTTGAGTACCACGGGACACGAGGAATCCTGTGGGAAGCTGGGGTGACCACACTCCAAGGCTAAATACCCTTGACGACCGATAGTGAACTAGTACCGTGAGGGAAAGGTGAAAAGAACCCCGGGAGGGGAGTGAAATAGAACCTGAAACCATGTACCTACAAGCAGTCAGAGGTTCGATTCGTCGGACTGATGGCGTGCCTATTGAAGAATGAGCCGGCGAGTTAATGGGTGCAGCGAGGTTAAGTCGCTCAAGCGACGGAGCCGTAGCGAAAGCGAGTCTGAATAGGGCGTGGAGTTGCATCGATTAGACCCGAAACCGGGTGAGCTATCCATGGTCAGAGTGAAGCTCGAGTAACTCTTGAGTGAAGGCTCGAACCCACCAGTGATGCAAAACTGGGGGATGAACTGTGGATAGAGGTGAAATGCCAATCGAACCCGGAGATAGCTGGTTCTCCCCGAAATGCATTGAGGTGCAGCCTCAGGTGATCAGCTGTGGAGGTAGGGCTCTGGATGGGCTAGGGGGCGAGAAGCTTACCAAACTCAACCAAACCGCAAATGCCACAGCCCAAAACCTGGGAGTGAGACTGTGGGGGATAAGCTCCATGGTCGAAAGGGAAACAGCCCAGACCATCAGCTAAGGTCCCGAAGGCGGACTAAGTGGGAAAGGAGGTGGCGTTGCACAGACAGCCAGGATGTTGGCTTAGAGGCAGCCATCATTTAAAGAGTGCGTAATAGCTCACTGGTCGAGTGGTGCCGCGCCGACAATTCAACGGGGCTCAAGTCCGCCGCCGAAGCTATGGATCCTTCGACTCGTTCGAAGGGTGGTAGGGGAGCGTTCCGTTTGGCAGTGAAGCCTGAACGTGAGTTCGAGTGGAGCATACGGAAGTGAGAATGCCGGCATGAGTAGCGTAAGGCGTGTGAGAACCACGCCCACCGAAAACCTAAGGTTTCCTACGGAAGGTCAATCCTCGTAGGGTTAGTCGGGCCTAAGCCGAGGCCGAGAGGCGTAGGCGATGGACAGCTGGTTATTATTCCAGCACCGTACACTTCGTTACGGCAAAGGAGGGACACAGGCGGGTAGATGGAGCGTGCCCATTGGACATGGTGCGTCCCCGCGAGGTAGCCCCGATTCGTCGGGGTGAGAAGCGGGGGAAGTTTAGGGTAGTACCCGAGGCGATTCCATCATCCCCGTCCTGTCAAGAAAAGCTTCTTTGTTGAAGGTGTGCGCCCGTACCGCAAACCGACACCGGTAGGTGAGGGTGAAGGTCCTAAGGTGAGCGAGAGAACCCTCGTTAAGGAATTCAGCAAATTCGCCCCGTAACTTAGGGAGAAGGGGTCCCCGACTTGGTCGGGGCGCAGTGAATAGGCCCAAGCGACTGTTTAACAAAAACACAGGTCTCTGCAAACTCGTAAGAGGAGGTATAGGGGCTGACACCTGCCCAGTGCCGGAAGGTTAAGGGGAGGGGTTAATCCGATTCGTCGGATGAAGCCTTGAACCGAAGCCCCGGTGAACGGCGGCCGTAACTATAACGGTCCTAAGGTAGCGAAATCCCTTGTCGGGTAAGTTCCGACCCGCACGAAAGGTGTAACGACTTGGGCGCTGTCTCAACGAGGG
>Ga0068714_10003565_pt1 | contig 18307 bp, 10 predicted proteins | sample MTBNYHSulfiMetaG_FD_62988 | JGI IMG/M metagenome (GOLD analysis project Ga0068714, IMG submission 62988) | Enrichment culture microbial communities from rom New York Harbor, USA that are MTBE-degrading - MTBE-NYH (New York Harbor Sulfidogenic)... | ecosystem: Environmental > Aquatic > Marine >... | reverse complement strand
ATCCTGGATCCCCCCGGCTAACCTCATGCCGGGACAGGCTCCTCAAGTCCGGGATGACCCCAAAGTGAAGTTTCTGTCCTTTGATTAGACTGGCCCCTTCGGCCAGAGGCGGCGCTTATAAGAAATCCCCCCCGCCCAGCTTTAGAAAAGGGGGGAGTTTTTGCCTTGGCACGGCCCCATGAAGTTTTGTACAAGGCTTTTTGTTCACGTGCCTCTTCATGGTTTGACTCGACCCAACCGGCGGATTGGCCGGAACGGCCCGTCGGGCTCACTCTCCGGAGGAGGATAAAGAAAATGCCGGACAAGATCAGGAGAAACCTTGCACATGCATTCGCTGAGGAATCGGGGGATTCCGCCCGCTATGAGGCTTTTTATCTCAAAGCTGCACAAGAGGGCTACCCGAACCTGGCCAGACTTTTCAAAGCGGTGGCCGAAGCAAAGTCGGTTCACGCGCGCAGGCTGCTGCTCCTCATACGGGGAAAAATCGGAACAACCGAAGAAAACCTGAAAGCCGCCGTTCAGAGGGAGAGTTCGGCTTTCGAGAAAGCTTACCCCCGGATGGTCGAGGACGCCGGCAAGGCAAGTAAAGCCATCAAGAAAGCTTTTGCGCAGTCCATGAAAACCAACGGCGAGTCCGCACAGCTTTACAGAAAAGCCATGAGTGACCCGGTGAAAAAGGAGGAACCGGTCTATTACGTGTGCCAGATTTGCGGGCATGTCAGCATCGATCACGTGCCCGAAAACTGCCCTGTTTGTAAGGCGGTGCCGGGGAGATTCCGGAAAGTGATGCCGGGTTAAAGATCTCCGCTGAGCTTTTTCAGGGCCAAAAAGAGCGCCTGAGTGCCGGAGCGCCCGTGCCCCTGGGCCTTCACCGCGATGTAAAGCTGACGAATCACGGCCAACCCAGGCAGGGAGAGGCCCACAGCGGCGGCTTCATCCAGGGCAATCCCCATATCTTTAATGAAGTGCTCCACGAAGAAGCCGGGAGCGTAATCTCCCCGCAGGATCCGCGGCCCCAGATTGTTGATCAGCCACGAGCTGGCCGCCCCTTTCCCGATGATATCGATCACGGCCTTTTGATCGAGACCGAGCTTGGCCGCATACAGGAGGGATTCACACACCCCGATCATGTTTCCCGCTACGAGGATCTGGTTGCACATTTTGGTGTGCTGACCGGCACCGGGTCCACCCATGTGCGCGATATTCTTTCCCATCCGCTCAAACAGGGGAAGCGCTCTATTGAAAGCCTCCTTGACCCCTCCCGCCATGATGGCGAGGATCCCTTCTCTCGCACCCACATCTCCCCCGGAAACCGGGGCATCCAGGCTGTGGATTCCCCGCGGGGAAGCCTCGGTGGCGATTCTTCGAGCCAGGCTCGGTTGGCTGGTGGTCATATCCACCACGAGCCTGCAAGGACCTTCCACGCTGAGAATGCCCCTTTCTCCCAGGTACACTTCCTCCACGTCACCGGGAAACCCGACCATGGTGAAAAGGATTTCACAATTGGCAGCCACCTCCGCCGGCGAATCGCACCATTTTGCGCCGTTCCGAAGCAGAGTTTCCGCTTTGCTCCTGGTACGGTTAAAAACCGCCAGCTCGTGACCGGCCGCTTGCAAGTGACCGGCCATCGGAGCTCCCATAACCCCGGTGCCAATCCATCCAATTTTCATAATCCTCGCGCTCCTTTCTGGTTCATGCCCTCCAAGGTCATTTCGCCTTTGGGCTTCTCGACGGCTCCGGATTTCTTGCCCAACGCCCTGTTTGGCCCCGGAAACGATGGGGAAAAATCCGCTCCGGACGGGCAAGACTTTTGGAGCTTCCGGCTCCCGCATTTCAGTATGCCACAGGGTGGGTCTCTTGGAAAGGTCCTGAAGCGAAAAATTGCAGGGATAGAATCCGTCAAATGGGCGGATTCGGACTGTTCCATCAAACCCTGGCTCTTGTCTTCATTGACTTCACAGGAAAATCTGTTATCTTGAAGCGCACTTGGAAATAGAGCCCGAGGGCTGCTCCCATCCTAGACGAAAAGCGGGAATACGGGTTCTCGAACGATAAGAATACATTGAGGAACCAACTGAAATTCCGCTTCGGCGAAACGATTCCTGCCGGGCGGGACCACCGGCGGCTCGAATCCTTCTATTGCAGGATTCCACATGCACATTTTTCAACCTGTTTTGGACCGGATCGGAGGCAATGGCGCCAAGGTGTACCAATGCATCTCTTGTGGCGGCTTTGTAACGCATTCTGACCGGTTGATTCCCATACAAGGCCGGAACCGTCATTTTTTTGTGAATCCTGCGGGCGTGGAATTTGATTTCCAAACCTTTTTCTCCTGCCCGGGGGCTGTGGCTGTCGGTGGGGCTACGAGCGCCAACTCCTGGTTTTCCGGATATCGCTGGCGTTTTGCTCTCTGCCGCCAGTGCGGCCAGCACCTCGGATGGTACTATGAGGCGGCTTCGGTCTACGAACGGCCCATTGAGTTCTGGGGAATCCTCGTCAATCAACTGGTGGATCGGTCTCCCGTCCCTCAATCAGGCCTCTAGGAGGGATTGTCCATGAACAATCCCATCTTGGATCGTGAATAAACGACGCTTCACCGATACAGGCCGCTGACAGCCGCTCCGGCTTCCTCTTTGGAGACGGGTGGAAGGGGATGGGGAATCGAGGGGGGATTTGTATCCCGGTCCCCTCGGGAAGCCGTCGGTTTTGCCGGTCGTCAAGAAGGTTGGAGATGCCTCCAAGGAGCCAAGGCATTATCGAGGTTCACAGCGCAGTCCTCCTTTTCGGCTTGGCCGGCTTGTTTGGAAAGTTTCTGCCTGTGCCTCCGCACGTGATTGTTTTTGGGCGGGCTTTTTTTGCCTCAGTGGCGCTTATCCTTTTTCTGCGATGGTTCAAAGCACGTGTCTTCTTTGGTGCGAAAAGGGATCTACCCATTTTTGCCGCGCTCGGTTCCATTTTGGCAATTCACTGGATCACCTTTTTTCATTCCATTCAGGTTTCAAATGTCGCTGTCGGATTGCTGACCTATTCCACCTTCCCCGTATTTGTCACCTTCATGGAACCCTATTTCTTCAGGGAAAAACTGCGGACCTTTGATGTCTTTGCGGCACTCCTGGTCCTGGTGGGATTGTTCCTGGTGATTCCGGATTTTGAATTCAGCAACCGGATCACCCGGGGAGCGCTGTGGGGTATGGTGTCCGGGTTCACCTTCGCAGTGATGTCCCTTGTCAATCGCAGGGTTGTCCAAAGATATTCCTCCCTTGTGATTGCACTGTACCAGAACGCCTTTGCAGCCGGCGCGCTGCTTCCCTTTTTGTGGATGAGTGATTGGACCCTTGGCGCACGCCAAATCCTTTTCCTGGCTTTCCTGGGCTTCTTCTGTACGGCACTGGCACATGCCCTTTTCATAAGGAGCCTTTTATTCATCACGGCACAGTTGGCGAGCATCACTTCGGTGCTTGAGCCTGTCTACGGGATTATTCTGGCTTTCCTCCTGCTGGGAGAAGTGCCCCGAGTGCGAACCCTGTTGGGCGGGGGGATCATTCTTGGCGTGGTGGCCCTTTCAACCGGGAAGCGCAAAAGCCCAAGAAATTCTCAAGGGGAGAAGGGTTGCATTATCTGTTTTTAGGATCTTACTTTTTATAGGTTAATGGGTAAATTTTTTCCATGCTTAGAAAAATTTTACCCAGTATTTTTTGGTATTTTTTTCTACACTATGGTCGTCTACTCTTGTTCTTGATGCTAACTATCCAAATTTTCATAGAATATTTCGAGGGGTTTTGCTGTGCCTCATGGCACAGAACTTGCCTATAAAACAATGGGTTAATATATTTGGGGAGAGGGAACCGAATGGAGCCCAGGGTCGACCAATCCTCGTATGAAACTTCATGGGGCCGTCCCAAGGCAAAAACTCCCCCCTTTGTTAAAGGGGGGCCGGGGGGGATTTCTTCTAAGCCGTTGAAAATCCCCCTAAATCCCCCTTTTCGAAAGGGGGACTTTCACGATCCAACTGGAATGTGGTTCATGAAGTTTCTGTCCTTGATTAGACTGGCCCCCGGCCAGCGGCCCCGCTTATATATAAATCGTAAACCGCTTAAACTTCTCCTATCCATCTTTGACTATAAAAATTTGTACCTCAATTTTAGATTCTTACACGTTCAACGTGAGAGAATGTCTCTCAGAATGCCGAGATCTATTGGATAATATCAATACAAAAATTTCAAATATCTTTGGCTAGTTTAAGAATCTACAATCTCCGAAACACTTTCAACCGGACTGGATGCCATGAAAAAGACAATGAAAAAATGGATGAAAGGAGGTGAAACAGTCGTCATTAGGGTAGAGAAGGGTCGATTGTTTAACATTTTTGAGGAAAGGAGGGATTGAATGAAAAAGCTCAGAATTGCTTTACTGGTATGTCTGTTCGTATGCGTCGGCATTTCTCAGGCACAGGCTGCGCTCATTGACCTTTACGACTGGGGCTTTAACATTGACGGGACTACCGTCGACTCGTTGACCCTGTCAGGCGGTGTAGGATACTACGCGCCGGCCGGAGGAGATTTTGCGGGTCTAGGCGGCTCCATCGACACAAGCGCTTTTGACTTTTCCAACGGGTATCAAAGCGGGGGAGGGCTGGGGTCTCTTTCAATCACCATAACGGGCGCGGGGGTCCACTTTGTGGGTGCCTTTTTCGATCACGAAATCGATGAGGCGATAAACGGTTTCTCCAACGAAACTGGATCGGTCAGTGGCAGCCCTGCCGTCGGTCAGGCCTGGGAGATCGATGAACCCGGATATGTAAACGGCGATATTTTCGAGAATTTCCAAAGCAGTGCTCTCGATAACGGAATTGGGACGAGTGTTTATGGGGACACCTCTTTTCCGGAAGATGTTTCCGTGGCTATGGGTTGGAATTTCAGCCTGAACGCTGGTGATACCGCCACCATCGATTTTATCTTGAGTGATTTGGTTGTTCCGGCTGGTTTTTATCTCACGCACGCAGACCCTGATAGCAGCGCCAACATCTATTTTTCCGGTAACCTTACCGTTACACCGGGTGGTGAAGTACCAGAGCCCTGCACCATGCTACTCCTGGGCACCGGGGTACTGGGGCTTCTTGGCTTGGGAAGAAAGAAGTTTAAAAAAATAACCTTTCATTCATCACCTTAACGAATTTTCGGCAGCGCTTTCAATGTCAGCTTTTCAAGCTCACAGAAACGGTCAATTCATGGAATAGCCGGAGGTGGCAAATCTGGCTGTCCGGGAGTCAGTGGCTCGGCCCTGCACCAGGGCCGTTCTACCCAACCCAACAAAGTCCAAAAAAACTAACTCCGTGAAGATCCTTATCTTTAACTTTAATAGGTCTGAGGCGGTGGCCCAAAACCCGCGGTCCTCGGGAGACCGTCGGGAAGGGATGGCTGCCCTTGTCTTGAGGAGAAAAGGTGCAGCCATTTTCTTTCCGTTTGGGAGCGGTTGAAACTGGATCTTTATGGGCCCGCCAGAGCCTGATCTCTTCTGCTCCGATTCTTCGATGGAGCCGCGGGAGAGATGAATTTTCATGGAGTGGGGAAAAGATCGTCCACGACTGAAAGGGGGGAATCAGATGAAGAAGAGGAGAGAGCGTTTTTTGCTTATTCTTTCATTTCTGCTAGTCGGAATAATCGCCTTCCCGGGTATTTCCCTTGCCGTTCCTCCGGTGGTCAAAACGGTGCCATGGGTCGCTACAAACCCGCTAATCCCGCACGACACCTGGAGCGGGAAGACGATCACACTGAAAGGGACCTCTGATGTCCAGGGGGCAAGCATCCAATACACGTGGGACTTCGGAGACGGAAGCCCGGTTTTGACTGGCACCGTGACGAACCGGTATGTCATTGAGGCCGCGCATGCCTATACGGCCCCTGAGGGCACCATCTTTACGGCACGGCTGACCGTGACCGATACGGGCACAGGCGAGTTTGGAAGTAAAGTGTATTTTGTGGCAGTGCAGGCCCAGAGTCTGGAAGTGGAGGTGAACGTGGCCATCGACGAAGGGCTCTGGTACCTCCACAAGACACAGGACCGCTACACCTCCGGAGGTTCCGATTACGGTCGCTGGATCAGCGGCTATGCCGGGGCCACGGGATCGGCTTACTATTGTGTCACCGCGGCCAACGTCAACGCCTTCGAGGCCAACGGGCATCTGGAATCAGGGGATCAGAGCAATCCCTACGTGGAGACGGTGAAGCGGGGCATGCGTCAGGTCTTCGCCTACCTGCAAACCATCGCGATTTCCCCTCAGCCCGCGGGAGACCCGGACAGCAATGGGAACGGGTATGGGGTGCAGGTGGCCGGTACTTATCCCCCTTACCAGGGAGGGATGTTCATCGACGCGATCGTGGCCAGTGGCGACCCGGACGCGGTGACCACCACCGGTCAGGCACCATCGGGGGGCAATCCGGGGATCCTCGGCCGCACGTATCAGGACATTGTTCAGGACATGGTAGATGCCCACGCGTGGGGCCAAGTCGAGAACAGTGTGTGGCGAGGCGGGTGGCGCTATCAATGGAATTACTCCACCTCAGACAACTCCATTTGTCAATGGGCGGCAATCGGGCTGCTGGCAGCCGAGAGGACACCCGCGCACATCGATCCGGGTCCCGACGGTATCTTGGGAACAGCCGATGATCTGGTCATTGACTACTGGGCGGCCGTACCCGGCTGGGTCAAAACGGAGAACGAGCTCTGGCTGAATTACAGCCAGAACAGCTCCACCGGGTGGTTTGGATACACGGACCAAAACCCCATTTGGGGACCCTATGCCACTACCCCGTCCGGCATGGTGCAGCTGATCATGGACGGGCTGGGAAGGGGGGATTTCGGGTGGGACAAGGCCGAGACTTTTATGCGTGATACCTTCTGTAACACTGGCGGAGCTGGAAATGCGATCAGGGACTATTACTACGGCCTGTTTTCCTTTGTCAAGTCCATGATTCTTCATATTCCAGGCCCGATCCAGTTTCTCCAATCTCAAACCTCCGGGGTAGTCCCTATTGATTGGTATAACGCGGAAGTGAGCCAGGGTGATCCCTGCGACGGCGTCGCCCGGACCCTGGTCAACGACCAGAATGCGGCGGGATTCTGGTATGGTCATGACGCTGACAGCCGGCAATATGTTCTCGACACCGCCTGGGCCATCATCATGCTCAACCGGACCATATTCTTGGCCGGAGCGCCCGTCGCCGTGGCTGAGGCCACCCCGAACCCGGGGTTGGTGGGTGAAGCCATCACGCTTGACGGCTCCGGATCCTTCCACCAGGATCCCACCAAGAGCATCGACTCCTGGGAGTGGGATTTGGACAATGACGGCGTTTTCGATGAGACCGGCCCCGTGGTGACCACCTCCTTCCCGGCTCTTGGAAGCTTCATCGTGACACTTCGCGTGACCGATGATGCGTCTCCGGAAGCGGAAGATACAACAATCTTGTCTGTTCAAATCACCACGCCGCCCGTTCCGCCCACAGCGGACGCAGGCGGACGGTACGTGTTCTGTCCCCAGACACAACCCTGGTTCCTGGATGGAACAGGGTCGGTAAATCCCGACGAAGGCGTGAGTCTGCCCGGCGCCCCGGGCGACACCATTCAGCAGTATGCCTGGGAGCTGGACGGCTTCGACAACGACTTCGACGAGGCGTTTGGCCCTCAGCCCGACGTGACGGCCTTTTTCACCGCTCTCGGACTAGGGAGTTATCTCATCCAGCTCCGGGTGACCGACACGACGGCCAGTTCCTTCCCAGGACTTGATCCCCCGTTTGACCAGGATCTCAGCGATACGGACTCTGCACAGGTTTTTGTGAAAGATGCGGACGATCCTGCCTGTACAGGTTGCGTGGACGACCTTTTTGCCAGGCCCAAGAGCGGAAAGGTGGAGGTCACCTGGACGCACACTGGCGCGGTGAGCTACAACGTGTACCGCGGCACCTCAGCGGGTGGCCCGTACATGTTCATTGCAAACACCACTTCCACCTACGCGGTGTATATGGATACGGGTCTGACGAATGGAACCACCTACTACTACGTGGTGCGTGAGGTGGCACTCAACACCAACGAACTCTGCCAGTCCAACGAGGCCAGCGCCACGCCAACGGCCAGGTTGAGAACAAGGTAGACAGCACTTCGTTACTCACGCTAACCCACCAATGCTTAAACCGGCAGCCCAGGCTGTCGGTTTAAGCGACTATTCCCGGCTTTTCAGCAGTGAGGCCCAAGGAAACCCAAGGAAATTTTCCCCGTTGACATCAAAATTCAATGAGTGTAAGAATGCAGGAAAGTTTCCTTGAACAGGGTTGTAAGAATTCTCAACCGATCTTTCCTGCTTAGGCTGATACTCAGCCAAAACCGATGCTTTTGTCGTCAGAACGTACGCGTTTCAAGAATTATACTTCATAATCTCAAGCCATTATTAAGCAGACAGAAGTCCTTATCTTAGTAAGGTGTGCTGTTCTATTCATTTCTTCTCCGGGCTTAAGCTCTGGGTCAACCTTGTTATCTTACGAGGAGGAGCGCCATGATTAGGTGGAAGCAGAGTCCCTTTTGCCGATTTTGGGCCAAAGTTCTGGTTTTTCTGATGGTCATGCAAGGTTGGCCGCTATGGGAATTGAGCAAATCCTATGAATGGGATTCATCCAAATTCAGGAGACATCTTGAAGAGGTGCTGGAATTTTTCAGCCCCGGAGTGGCGCACGCTGGGTCCCCTGTTGCTAAGGCTGGTGGAGCCCGAGCTTTGCAAAAAAACCAGCCGCTCGGGAGCAGTACCGTTCTGGATGGGTCAGGCTCCAATGACCCTGACGGCGACCCATTGGCCTTCGAGTGGTACGGCCCGTTTGGCACGGCCTCCGGCCAAACGCCTCTCGTGTACATTCCTGAGGGCAATTATACGGTTTCGCTTGTCGTGGGTGACGGTTCGGCTCGTTCACAGGCCGATGCAGCAGCTCTTACGGTCACTTCCTGCTTCGACATCTCTGCCTCGGCTAAGCCAGGGAAGGTGGAACTCACCTGGAACCACCTGTCCGGCGCGACGCAATACGACATCTATCGGGCAGTTGAAGCGGATCCCTTCACCTTTTTGAAGATCGGGGATACCACTTCGACCTATTCCGTATATCTTGACGTTACAGTTCAGAACGAGCTCACCTATCTTTATGTCGTGGGCGCATATTCCGCAGGCGCTCCGTGCTATTCGGATGTCGTCAGTTCTCATCCCACCGCCAGCAGATCAAGGGCCAACTATGCACCGGTGGTCTATAGCTCCCCTATAACCCATGGCACCTCAGGGGTTATTTACAACTACGATGTCAATGCCACGGATCCTAATAGAGACGCGGTAGGCTACGACCTTTCGGTCTCTCCGGTCGGGATGGGGATCGACCCCTTGACGGGTCTGATCACCTGGACTCCATCCGGGACGCAGGCCGGAAGTCATCCCGTGACAGTGGAGGTCTCCGATGGGCGAGGTGGGGTCGCCTCGCAAAGCTTCTCAATTATTGTGGCTGAGGCGATCAACAATCCGCCTGTGATCACGTCCACGCCGGTTACCACCGGCACAGAAGGCGCGGCTTACAGCTATGATGTTGAAGCGACTGATCCGGATGGCGATGTTTTAACCTTTTCTTTGACCTCTTCCCCGGCCGGTATGACCATCGATCCAGCATCCGGGTTGATCCAGTGGACGCCTAGCAGTGCGCAGGTGGGTCGTAACGACGTCACCGTCCGTGTGCAGGATTCTGCCGGACTCTTTGATACCCAGAGTTTCACGGTCACGGCACGCTGCGCCAGTGAACCGCCGGAGATCTTTTCTTCCCCCGTCATCATAGTTACCGAGGGCCAACTTTACACCTATGATGTGGAAGCCATTACCTGTTGCTTGACGTGTTCAGATGAAGGTCTGGTTGCCTATTACCCCTTCAACGGTAATGCCAATGATGAAAGTGGCAACGGAAACGATGGTACTGTTTATGGTGCGATTTTGGCTGCAGATCGGTGTGGAAAGGCTGACAGTGCTTACAGCTTTGATGGGAATGATTACATAAAGGCTGACGCGACTGGGTTGCCGACAGGCGAAAGAACTACGTCGTTGTGGTTCTACGCGAATACATTGGCTACCATGCCTGTTCTGTTAGGCTATGGCGGAGATGGACCCCCGGGAACGTCTTGGTGGATGAATCTGAACCATGGTGGCACGCCAGCGTATTTCCTCGGTGTACACTGGACCCAGAGTTTGTACCTAAAGTATTACTATACCGAAAATCCAGTGGGCAAATGGATGCACTTTGCCGCAACTACAGATCCTACGGGAAGCAAGATATATTTGAATGGTGTCGAAGTCGCATCGAACAGTCAGTTTGTAAACAACACATATGTAATTGACAGGGATTTAGCAATTGGAGTAGATGTTAGCGGAGACGGAATAGCACCATTTACGGATGGAAACGTTGGGTACTTTGATGGAATAATTGACGACGTGCGTATCTACGATCGTTCACTCACTCAAGATGAAATAAAGTGTCTTGCTGCAAATTTATTAAAATACTCACTGGATGTCGGTCCATATGGTATGACAATTGATTATTCAACCGGTCAGATTCAGTGGGTCCCTGATAGCACACAGGCTGGTAATCATGTGGTGGTCGTCAGAGTGGAAGATAGTGAAGGTCTCTTCAGTACTCAAACTTTCACAGTTACGGTGGAAGGCTTGGGAATCAATCACCCACCCGCAATTACCTCAAGCCCGGTGACCACGGGTACTGAAGGAGTTGCATATAGCTACGACGTGGATGCGAGCGATGCGGACAACGACCCGCTGACCTATGCTCTTACCACCTCTCCTGCCGGTATGACGATCGATGCTGCGACCGGCTTGATCAGTTGGACGCCGACAGGAACGCAGGCAGGGAGCCATAACGTAACGGTGGAGGTTTCAGACGGGCGGGGCGGTGTTGCTACGCAAAGCTTCACAGTTGATGTAGCCGAAGCCGTGAACAATCCGCCTGTGATTACCTCTAGCCCGTTGACCACGGGTACGGAAGGGGTTGCTTACAGTTACGACGTGGATGCCACCGATCAAGATAATGACCCGCTGACCTATTCCCTTACCACGTCCCCTAGCGGCATGACGCTAGATCCAGCGACTGGCTTAATCGGTTGGACTCCGTCAGCCACGCAGGCTGGAAGCCATAACGTAACGGTGGAGGTTTCAGACGGGCGGGGCGGTGTTGCCACCCAGAGTTTCACAATTGATGTGGCTGAGGCCGTGAACAATCCCCCAGCAATTACCTCAAGCCCGGTAACCACGGGCACGGAAGGGGTGTCATACAGCTATGACGTGGATGCGAGCGACGCGGACAATGATGCGCTGACCTATTTTCTTACCACCTCTCCTGCCGGGATGACGATCGATGCCGCGACTGGCTTAATCGGTTGGACTCCGTCAGCCACGCAGGGCGGAAGTCATCCCGTAACGGTGGAGGTTTCAGACGGTCGGGGTGGCGTAGCCACGCAAAGCTTCTCCATTGATGTGGCCGAGGCGATCAACAACCCGCCAGCGATCACGTCGAGCCCAGTGATCACGGGTACGGAAGGGGCTGCATATAGCTACGACGTGGATGCCACCGATGCGGACAATGACCCGCTCAGCTATTCTCTTACCACATCCCCAGCCGGTATGGCGATAGACGCTGCGACCGGCCTGATCAGTTGGACGCCGACAGGCGCTCAAGTTGGGGATAACGGTGTTGCAGTCCAGGTTGACGACGGCAGAGGCGGGCTCGATACGCAAACCTTTACCGTCACGGTACAGGCGGCTCTCGTCACCGACCATACCCGGCCCCAGGTCACGTTGACCGTGGTGCCGTCAGTGGTCAACGTGGGTGACTCCGTTATGATCACCGTAAACACCACAGACGACGTGGGTGTGGTCTCGACGACATTGCTTGTCAATGGTGTAGCAGTTCCACTGGATGCTTCGGGGACAGCGGCGTACAGTTCCCCTACGCCCGGCGTATTCACCGCTCTGGCAAAATCCCTTGACGCCGCGGGAAATGAGGGCTCTGACAGCGAAGACTTCAGATTCCTCTCCCCTGGCGATACGACACCGCCCACGGTTGCGATCAGCGCGCCTGCCGATAATGCGAAGCTCTCGGTGCCCGCGGAGGTCATCGGAACGGCGAGCGATGCCAACCTGACCAGATATGTCCTTGAATATTCCCCTAAGGACAGGAACGAATTCGTGACCTTTGCCACGGGCACCTCATCGGTAACAGCCGACGTTCTGGGCCAACTGGATCCAACCATGCTCAGAAACGGGCTCTACGACGTCAAACTCACTGCCGAGGATGCCAGTGGCAATACAGCCTCGATTACACGGACCTATCAAATGGACGGCGAGGCAAAGGTCGGGAATTTTACGATTGCCTTCAACGACCTCACCATCCCGGTTGCGGGGATCCCCATCACCATCACCCGGAGCTATGACAGCCGCGTCAAGACTAAGGGCGACTTCGGCGTGGGCTGGTCGCTTGATGTGAACACCATGGAGGTGCAAGAAAACCGGTCGCCGGGTCAGGGGTGGGAGGTGTACTGCACACAATCGATTTTCGGCGTGTGTCTGGCATGGGGCGTGCGTCCGACTGTGACACACACCGTAGTGGTGACCATCCCCGGCCAGCGCGAGCAGGAGTTCGACGTTCAGGCAAACACAACCTATGCAATACCCGGCCTCGTACAGGGTCAACTCGCCTTTGCTGCACGGCCGGGGACCTTCTCTACCCTTGAAGCACTGGACAATGTGACCTACGATTTCCTTGTTGGCGATACACTCTATGACCTTGGTTTAGACGTAATCAATCCTGATCGTTACCGGTACTCTGCTGTGGACGGAAATGTCTTTGTGCTCAATCAGTGGAGTGGAATCGAAAGCATCACGGACACCAACGGTAACACCATTACCTTTGGAGCGAATGGGATCATCCACTCTGCCGGAAAGAGCGTTACGTTCACAAGGGATGGGCAGGGTCGCATTACCGCCATCACGGAGCCGATGGGAAATACCATTCAGTATTCATACGATTTTTATGGGGACTTGGTGAGCGTTACCGATCAGGAGGGGAATACCACCCAGTTCACCTACAACTCCGTCCATGGTTTGGTTGACATCATCGACCCGCGTGGGGTGAGACCGGCTCGAAACGAATACGATAATGACGGAAGGCTCGTCGCGCATGTCGATGCCAGCGGAAACCGCATCGAATACACCCACGATGTGGGTGCCCGGCAGGAGGTGATAAGCGACCGGTCGGGGAATATTGCCGTATACGATTATGACGAGCAGGGAAATGTCCTGAGCAAGACGGATGCCCTTGGCAACACGACCGCTTACACATACGATGCTCGGGGCAATAAGCTCACGGAGACCGACCCCTTAGGAAATACCACGACCTTCACCTATGATTCGCGGGACAACATGCTCACCCAGACCGATGGGCTCGGAAATACCACCACCTACACTTACAACAGCAGAAACCAGGTGCTCACCACTACGGATCCCCTTGGAAATGTGACTACCAGTACTTACGATTCCAGGGGAAATCTCCTGTCTACAACAGACCCATTGGGCAATGTGACGACCAACACCTACGATGCCAGTGGGAACCTGCTCACCACCAGCGATTGCATGGGGAACACCACTACGTACGTATATGATGCCTCCGGCAACCTGATCAGGCAGACCGATCCCCTTGGCAATGTGACCACCTATACTTACGACCTCAATGGCAACCAGCTTACCCAAACAACCACACGCACGGATGAGATGGGCAACCCGGTCACCATGACCACGACCAACGAATACGACGGCCTCAACCGGTTGATCAGAACCACGGACGCCGAAGGGAATGTGAGCGACACCGAGTACAATGCCATCGGCAAGCAGTCTGCGGTGGTCGACAAAAACGGGAACCGCACGACCTACGCATATGACCTGATGGGGAATCTCGCCCAAACGGACTACCCGGATGGAACGATCGAGGCAGCCATTTACGACGCCAACGGCAACAAATTCCTCTCGACCGACAGGGCGGGCAGAAGTACCCTGTATGAATATGATGCTCTCGATAGGCTGATCCGGACCACCTTTCCGGACGGGAGTACGACCAGCACCGAGTATGATGCAGCAGGCAGGGTCATTGCCACCGCGGATGAAAATGGAAACAGAACCACCTATGAGTATGATGCCGCTGGGAGACGGACAAGGGTCACCGATGCGCTCGGCAATGTCACCACATTCTCCTATGATGCCAACGGCAATCAGACGGGCATGACCGATGCCAATGGAAATACGATTGTCTATGAATATGATGCCCTAAATCGGCGGATCAAGACTGTCTTCCCCGATGGCACTTTCACCACCATAGGGTACGACTGTCACGGCAGGAAGATTTCTGAAACTGACCAGGCCGGGATCACCACTCAATTCGAATACGATGCCCTGGGACGATTAACCAGGGTCATCGATGCCCTGGGCGGTGACACCAGATACGCATATGATGAAGTGGGCAATAAGGTAACGCAGACCGATCCTAATGGGCATACGACCAGATGGGCGTATGACAATCTGGGCCGTGTTGTAAAACACACCCTGCCGCTTGGCATGTTCGAGACCTTCACCTACGATCCCAACGGGAACGTCCTGACTAAAACGGATTTTAACGGCGATACCATCTCATACATCTATGATGCTATCAACCGGCTGACAAACAAGACCTATCCCGATGCCTCTCAAGTGTCCTTTACATACACTGCCTCAGGGCAGAGGGAGACCGTAACCGATACAAGGGGGGTTACCGCTTACACATACGATTCGCGGGATCGGCTCACTGACGTTGTAAACCCTGATAGTAGCTGGCTCATGTACACCTACGACCCGAGAGGGAATCGCACATCCGTAACCGTGCCCTCAGGGCGCACCGACTATACCTATGATCCTTTGAATCGGCTAAAAACGGTCACGGACCCTGGCGGCGGCATCACCACATACACTTATGACGCAGTGGGCAGCCGGGCCAGTGTGACCTATCCGAATGGTACCGTCGCCAGCTACACCTATGATAGCCTCAATCGTCTGATCCACCTGGAGAACAGGAAGTCCACCGGAGAGATTATTTCAAGTTATACATACACCCTTGGCCCTGCCGGAAACCGCACAAGGGTTGTCGAGGATTCAGGAAGAACGGTCAATTACACCTATGACAGTCTTTACAGGTTGATCGAGGAGGATATCACTGAACTTATTTTGGGAAATGAAACCATATCCTACACCTATGATCCCTTTGGTAACCGCTTGACAAGGACGGATTCAACGGGCACGATCAACTACACCTACGATTCAAATGACAGGCTTTTAACCGAGGCGGCACCGGGCTACACCAATACATACACCTATGACGATAATGGAAACACCAGACGTAAGTCAGATGGATCAATAACAACCAACTATGGCTATGACTATGAAAGCAGATTGACCGGTGCGCAAACGGGTGTTAATCAGATCACTTATGGATACGATTCGGATGGGATAAGGGTGATCTCCACGGCAAATGGTTCAGCAACTTTTTATTTAGTGGACAAAAATCGTGATTATGCTCAGGTACTGGAGGAAATGGACGCGGTTGGATCTTTAGTCGTGAGCTATATTTATGGAGATGATCTAATTAGTCAAAATCGGTCTGGATCGATAAGCTATTATCATTACGACGGTCAGATGTCTACAAGGAAATTGACAGATGGTTTGCAATTAATAACAGACGAATATGTATACGACGCATTTGGAATACTGTTAAACAAATTCTGGACAACCATAAACAGTTACCTATATGCAGGCGAACAATATGATCCGAATATTATGTACTACTATTTACGTACAAGATATTATGATAATGATCTAGGAAGATTCATTACATTGGATCAATTCAAAGAAAACCTTTACGATCCATTGAGTCTTCATAGATATTTGTACGCCAGGAACGATCCTATTAATAAAATTGATCCAAATGGAACATATGCTGGTGCCATCGCGGTGCCGATAATAACTATTTCACTAGTTGATATTCTCCTCGCTGCACTTTTCACTTTGGCGATTGTCGGAATTATCGAGTACTTAAGAAGAATACCAATTCGACTCAATCATTACACAACTTGGAGTGTTTTACCTCTTATTATGATATCCGGAATCGATAGTCCAGAGGGCAAAAATTATTTTACGCCCGATTGGTATTTTACAGGGAAGACTGCGAAGAGTAGACTGTCGCTACCTAGGGAGCCCGACTTATTTATCAATTTGACATTGTTCCTGGGAACTGATGGTCTAATTGGTCCATCAACCGTGCAACCTGCGCATGGAGAAATAGGAGGGGGTATGGAATATTATACGGCAAAGAGGATACCATATGTGACACGAATGCCTGTTATCATTCCGGTTTTTTAAAATTCGATAGTGTTTGCGAAAAAAACTCCGATCTGACGGATGACTAGGAAAGGGATCCCGCGCATGATAATAAAAACTAAAAAGCAATGGGATAACCTGGAAAGGCCCTTGAAAGAAATAGATAACTTGTTGCTTGATTTATGCAACAAGGAAGGTTTAAGCTTTCAAAAGAATTATCATAATTGGCCGAACCGATCTTTAATCTGGTTGACGGAAGATGGAGTGAACCGAAAGCTTGAAATAGCTTTGAATGAAAAGATGGAGGCTTTTAGATGCCTAGGATATGCTTGGTATGATGATGAATTCGGTAAGAGAAAAACGAAAATAATAGAACTGGAAGAAGATATTCATAAGCCGTTACAGTCTTTACCATCGAGTAAAATTATTGAATATTTAAGGAGAATAGGCGACATTAAGATGGTGGGTCTATAGCCTTTCCAGAGTGGAATTGTGGAGGTGGGCACGTTCGTGATATACGACTCCTGCGAAATAACTCTTGTTGTGAACGATGAAGATCACAACGACCATGCCCGCTTGACTCAGACTTACCCCGAACAGGTGAATGTCAACCGGCCCTTCAGAGATCTGGCAACATTCTTCGATTCCATCCGCTACCTGCGCATCGTCTGAAATGGGGGACGTATATAAGATAAGATTCCTGAGAAGTACCTCTTGCTTTTGGAGCATTATTATGCTAAAGGGAATCATGTATAAAAAGACGAATCCCCAACAAAAGTTATTTGGTGTAGACACTCAGTTATCCCCCAGCCTGCGTAACCGTTGTAGATTCCCAGATTAAATGGACATGAAGTAGGGGAGGATTTTCAGAATAGATTGACAGGAAGGGAGAGATTGTCGAAAAGAATGGGTCTCGTGTAGAGGCCTTTTTTGTTGAAATGAAACGGGGTGGTGAATCTTTGCAGAGAGCCCACCGCCCCGTTAGCAAAACCAGGCCATCTGACGATGGCCTTACCCTTTTCTGTCTTGATAGTTACTGTCGCCGCCAAAATCAAAGATATTTTCATTCAGGGTCGTCAGTACCCATGGGTAAAGCCCCGACGTTGTCCCCGATGTCGCGAAAGCGGGGTATGGGGACACGGGTTTGTCCGGGCGTATTTCGATGGCTTTAGTGAAGGTTTATGGCTCAGGCGATACCGTTGTCCTGGGTGTGGCTGCGTAATCCGTCTGAAGCCTAAGGGCTACTTCCGCCGCTTTCAGGCCTCCATCGAGAGCATCCGCTCTTGTCTATCCCACCGGATCAAGAGAGGGCGCTGGCCTGCGTTTTCTTCCCCTTCCCGACAAAGGCACTGAAAAAGCGCTCTTGCCAGGCAGGTAGAGGCCTTCCTGGGGAAAACATGGTGCAAGGGCTTGCTGGCTGCCTTCGATCACCTGGGCGACCAAGGCCGGATCCCCGTAAGTCAGGCCATCTAATCTGAAACGCTCTTCTTGTTGAATCCACCCTACCGAAGCGTGCTCTTTTCCCGGCCTCAGATGTTGAGGTAGAGGAGCAGAAAATCACACAAGGAGGAGAACGCGATGAATGAAGAGCAAAAAATGGATGTGGCTATCTTCCGGTTTGGGGTGATCAGTGACTTTGTCAACGGAAAGCAGCTTGAACGTGGAGAGCAGGACCGTGAAATGGCGGACGTACATAAGATAATAACTCAAGTTTCGCACCCCAAGATGGGGGTAGAATCCTTCAGTATCTGGTCTAGCGCGGTCAAATAAGAGTGAACGTCTTCTTCAAGTTCGAAGAGCGCAAAGATTTTTGAGAAACTGATTTGGAAAAGGCCG
>Ga0068714_10003564_pt1 | contig 18307 bp, 15 predicted proteins | sample MTBNYHSulfiMetaG_FD_62988 | JGI IMG/M metagenome (GOLD analysis project Ga0068714, IMG submission 62988) | Enrichment culture microbial communities from rom New York Harbor, USA that are MTBE-degrading - MTBE-NYH (New York Harbor Sulfidogenic)... | ecosystem: Environmental > Aquatic > Marine >... | reverse complement strand
CGCGAAGCAGTTGAGCGCCGCTGCTAACGTTAAGCCCCTTCCACACCGCCGCCACCCCCTTGGGCCCCATGCCCGGAATCTCCAGCATCTTCAGCAGGCCTGGCGGGATTTTTTTCAGCAAATTCTGGTGTGCTTCGATAAAGCCGCGGTGTACAAACTCGTTGATTTTCTCTTCCGAGGATTTACCGATACCCGGCAGCTTCTGCAGTCTGCCTTCCGTAGCCAGTACCGCCACGTCCTCCGCGCAGTCCTGGATAACCCGGGCCACTTTGCGATAGGTATTGATGCGGAAATGGTCCTCGCCCAGGATCTCCATGATATCCGCCATCTCCTCGAAGAGCTCACTGACCTGTTGATTGCGCATAATTCAATAAGGTTCCTCCTCTTGATTCTTAAACGCCGGCAGGCAAATGTCAACAGGTCCAGCTAAAAAATCTTGATAAAAATTTGCCCCATAGCGAGGTCTCACCCTCCCTTTAGCACCGAGCATGATTTACTTTGTCCCATTGATACTACGGGACTACCTCGGCGGCAGTTGGGGGATTGGGATTGGAGATACGAATCTGGCCGGCGGGCACGATATAAATATCCACTCGGCGGTTCTTGGGATTGCCGCCTTTATTGGGTAGATTAGGCTCGATAGGCCGAAATTCACCCATCCCCATGACCGTCATCCGGGTTTCATTTACTTTCGAGGCCAGGATATGTTCCACCGCGATAGCGCGATGGGCGGAAAGATACCAATTGGTCGGATGCTTGATCAGAGTTTCCGGCTTAATGATACGAATATCATCGGTGTGTCCAACGATCAGGATATCAAAACCCGCCGCTGCGTCGGAATTTAAAATATTAGCCAGCAACTCCAGTTGCTTGACCGCCTCTGTTTGAACGGTATCCTCACCCTTCTCAAAGAGCAGATCGCTCTTGAACTGGACGATGCCCCGTTTTTCATCAAAGCTGACCAGATCCGACCCCGTGCTGCGGGCCCAGTCCGCCAGGGCATTACTCAGCTCTATCGGCAGCGCCGGCTGACCCAATTGCTCCGTCAGGCGGGCGATGATATCGCTTTTTTCTTTCAGCGTCGCCTGCAACAGATTAATCTTCTCCTGCAGGCTATCTTTTTCCTGCTGCAGCAGATTATACTTATCCTGCCACTGTTTGGCGTCAAGGTTGCCCGCGGCTAGCTGAGACTCCAATTCCTGGATGCGGTCAAGTTGAATCTTATTGCGGCGAACACATTGGTCATACTGGCTCTTGCTTACGCAGCCGCCGGCGACCAGCAACAACATAAAAAATACCACTGACGCACTAAAAACCACTCTCACTTTCATAGCGTTTCTCCTTCCGCTGGCCCGGCTTCATGGCCGAATCCTGATCCTGTCCCATACTATTCCGTCAAATCTTGATTGTAGATATGCATATTCCCTTTACGCGCCGCCGTCTCGGTTAGATTTTCCGCTCGGGGAGTTATTTACTGCTTTTTTTCGCCTTTTCCTTTTTGACCTTTTCTTTTTTCGGCTTTTCTCTTTTCGGCTGGTCCGCTTGCCCCTGTTTGCCCGCGATAAAATTGCCCACCAGTCCGATACCCAGCGCCAAAACCATAGCTCCACCCACCACATACCAGATAACCGGGTCGATGATTTGCAATAATTTGGGCTGAACATCCGCAATGCTGGCCGAAGTAACAAACGCCAGATAGACTAGCACCACGAATGGAACAATCAGCATCACCCCAAACACGGCGCTGGTCGGATCATATACCTCTTCCGCTTGGGCATAGACTGCCATCGGCATACTGGCACGCAATTCGCCTATTCCGGTGGTCTCGGAGGTGCTGGGCATATCCAATTGCGTGGGCAGTTGGGTCTCTAACGCCTCCTCATCGCTGCCGGGATAAATCTCTTCCAGCAATTCGGCGCCCAGACTGGTATCGTCCGCCTCTCGACTAAGGTCCAAAAGGCCGCTGCCGCTGCTGCCGCTATCCAGTTCCATCCCCTCTAGATCCTGCGCTAATTGGGTCTGCGCCAGGGGGTCAACCAGTGACAATTCGTCCGAGTCATCAAGCACCTTGGCCCCGTGGCTGGTAATTACCGTATCATCTTTGCCGGTAGCCGCAGCATGCGAATCTTCCAGGCTGATCTGGTCGCCGCTTTCACTTGGCTGGCCGGGTGCCCTTCCCGCGGCTTCGCCGGGCAGGGGTTCCTGCTTACTCTCAGGTTCCATCGGGGCCAATTCAAAGTCGCTGCCGCTGAGGCTAAGCGGATCGCTGGAATCTGATGGGCTATCCAAAGCTCCCACCGCACCGGACAAATCCAGATTGTCCACCTCATCGATTTTATACATCACATTGGTGCCGTCATGAAACTCACGCAAATTGCCGTCAAGGACCAGTTGTTTCACCTGTTCCTCGGTCAGACCAAGCTTTTGTTGGACTTCACTGCGTGTATAAAATATTTTCGCCATATTCTTTTTCTCCACTCAAACTTTTTTTCTTTCGATTAATATGCAAATTTGTATTATTTAACCTCCCTTTATATTATAACATGAAATAGCCTTCCATTACAGCCCCAAAATCCCCACCGTTTTTAATCCTGCTGCGGGGAATCCAGGGAATGAGTCTCTTTTAACTTCCGGGCCCGTTCTACCAGCTCTTTAACTGCCGCAGGACCGGGCTCGGCCGTATTAAAATCCTCCAGTTGGCAATCATAGCGGTAGTTCCGCGTCGCCAGCAGCGTCAGTTTTCCGCCCGCCGAGGTGCCGGCATATTGGTATATACAAATCGTATAATTTTCCCTGTCTATAAGTGCGATTCCATCATATCCCGGCCGCAACTGCAATGCCAGTACTATTACCTCAGATGGCTTTTTTTCTTCCGCAGAAACCGCTTGTTTTTCGCTGCAACTTTGCTCCACCGCCGCGCCTTGTCGGCCCAGAAACGTCACTGCTAAGCCCGTGGAAAATATCGCTACCAATAATAAACCCCACCTGCCTTTATTGGCGGGCTGCATGCTTAACATTTCTTAAGTCCTTGATAAATAGGATAATTACGCAATATAAAACTACTTTTATATTATATCAGCGCCTTTAGGGCATGCAAGATAAATAATTTACCTCCTTCGTTAAGCTCTTTTAGGAGCAGGAGTTTTGGCGGCAGGGGCTTTTTTACTTTCTCCTTTTGCCTTAGCCATATAAAATTGAATAAGGCAAATAATTTTGCCGATCTGCCCGACTTTTTTATTTAAATTTTGATGGCTTTTTAAATGAATTTACTCAACTTGATTTACTCCGCAAGGTCGCCCGCCTCCTCCTGCGAGAGACCTGTCGCGGTCCGAGCGGGGGCTTTACATTGGTCCTGCCTGAGCGGCAGTCATAGCTGGCTGCTGGGCTCCTCAGCGCCCGATTGGACCTGCCTGCAGCAGGATAAACGGGCAAAACTGGTAAAGGCCAATCCTTTAAGGCAGGTTTTTCATCTCCGCTGGTCGGAAAGAGACATTTATGTAAAGGTTTTTCGCCCGCTTAATTTTCCTCATCGCCTTAAGTGGCTGCTGACCTCAAGCCCCGCCGGCAGGGAGTTCCTTCATCTGCAGATAGCCCGGCAGCGCGGAATACCCACAGCGGCCCCGCTCGCCTGGGCCCACGGCTTTGTTAATTATAGACCGATAGCCATTTTAATCACCCAATCACTGGGTCAGACCAAATCTCTCGAAGAGATTATCTGGCAGGATCCGCCGTTGGAAGGGCAAAAACTAAATGAATCACTTACCGCCGCCGCCCGTTTAATGGCCCAGATGCACTGCGCAGGGTTCGAGCACCATGATCTGCACTGCGGTAACATCCTTCTATTAAGAGATTTACCCGGGCAGGACCTACATGCCGCTATTACCGACTTGCAGGCTGTCACCATCTACCAGCGCGGTGGTCATACCTCCGCTAATCCTTACCGCCGCTGGCGAATCGCCAATTTGGCAATGTTGTTCGCCGCCCTCCGCTATCGCGTCGATAAAACGCGTCTATCCCTTTTTGTTAAGGAATATCTCATTGCTATCCAGTCCTATAGTAGCCTATCTACCGCCCAGATAGACAATTATATGCACAGATTGAGTAGGTGGGCAGACAGATGGGATTTCAAGCAGTGGGCCAGCCACGACCGCCGGGCTATGCAAAGCAGCAAATATGCCCAGCGGATAAAACTGCCCCAGGGATGGTCGGCAAGGGTTTTTCTCCAATGTAAGCATCCCGATCCCTTTTCTCCTGCCAGTTATCATCATTTCCAGCCGGCTGATTGGCAAAAGGCGCTGGCTAACCCGTTGCAATTACTACAGGATGGCGAGATTCTCAAACGGGGCGGGCATAATACGGTCATCGCTAACTCTTTGGAAATCAACCGGATAGAGCTGGATATAGTAGTCAAGCATAATAATCTTCGTACCGGCTGGCACGGCTGGATTAAGTCATTAATGCCCAGCCGGGCGATACGGCAATGGCGGCGGGCACATGCCCTGATTAACCGGGGAATAGCCACTGCCTGGCCTTTGGCTGCGATAGACCACCGCCGGCTGCTGTTTTTACGGGAAAGTATCTTCCTTTGTCAGCGGGTCTGCCCGGGCCTGTCTCTTTCGCAATGGCTCCGGCAAAATAAAAATCTTCCTTCCATCAGCCGAAACGAGCTGGCCCGCCGGTTGGCTGGTCTCCTGGCAAAACTGCGCCAAAGCGGTATTCGCCATCGCGATTGCAAGGCTAACAACATAATGGTGGCCGAGTCCGTCGAAAAAGGCCCTGATCATCTGCGCTTGCTTCTTGTGGATCTTGATGGCGTGCGGCTACGACGATTTTGGTGGCTTTCGCATTGGACGGCAAAATACCTGCGCCACGAGGCTGTCATACGGTTAGCCGCCTCCGCCGGCAACCTGCCGATGATAAACCTGAGCGATTTCGTCCGTGTTTTCCATTATTATATTAAAGCCCTGGATCTCCCGGAAGTTCATAACCGTCAATCCAGACGGCTGTTATGGCATAAAATAGCTCAACAGGTTCGGCAGAAAGCTCTCCGTGATGACCACGCTAACCACTCGAAAAAGAATCTTTCACAACGTGAATTCCACAATATTCTTCTTGTTAAACCCAGCAGCTTGGGCGACGTAGTCCGCTCGCTGCCGGTTTATTACGGTCTGCGCCGGCGTTTTCCTGATGCCCGGATAAGCTGGTTGATTCGACCCGACTGTGCCGATATCCTTAGAAATATCCCGGGTTTGGACGAAATTATCGAGTTTGACCGCCGCCGCTACGCTAAAATCGGGCAAAATTACCGTGCCAGCCGGGATTTCCTCAATTTTATTCTCCAACTGCGACGCCGCCGGTTCGATCTGGTGATCGATTTACAAGGTTTGTTTCGCAGCGGCTTTATCTGTATGTGCTGTGGTGCTGCCGTACGCCTGGGCTTTGCCCATGCCCGCGAATTGGCCGGCTGTTTTTATACTCATCGGATTAATACCCCGAACCCCCAGGAGCATATAGTGGATAGTTACTGGCGATTTGCCGTGCCGTTGGGTTTTAGCCGATTTGATAAAAGGTTTGATTTGCCTATTGACCCAGCCGCTGCTCTTACCGGCGGTAAACTCTTGCAAAAAATAAAGATATCACCCAAAGAAGGATACCTGGTAATGCTCATCGGCGGCACTGAACCAGCCAAACGCTGGCCGGCTGAAAAATTCGCCGCCCTTGCCGGATGCATTAATAAATGTTATGATACCCCTATATTACTTCTTGGTGCCGGCCCAGCGGAGGTAACTCTTGCCGATCAAGTGGCGAAAATCGCTGGTGATGTTGTAAGTAATCTGGTGAACCAAACCACATTACAGGAGCTCATTGGGATTATTTCCCGTGCTCGCCTGGTAATCGGTAATGATTCAGGACCTTTGCACATAGCCGCCGCCTTGTCCGTACCATTAGTCGGATTATATGGTCCGACTAATCCGAAAGTGGTCGGTCCATACGGACAGATGGACGCTATCGCTGAAGCTGGCGCGGGCATTACCCGTCAAAAACGTTATAGCCGTCTGCACGAGCACCACATGGATAACATTACTATTGACCAGTTATTGCCTCTTATTGAGGAGAAACTTTCGATCCCGGATAAATGTCGAAGCAACTGACTCGTACCGAAAATTAGCCGCTTAACTGCACTGGCCATTCATTATGATTTCCATTCGCCAAATTATTAGGCAGATAGAACGCTTTATCATATTTCGCATCTTGCATGCCAACGATACCCCGCATCGGCTGGCCTTGGGGATTGCCCTGGGATTTTTTATCGCTTGGACCCCCACCATTGGTTTTCAGATGGTGCTGGTACTGCTGCTGGCCCCCCTTATCGGAGGTAACGGCAGGGTGGCTCTGCCGATTGTCTGGATTACTAATCCCTTGACCATGCTGCCGATATACTGGTCCAATTACTGGATCGGTTATAAACTGCTGACCCTGGTAATACCACGTGAGAGTCGCAGCTTCGAGAGTATAAAACAGGTAATCCTGGACATCTATAATCTGCCCAGCTCTATCGGCCAGGATTTCTGGCCCCGACTGGGACACCAGATTGTCCAGATAGCCACTCTATCGTTCGAACTATGGCTAGGCAGTATTATTATAGGGTCGGTTTTGGGGGTTATCTCCTATTTTATCAGTTATAAGGTTATCGTCTGGTATCGGGCCCATTCTCCCCTTGCCAAGGCTGAAATATTAAAAAGATTTCGCAGGAGGAGTAAAACCCTATGACGAATGCGGACCATGAGGCCGTCAAAGCCGCCAAACCCGCTGTAGCCTCCCTGGATTATTCCCACCCCCTGGAAAAGTGGCTCCGCCGGGATTGGGTCCGGTTCTTCTTGCGGAAATTAACCGAGGAGCGCCCCGGCACGACCCGGCCGCATTTACTGTCTGCCCTGACCAGTTATGCCGACCCTGAAGCGCCGCTTAGCGAACGGCTGGTTTACTGGCCCATTCACAAGATTATTGATCGCCTGCGTGGCTCACTCTCGCCGGCCGAGTTAAGACAGAAACTTGCCGGCCATCCGCCGACCATGCGGGGTATCCTAGCCACCACCCGCAGTATCGGGCGGTTCGGCTTAACCAAACCGCAGCGCTGGCTCAATCCTCTGTTTGTCGTCTGGAATTTTACCAATCACTGTAATCTCCACTGCCGCCATTGTTATCAAAGTGACCGTTTGAACCACAACGACGAATTATCCCTGAAGCACAAACTTGACATAATCGACCAGTTCGGCCGCAATTTCGTCGCCATGGTCGCCTTTGCCGGCGGCGAGCCTACCCTTAGCGAGCACCTTGAACCGGTCCTGGCCCGCTGCCAAAAGTATCGCATGCACACCACCCTGGCCACGCATGGCGGCCTGCTGACCAAAGAACGCTGCCGGAATCTGGCGGACCTGGGCCTAAGATACGTGGAAGTTTCTTTGGATTCTACCGATCCGGAAAAGCACGACAAATTCCGCGGCTCACCCGGTATGTGGCACCGTTCGATCGAGGGAATAAAAAATGTGGTAGCGACACCGGGCCTGCGGGCCGGGCTTGCCATGTGCGTCACCCGCGATAATTTCCCCGAAGTCGAGGATATGCTGCGGTTATGCCTTGAACTCGGAGTAAGCTGTTTCGCCCATTTCAATTTCATCCCCGTAGGCCGCGGCCGGGAAATGGCCCAACAGGACATCTCGCCCCAGCAGCGGGAGGAGTTGATGCTTCTGCTGCACAAGTGGATGCAGACCCGCCGGATTGGCGTTATCAGCACCGCTCCGCAATTTGGTCGCATCTGCCTGACCCATTCCGATGAAAACGGCCTGATTTCCTGTTCCCACGCCGGCAATGCCCCCGGCAACAAGGCCCGAATCGTGGCCAAGTATCTCGGCGGATGCGGCGCCGGCCGGACCTATGCCTGCCTGCAGCCCAACGGCGACGTCACACCCTGCGTCTATATGCCAGATCGCGTCATGGGAAACGTTCGCCATCGTTCTTTCTCCGATATCTTCCAATCCAGCCCCTGGTGGGACTTGTTATGCGACCGCGACGAACGGGAGGCCCACTGCGGCCAGTGCGATTTCCGCTATTACTGCGGCGGATGCCGGGCTCGGGCCGACGCTTATTTCAACCGCCTGGATCAAGCGGATCCCGGCTGCCTCAACAACTTGTCACAGTGGCGGCAATTAAACCAATCCCATGATCAGGCTGACTACGAAACCGTTAGCCGAAATCAAAATCTACACCAGAAAATTTGAAAATCCGCCTTTCCTGCCCCATAAGCCCTTCCCAACGTGACAAAATAACTTAATCCGCTGTTTCATTGACAATCTTATCCGTCGCGCGATACAATACCAAACGTTGACAATTGACTGTCCAGCCGTTGTCATTAGGGACCAGCTAACTATGAGTACTTTCGTACTTTTTCTTGAGCAACATTGGCCCTAATGTACCGACAGGGCAAGTTTCGATAAAAAAATCTGCGAAAGTTAACAGTATGAAGCACGATAAAAACTGTTTAATTAACGACCAAACCACCCGGCTCTTCTCTGGCCGGAATACTCTTATCCGATTATGTGCCCTGCTGATAGCTGCGTTTTGTATTACTATTCTCGCGGTTGCTGCCCGGATTAATCCTGACCCCGCCGGTCACGGCACCAGGGAGCAGTTAGGTATTCCCCTGTGCGGCTTTTACGAGCGGACCGGATATCCCTGCCCTACCTGCGGCATGACCACCGCCTTTGCCCACCTGGTCCGCGGCCGGGTCATTCGCGCCTTCAGCACCCAGCCGGCCGGGGCACTGGCGGCATTAGCCTGTATGATCATCCCCTTTTTCGCCGGCTATGTTATTATCCATCCGCGGCGGTTTGACTGGCAGATGTACCTCCTGCGGATTAATTGGCTGGGGGTGCTGTTTATCCTGGCCGCTGTTGTTTTACTTTCCTGGCTTTGGCTGTGCCTCGTGGTATGGCTGCGTACCAGTTGACACCCTTTACATCAAGAAACTCCTATGCGTAAAATTTCGTTATTGTCACTAGCACTTGCCCTGATATTTTCCGTCAGCGGCTGTAACTATCTGACCTGGCCGGTCTATGTCCTGTTTGGACAAAGTAATAAGAAAGTCAAGGCGGAATACCCCGGCCTGAAGAATCAAAAAACCGCTCTCATTGTCGCTACCACCCCAGCCGTCGATTTTGAATATCCCTATATTCGCAACGATCTGGCCTTAGGTATAACAAACGTGCTTTCCCAGCATATCAAGGGGATTAAATTTATCCCCCAGGAAAAAATCGACGCCTTTATCTCGGAGAACCTTGACTGGGTTAGCCTGCCCATTTCTCAAATCGCCGCCCGCTTTGACGCCCAGCGGATTTTATATCTGGACCTCTATGAGTTCACTTTGCGCGAGCCGGAAAGTGTCAACCTGCTCCGCGGCCGAATCTCCGCCGCGGTCCGCGTTTACGAAATAGATTCACCTCAGCCGGATCAGCCGGTTTATCAAACGGAGCTGTCCAATGTCTATCCCGAATCGGGCCCCACCTTTTACAGCGACACTGCCTTGATGATGGTTCGTCAGCGAACCTTGCCGCCGTTCGTTGACCAGCTCGCCCGAAAGTTTTATGATCACAAGATACCTGTCAACCAGGGAAAATAAAATCATGAAACAGCTTTATCTTTCATCCGCCAAATGGGTTTTTCCCGCCGTGGCTGTCTTATTGATATCCAGCCTTTTCAGCGGTTGCGGCCCCTTTTACGGCATTTTTATCCAACCGCTGACCCCCAAGCCCAAAGTCGCCGCCGAACATAAAATGAACGATAAACGCCTCTTGATCTGGGTTGACGATTATTCCTCTCAGCAGCCCAATCCGACTTTACGCCGCGAGTTAAGCACCCAGTTACAGCAGGAACTGCTCCAGCACCAGGCCGCCGGCAGCATAATTGATTACATCGATACAGCGCAGTTCCGCTACCGCCAGCCGGATTTTGCCCGCTTGACCATTCAGCAGTTGGGACAAAAAAACCAGGCCGACGAAGTCCTTTATCTGCTCATAGAAAAATTCGACTTGTTCCAGGACGCCGACAAAGGTTTTTACCAGGCCTCGCTTTCAGGATACGCCAAAGTAATAGATGTCGCTACCGGTAATCGCCTGTGGCCTGCCGACCGGAACCATACCCCTTTCAGCGACGAAAACCAGCTCACCGGTGAATCAGGTTCGACCTTGGAAGATAAATTAATCCAGCAGTTAGCCCAGAAATTAGCCCAACAGCTTGCCTCGTTTTTCTACGATCACCAAAAAACCGCCCCTTAATCCGCGATAACCACAGGTGATATTTAAATGACGCGCACTCTTATCTTGCTTGGCTCTGGCTTGGACCCGCTCTGGCTGCGCTATCTTGATAATACCGACTCTTCCGCTCAGCTCATTGACCTGCAAAAACCTTTCAACTCCGGGCCATACCCTCATCGACTGAATCTGCCCTCCTGGCGCCGCTGGCTCAAGGAGCACGGCATAACCCGTTTGTTGTTATATCATCCCGATCCTAAATCCCTGACCTTGCTTACTGCCGCCGCTCTGGAAAAGATAGAGATCATCGCTCACCTGGTTCAGCCCCTCGATTATTTGACAGTAGTATATCGCAAAATCTTAATTTATTGCACTGGCACATTCGTTTGTCCTGCCGATTTTATCGCTGCCCATCTTCGCGATCTGGCCGTCGTGCCTAGCCGAATCAAGATGAGCTTGCCAAAAATCAATCTTAAAAAAGTTGATTCGGCCCGAGCTAGCCGATTGCGGGAAAATTTCTCCCCCCAAATTAATAACCCGACAATCCTTTCCCTGCCCAGCCCGGAAAATCTTCCTGCTTTGCACTGCGTAATCTGGACCGCCGCCCTGGTACGCCACATTTTTAAGGACTTAACTTTGGTCGTTAGCTGCCCAGCCAACCCCGCCCACCGCCATCACATCCTGCGGTATCAATCGCAAATGGACGCGGATGGTATGATTTATTTCAGCGATAATACCGCCGATTGGGATGAACTGGTTGCTGCCTGTGATGTGGTTGTCGAGGCCGAGCAAAAAAATCCCAACCTTATTCGCCTATTGCATGCTCGCCAGGCCGGCGGGGTAATTGTCGCTGCCCGCGGCGCCGGTGTCGAACTGCTGAACGGTTGGGGCCATCTGGTCCAATCCCCAACCCCCCAGCACCTGGCTGGCGCGCTCCTGCCGCTGCTGCATATCTCCGAAGCTACGCAGGTTTCTTGAACCGCCGCAAAATTAACGCCGTTTCTTATGCCCCGCGGCGTCTCGAACGACGACGCATTAAACTTAGCCCACCCATCGCCAATAGTAACAATCCGCCTGGCGCCGGCGCCGAAGTAAGATTGCCTTCCACGCACGCCCAACCGTAATCATCGGTTTCTCCGATTAAATCGCAGTGTGCGCTTAGATCTAATTGATAGATACTTCCCGGCTCTACCATAAATTTCAGCAACCCGCTGGTGGGCTCCGCTGCATAATCAACACCCGGTCCCGACAATGTCATATATATCCAGCCCATATTATTATTTATCCGCAGTTCCAAAGCCAAATTATTGCTGTCGGGCAGGAAGTCCAGGATTTGGCGGGCATGCGCCTGAGAATATTTCAGCCAGTACTGTGGCGCTCCGACAAGCTCTGATTCCACCGATAACGACAGAAAACCCGCCTGGCTGGCGGCGTACCAGCCCGGATTATTAACCGCCGTCCCGCTTACGGGCAAACCACTCGTATAATCGTATGGGTCCAGCAGACTGCCGCTGCCCCAGACCGAATATTTTTCCGATAATATGGTCAATTGCTCTGCCAGACCGGCCCAGGCAGCCGCACCCGGTAAGCTGCATAACATAAAAAAACCGGCCACAAACCATGACTTCATCCAGCCATTCTCCATTATTCTCCTCACTCCCAAGCCGCCGAGAAATAAAAGGTCCGATATCTAATACCCCACCTATCTTAAAAGTACACCCCCGGTAAAAGATAACTGCTTATTTTAACAATAATGTAAAAAATATTTGCCGGGCAGAATTTAAATAGGTGCGGTATTAAATATACAATATGATTTGCTGCTAAGTCAAATGAGCGCCGCCCCAAAAATCACACCATAAAATAAATGACTGTCATTTCGGCAACTAGCTGCCGGTATAAATCATCCGGCGATGGCGGAGCCGATCGATCGCCACCGCTAACACTATAATAGTTCCGGTAACAATTTGCTGCACCCAGGTCGGCAGTCCCATCTGCGAACATCCGGAGCGAATCACCGTCATTATCAGCGCCCCCACTATACTGCCCAGGATGGAGCCCTCCCCGCCGGAGAGGCTTCCCCCCCCGATCACCACCGCCGCGATCACGTCCAGTTCCAGCCCCACCCCTACTGTCGGATCGCCCACTGTCAGCCGTGAAAACTGCATCAGTCCCGCCAGCCCTACAAATGCACCATTGACCATATAGACCAGCACCTTCACCCGATTCACCGCCACCCCGCATAATCGTGCCGTCTGTTCGTTCGATCCGATGGCGTAGATATGCCGGCCCCAACGCGTGTAGCGCAGCGTCATCGCCGCCAGCACCGCCAAAACCACCAGCATCCAAACACCATAAGGCAGCAGCATCCATCTTTGCCCCGCCGGCAGTGTCGCCAATAGCTCATTCAGCCACGACAGTGGAGCGTCTATCTTTTGCTCATTAGCCAGCCCTTTGGCCATGCCCCGGATGAAGAGCATCATCCCCAGCGTAACAATAAATGGTACCACCCTTAGCCGGGTAACCAGCACTCCGATAATCAACCCGCACACCGCCCCCGTCGCTATCCCTGTTATAGCGCTGGGCAGGGGCGACAAAATCGCCCGGTCTAACAGCCGCGCGATAACCACCGTACTTAACGCCACCACTGAGCCTACCGACAGGTCGATTCCGCCGGCGATTATTACCAGCGTCATCCCCAGCGCCGCGATCCCCACCACCACCGTCTGCCGGGCTATGGTTTCCACGTTCTGCCACGTCGCGAAGCTCGCCGGCCCGATCCATAAAAATAAAAGATATACTCCTGCCAGCGCCAACACCGGCCCGACCCGGTTCAGCCACACCTTCCAGCGGGCAGCGGTAATATCTTCCAGACTTTTCTTCCCTTCACGCATAATCAACTTTGTCTGCTTTTGGTTATTCATTAATTTACCTGCTGTCCCGTAGCCTCGAGCATAAGTTTATGTTCGTTTAATTCTCCGACCGGCCGGGCCGGCCCTAATTCACCCCGGCACATCACCGCGATTCGGTCACAGATGCCGATCAGCTCCGGCAAATAGCTGCTCACCATCAGCACCGCCTTGGGCCTGATACCATCGCTCACCGAGCCGCAGGCCAGCTCATTGATAAGCTGATATATCACCGCCTTGGCCGCCACATCGATCCCCCGCGTCGGCTCATCCAGCAGCAAGACATCGACATCATGATACAACAGCCGCGCCAACGCTACCTTTTGCTGATTACCGCCGGACAAATCCACCACCTTTTGCCCCGCCCGCCGGCAGCGGATATCCAGCTTATCGATCCACTTTTTCGCCGCCGCCGCTTGTCTTCGCGGTAACACCAGTCCCCCCGGCCCAAGCCCCTTCATCTTGGATAGCGTAATATTATCCGCGATGCTTAAGGGCAGCGCCAATCCCTCCTCTTTACGATCCTCGCTTAAAAAACCCGCACCCTGCCGCCAGCGCTTCATTGGTGAGGCCGGCCCTGTGTGAACGCCCAGTCGAATCACGCCGCTTTTAAGCTCATCCAATCCGAACAACACCCGTAGCAGTTCCGTCCGCCCCGCCCCCACCAACCCGGCGATCCCCACCACTTCACCGTAATACAGGGTCAAACTGGCGCTGCGCGGTTTATTCCGCCCGCCCACATCAACCAGCGTTAAAGCCTCTTCTCCCGGCACCCGCTTCGTCCGCGGATATAAATCCTCCACCTTGTGTCCTACCATTAAAGAGGTTATCTCCTCTACCGAAGTCTCGCCGATCGCTTTCGTCCCCACGCCCAGCCCGTCCCGCAGCACCGTTACCGTATCCGCTACCTGCTGCACCTCTTCCAGGAAGTGAGAAATGTAGATAATTGCGTAGCCTTCCTGCTTGAGACGTTTTATCAATTTGAAGAGATTCTGCACATCGTCGCGGTTAAGACTGCTCGTCGGCTCGTCAAAGACCAGCACCCGGCATCCGATCGATAACGCCCGCGCCACCTCTACCAGTTGCCGAGCCGCCGGCGACAGCTCACTTACCCGAACTTCTGGCCGGATCTCCGGATGATTAAAATAGCGAATCGCCTCCAGTGCCAGTCGGCGCACCTGCCCGCCTCGGATAACCCCCATGATCGCCGGTTCCATACCCAGGGTAATATTCTCTTCCACGGTCAGATGACCTGCCAGCGATAATTCCTGATAGATCATCGAGACCCCCGCCTTGCGGGCAGCCAGCGGATTCGCCGGCTTATACGCCTGGCCGTCCAGCCACATCTGTCCCGCATCCGGTTTGACCGCCCCGGACAGCACCTTCATCAGCGTGCTCTTGCCCGCACCATTTTCACCTACCAGCGCCAGAACCTCGCCGCTGCCCACCTCCAGGTTGACATTATCCAGCGCTACCGTTGGGCCGAAACGCTTGGATATTCCCCGCATCTGCAGGCGAACCGCTCCGGCTGACGATGTTATTCCTTGAGCCATTTCTTATAATCCGGTCGCAGCAATTGATGTATCTTCGGCTCGTCCATATTTTCCCGCGTGGCTATCGCCGAACCCGTATCGATCCGCTTTTCCACCTTCGCCCCTCTTAGGTGTTCGACCAGGGTCTTTACCCCCAGATAGCCCATATTTAACGGATCCTGCAACACCAGCCCGTTAATCTCGCCCGCCGAAAGGGCCTGGATGAGCTTTTCCGAGCTGTCAAAACCCACGAACTTTACCTTTCCCGCTAATGAGCTGTCCTGCAGGGCACGCAGCATCCCGAACGTCGTCGATTCATTGGGGCAGAAAATACCGTCTATGAAGAGCCCCCCTTCAGCCGTCCGCAGCGGGGCCAGCAGATTCTCACTTGCCGGATATGCCGATTCCGTCGTCGCCCCGCCATATTGATTGGAGCTGACTACCTCGATATCCTTGAATTCCCCGATCGCGTCGAGAAACCCCTGCTCGCGGTTCATAGTGCTAGCCGAGCCTTCTTCGTAGCGGAGCATTACCACCTTGCCTTTACCCCCTAACAGTTCCGCCAGGTATTTCCCGCCCTTCCGCCCGGCGATGTAATTATCCGTCGCCACAAAGCTGGTATAATCTTCGCTTTTAAGGTCGGAATCGAAGATCACCACCGGTATCCCGCTGCGGACCGCGTTATGCACCGGCTGGCGCAGCGCCGCGTCGTCCAGCGGGGCCAGTACGATACCGCTCACCCCGCGGGTGATGATATCTTCCACCACCTTGATCTGGGACTCCCGGTCATCCTCTTTCAGCGGCCCTTTCCAGATGATCTCCACATCTAACTCCTGCGCCGCCTTGACCGCCCCGGCGTGCACCGACTTCCAGAACTCATGCGTCGTGCCCTTGGGGATCACCGCGATGAGCAGCTTAGCGGAGCCGGTATCAGCCGCCTTTTTACAGGAAGCCAGGCCAAAAACAGCCAGACAACATATGACTGCCAACAATAATTTTCGCATGATGATTTGTCTCTTAATTAGGTTTATAGGTTGATAATAAAAATTTTTCTTCCAACTTTCTTACTTTCCCACTTTCCCACCTTCCCACCTTCTCACTTTCTTACTTTCCCACCTTCTCACTTTCCTACTTTCCCACTTTCCCACCTTCTTACTTTCCCACTTTCCCACCTTCTCACTGTCCCGCCTTACCCGATTTTTCAGTGATAAGGATAACTTTGGCCGGTGCCTATGGCAACAATTTTCTGGTATTAGTATTCACCCTTCCGCCGGCGGACCGGAAAATAGCATGTCCCCTTTTTTCCTGCTTTTCCTCAGCAGAACACGCCGTGCCTCTTATTTTTCCCGAAACTCATACGCCCCGATATCCGCCGCCGCGCCATGGGGAATCGCCATTCCATCAAAATCCGTCTTCAGCCCCAAATCCGTCCCGGCATCGATACACCCGGATTTCTTTGTCAGATGAAAATCCCCTTGCGCTATATTCACCAGCAGGGGGTCTGCACAGAAGGAATGTTTTTCTTGGCCGCTTTCCTTCTTATACTCCTCAAACTGATCCATCCGAAACTTTTGCCCACTTACTGATATCATTTCTCCGCTGCCCTGATACCAGCAGTTATGGTCCATCACCAGTTCAGCCAGTGCCTCCCGCTTCCACCCCGGTGCAAAGAAATTATTTCCCTTCGCCTCGAAAAAGATATTGTTCCGCAGATACACCTCTGTCGCCGGTGCCGGACTGCTATAAAAACACAAATGCCTTCCGCTCGGGTCCGGCCGCTGTCCGTGTCCCCACCCGTACCCCGCGTTCACACACGTATTATTATCGAAATAGATATGATGCGTCAGCGAGTTTTCCGGCCGGTTCCAGTACTCAAACGAATACTCACAATTCCAGATAACATTCTGCCGATACGTGATGTTATATTGTTTGACGTTGGGGCTGCTATTCTGGTTGGTCACCGCTGCGTCATAAATCTCCCACAGTCGGCAGCGTTCCACCAGATTATCATGGGCATTGGCCCAGAACTCGATCCCGTTGCCGCAACGCACTGGTCGGCCGTCTGTTGTCGTGCTGTGATACCCGCCCCCGATATAGGAAATATCGCAGTTCCGCACGATTATATCATGCGTACTCCACCCCCCGATCCCGATTATCGCCCCGTATCGCAGGGCCAGCCCGTCATACACCACATAGCTCTTGCCGCTCTCATCCACTATATATCGGCCCAGTGCCAGCTCGATACTGTGATACTTTTTCGCCGGATTTTCGCCGCTGAACATCAGCACCCGTTCCGCCGCCCCGTCATACCAGAAATCTCCTTCCTGCTGCAATTGCCCCGCCTTCCATTTTTTCACTCCCACCGCCTGCCCCTCGTCAAATATCACATTTCCCACATCGTACGTAATCGGCTCTTCCCCGCTGTATATCAGCCGCTTCCAATCTTGTCCCTCGAAGAAGAACACCGACCCTGCCGGCAGTTTCCCGCCCAGAAAAAAGGTAATTCGTGCATCCTCCGCTGTTACTGTCGCCCGAAACCGCATGGAGTAGTCCCGCCATTCTTCTCCCACCTCGATATCCGACAGCTCACTGCTGCCGTAATGGCTCCAGGGTGGTGTTTGTTTCATTAAAACAATATTCCTCGCCTGCATCGTGAAGGGTTTATCGCACCGCGCCCGAAACCGGAGCCGATAATATTCCCCTTTCTTCACCGCTATCTCGCTGGCATAAAGTTGAATCTGATTATTCCGGTCGCCGCTTTGGGGGCAATTCAGCCGACAGACCGGCCCAGCTTCGTTCTCCACCGTCACGACCGCCGCCGTCACCTCTGCCGGCCCTTCCCGATGCACCTGCCACGCATCCGCCGTCAGGGTGCGTAGCGTTTCCTCTGCGGTTAGGACCGGCGGCACGGTGGACCAGATATTTTCCTCTTCCTGCTTCTGCCAGTCTTTTTCCGCGTTTTTGCTTACCGACCCCAGCAGCACCGGTTTATCACCTGTCCCGTATGCCCCATAGGTGATATACCCTGTTTCATCCCCGCTTTGCGGGATCAACTGTCCCCGCCAGGCATCGCCCCGGCGGAACAACACGGTATCTCCCGCCTTTAATTTTGTCTCATTGACCCGGTCCAGTGTTCGCCACGCCGTCTCCGGCGACTGTCCGTCCTGCCCGTCCGCTCCGCCGTTAGCCACATAATACACCGCCCCCTGAACCGCCCATCCATAATTCCACAGAAGCAGTATAACTAAAATCTTCCACCCTGACATACTGCTGACAATGTACGAACATCCCTTTTTCATCGTTTTTCCTGTCGAATTTAAGGGGTCAAAGGTAAAATCTCCCGCCCCTCTTTATCTGAAATCTGAAATTTTAAATCTGAGATTTTTAAATCTTGTAAATCCCGTTAATCCTGTCAAAATATTTTCTTATAATCTGTGTAATCCGTGCTACAATCCTTCATCTTCTTGTTTTATCTGCGTGTTTTTCATGCAGCAATTTCCGTAAGTCCTTGTATATCAACGGCAGAAGCGGTCATTAATGCAGAGGCAAACTTTTGGCCTTT
>Ga0068714_10003561_pt1 | contig 18311 bp, 10 predicted proteins | sample MTBNYHSulfiMetaG_FD_62988 | JGI IMG/M metagenome (GOLD analysis project Ga0068714, IMG submission 62988) | Enrichment culture microbial communities from rom New York Harbor, USA that are MTBE-degrading - MTBE-NYH (New York Harbor Sulfidogenic)... | ecosystem: Environmental > Aquatic > Marine >... | reverse complement strand
AACCAGCTACATCCATACTTGCTGATGTACTCCCAGAAATTGGATGTACTGAATTTGTAGGGCATCACCACACTTCCACCGCTTACGAGGGGCGCAACGGCCGTTACAACCTCTCCGTTTATATGATACAGCGGAAGAGAGCAAAGGGCCCTGTCTTCACAAGTGAGTTCATGGGCCATGGTTGTATAAAGGCCACCCGAAACCATGTTTTTATGATTCAGCACAACCCCTTTGGGCACACCCGTGGTTCCAGAGGTGTACAGCAGCAGGGCGTCGTCGTCCTTGTCGATTTCAGGAAGCGAAAAGGGAGAAAGATCCGCATTTTGAGGAAAAAGGTGCTCCGCATCCAGATCTATTCGGGAAAGGATGATTTCCCGGTTGAGCTTACCTACGGCCGATTCCACCCGCTCGCGCTGGTCTTCGGTGAAAAAAACCAATTTGGTATCCGAATGATCCATCACATACTCGAGCTGCGATGGTTGGGCCAAAAGGTTCAAAGGAGCAATAACGAAGCCTGAATACATTGCGCCGAGAAAAATCTTTGCAGTCTGATAGCCGTTCGTCATCATAAAGGATACCTTGTCCCCCTTTCTCAGCCCAAGAGATGCAAGGTGCTTCCCCAGAATTTCGGAATCGGTTTTCAGTTTCAAATAGGTAAGTTCAAGACCGACCTCCGGACAAATAAGATACACCTTGTCCGGTGATTCAGCGGCTCTATGGTCGATATAGGATCGCACGGTCGGTTCCATCATAACACCCTCCTACTTATCGGCCTGAAATTTGAAGCTGTAGTTCCCCCAAATATGTTTATATGAGGCACCCTTCCGCCTTGAACCGACGGAAGCGTGCCTCAAACCAGAGCTGCTGTCCGATCTTTCATATAGTCGAACCGCCTACATTTACATCAAGCTTTGTACTCATATCCCAGCTCATAGGCCTGCTTGTTGCGCCCGTGGAACTTGGGAATCACTTCCAGCAAACTCTCGAGCATCACATCTCTGTCAAGGCCTTCGATGGTCTGTGCACAGAACCCCAGAACGATGGAGTTTGCAAACAGTGCATTGTCAAAATTCTTAACGGACAGATCTTTGGCTGGGAAGGAAATCTGTCTGCACTTGATCTCCTTATCCAACTCATCCACAAAGGCCGGATCGTAAATGATGACACCGTGGTCGGGTACGGTATCCTTGAAACGCTTGTAAGCCGCAAGGGAGAGCGCAATGAAGTAGTCGGGCGACTCACACATCGGGCTGTCGATGGTCTTTTCGGACAACACGACCTGGCTGCGTACGTATCCGCCCCGCATCTCCGTGCCGTGGCTCTTCAACATGGCCACATGCAATCCCTGCTTGACTCCGCACTCGCCGATAATCTGGCCCAACCGGACCACACCCTGTCCGCCGAAACCGCTTGCCACTATTTCGACTCGATCTTTCATAAGCTTCCCGTCCTCCTGATCTTCTCGACTGTCTCGTGGACAAATTCATGGAACTCCGGCCTCGAGTTCGTCGCATCGTGCCATATACCGCATGCCCAGAACGTGTCGGGCTTTTCTTCGCCCAGAGGTGCGGCATGGGCCTGAATCCACCTGTAAATGTTGACCGCATTCCTGGTGTTCAATTCCCTCGAACCGAAATTGGTCGGACATGGATAAGGCATATGGACTAAAGAAAACCCTTTGTTGATTATGGCTTTCTTGACGGTTTCAACGGCCCACGCACCGTCCATGGCCACATGGCGTGCGAGAAATGTTGCGCCGGCACCCTTCAGGATCTTCAACACATCCATACCCTCGCTCATCAGGTTGTGCTCGAACATGCCGTAAGGACTGCTGTCCGTATGGCTTCCCTGTGGCGTGGTCCATCCATACTGCCCTCCTGTGGACTGATAGCCGAGATTGTCATTCACAATAACAGTCATGTCGGCATTGGAACGCGCAGCATGGATCAGGTGCATAAGCCCGATACCGAAGGCATCCCCGTCGCCCACCGTGAGTATGATCTTCTTCTCAGGAGGAAGTGCGATTCTCAAGCCGCGTGCAATCGCATACGCCCTTCCGTGGGTCCCGGCAAAGCCGTCCCCTTTCCAGGTGGCGAATGTCTGGCGCCCGGCGCATCCTATAGACGTGCCCCAGATAACGTCCTTTTGCTCGAGACCCAGTTCCTTGATCGCGGTGACCACGATCTTATGGTTCAAACCCAATCCGCAGCCGGTGCAGGCCGTGCTGGGGATCTTCCTGGTACGCAAATATCTGTCTATCAACTCAGATGATTTATATTCCATCACCATGCCTCCAATACCCAGCCCTTGCGTGAAAGGGGTTCGTTCTTCAGGAGTTTCTCATAGGACTCGATCAGATCGGGAGTCGTCGGAAGATCCCCGCAGGTCCCTAGAAAATGGACACTGGAATCCTTCGAAACCGCACGCCTGACTTCACGCACCAGCTGCCCGTCCCAGTTGAGTTCCACACACAGGTACTTGGTATCTAATTTGAAAAGTTCATCGGGGAACGGCCAGATGTTGATCAGCCTCAAAGAACCCACCTTCAGTCCCTGGGAACGCGCTTTCTCCACGGAAGTATTGACCACCCTGGAGGGGCTCCCGTAGGAAACAACGACCAGGTCAGGATCATCGTCCATATACTTTTTTTCATAATGGTGGTTGAAAAGATCCGTGTGATTCCGGACCTTGTAGATCAATCTGTAGGCATGCTTGTGGTGGGCCTCCACCTCTTCGATGTCATAGCCCTCTTCGGTCGGCGTCCAGTCCGAACAGACCGCACCCGTGTTGTGTCCCAGAACCACCGGGGGGATGTCCAGGGCGTCCGTGGCGGGATAGAATTCCGGCCCCTGGCAAACCTTCCTTGGAAAGAAACGGAAACCCATTTCCTTCATTTCGTCTTCCGTTTCAGGAACACTGATGTCCTCGAATCCGTCGGTAATCAGCTGATCGGCCAGCACCGAAACCGGCATTCGGAAGCGCTCCGAAAGGTAAAAGGCCTCGACCACCATCGCCATGCACTCCTGGGCCGAGTTCGGGGCGAGGCAGATCGTCTCGAAGTTGCCTCCCTGGGTGGGATAGCGCATCAGATAGAATTCACCCTGACCCGGAGCCCCGGTGATTCCACTCACCGGACCTACCCGCCCCGAATTGAGGACCACCATCGGAGTTTCGCAGCCGAGCGCCCATCCGTACGGATCGGCATAAAGAATATAGCCGGGGCCGGATGTAGCCGTCATCGACTTGAAGCCTCCCAGGGCCGCCCCGATGCACATATGGCAGGCCGCGCATTCGTCTTCGGCCTGTAGATAAAAACCGCCGACCTGGGGAAGCCTGTGACTCATGGCCTCAGCCAGCTCCGTGGCCGGGGTGATCGGGTATCCGGCGAAAAAACGGCACCCGGCTATGATCGCCCCCTCGGTGATTGCAAAATTGCCTGTTTCCAAATATCTCTTCATCAGAAACCTCCTCTGTTTCAAGCGACGACTTCAACGATATCGATGGCGAAGTCCGGGCATGAAAAATAGCACTTGGCACACCCGACGCACCAATCGGATGATTTAACTTCGTTCGGGCGGTATCCTTTGGCATTGAAGAAGTCGGCCGGCCCGAACGTCTCGACGCCGCATACTTCGGAACAATAGCCGCACTCCTTGCAATAGTCGGTGTTCAAAACCACCATGAACTGGCGCGCATCGCAGTTCAGGCACCTCGATGCCTCGGCCTCGATTTTGTCATCGGAGAGCCCCAGTTCGACCTGATCGAAACCCGAAGACCTTGCCCAGGGTTTCAACAGGCGCATTTCGTTTCTCGGCTCCAATTTCAGAACGAAATCCTCGAGCAGCACATCATCCTCTGGCGCAGCGAGGGTCTCCGTTATATCGCCGTCTCCGCCAAGATAGGAATCAATGGAGGATGCCGCCTTCCGCCCCTGTGCGATGGCTCCGATGATGGAATCCGGTCCGGAAACGACGTCTCCACCAGCGAAAACCCCAGGCTCCCCGGTCGCAAGAGTGCCTTCCTCGGCTTGGATGCGGCCTCCGGAGGCCTCCACCCTTCCGTTGCCCTTCACGTAATCCAGATCCGCCCTCTGCCCAACAGCCAGAATCACATAATCAGCATCCGCCTTGTATGAGACATCTTCATCGTAGGTAGGATTAAAATTGCAGGCTTTGTCGAAGACCGACGTGCATTTGACCAAACCAATGCCGGAAACGTTGCCGTTGCCCATGACCTTTTTGGGTGCCCAAGAGTTGTTTATCAACACGCCTTCCTCTTCGGCCCGGGCGATTTCCCATTCATGCGCCGGCATCTCGTTACGGCTCTCCAGGCAAAAGAGCTGAACCCGTTCCGCCCCGAGTCGTTTTGCGGTGAGGGCGACATCTATCGCCACGTTACCCCCACCAATGACGACAACATCACCCTTTAAATCGAACTCGACTCCAAGGCCTACATCCTTCAAAAAATCCCAGCCCCAAAACACGCCTTCCTTCTCGGAGCCATCAATGGGTATCTTTATACTCCCATTCGCCCCGGTTGCCAGAAATACGGCGTCATGGTCCTTCTTGAGGCCCTCCATCGTGATATCTTTACCTATCGTGGTGTTGCCGTGAAAAACAACCCCCGACTCCAGAACCGCCTCGATATCTTTATCCAGTCGACCGGCGGGAAGCCTGTAATCAGGTATCCCGTAGCGCATCATCCCCCCCGGCTTCGGAAAGCTGTCGAACAGCTCCACCTCATGACCTTTTCCAGCCAGATAGTACGCGGCGGTTAAACCGGCGGGGCCGGAACCGACCACTGCGACCTTTTTCCCGGTCTTGGGAGCGATTTTCCGGTTTTTCTTCCACCCATCCCCGCCCTTGTCCACAGCTGCACGCTTGATGGCCCGAATCGCAATAGGATCGCCCATCTGTTTATAGGCACACACATCTTCGCATGGAGCAAAGCAAGCATCGGCGCATACGATGGGAAGTGGAAGCTTCTCACGCAACACAGCCACTGCTTCATCATATTTCCTTGCCTTCACGGCGCGGATATACCTGGGTACATCCACTCCCGCGGGGCAGGCGCCGGTACAGCGGGGGACGATAAAATTCTTTCTCTGAACACGTCGTACGCCCATAATATATTTTCCCTCCTGAAATTTTTGAAACTCTATCTGCCGGGATCCGCATTATATTTGTGCACACTCCCCATTTCTTAAGCAAAAAAAATGCCGAAAACGGCTGTATCGATGAATTTTTAAACATGAAAAATATAAGTATTTGAATTAAAAGGACAATAAAATGGACCGACTGGATGCCTTTTAAAAGAACATTCACTTCAGGCCGAAAAATCCGCCCTGCACAGTGTCTTGTACATCGGATATGTATGGATTTCCGGACACATCGCGGCGCTTCAGGGAATCGATAAATCAAAAAAGAGCTTCAGTAGGGGTTCCATACGGGCGTAAAGCAGGCAGGGGTAACATGTCCGGAAATCCGGACATGTTACCCCTGCAGTTCTCTGATACGAAAGGATCTGCAGGAGAGCTTCGAGCCGGGTCTCTGCCCCCACGTTTACGGCACGATCAGCGTATATCGTAGGCACGACACTTTTCATAGAGTGTCGAACGAGAAATACCCAGTATACGGGCGGTCTGGCTCATATTACCCCCTGCCCGGGAAAGAATGCTGCTGATGATGCCTTTTTCGTATTGTCCCACCTCCTTGGAAAGGGGATTCTGTTGCCCCTGATTTTTTCGGCTGGAATCAAACGAGCGGATCTCATAGGGAAGCTCTTCCATATGAATCTTCCCCCCGCATGCCAAGCTGACTGCACTCTGGATGGCGTTTTTGAGTTCCCGCACGTTCCCAGGCCAGGAATAACTTTCGAGGAGCTTCATGGCCCTTTCCCCGATGCCCGCAGAAGTCCGTCCCATTGCCTTCAGAAAATGTGAAACGAGAACCGGAATGTCTTCGGGTCGCTCCGACAGAGGCGGAATTTCCACGCACATTGTATTTAAACGATAAAAAAGGTCATCACGGAACTCATCACAGCTTATCATCGCTCTGAGATCCTTATTTGTAGCGGCCACAAGACGGAAATCGACCTTGACTTTTTTAAGCCCTCCAAGTTTTTCGATTTCCTTGGTTTCAAGCACACGCAAAAGTTTCGCCTGAGCGCTTACAGGCAAGTCCCCGATTTCATCCAGAAAAAGCGTGCCTCCGTCGGAAAGTTCGATTTTGCCGGATTTCCCCTTTGGCCTGGCACCGGTGAAAGCTCCCGTCTCATAGCCGAAAAGCTCGGATTCTATCAACTCCTTGGGGATCGCTGCACAGTTGACGCAAACAAAAGCCCCCTGATTCCTGGGACTCGACATATGAATGGCATGAGCAAAAAGCTCCTTCCCGGTCCCTGTGGCTCCCAGGATCAATACCGAACCGTCGGTCTCCGCATACCTGGACGCCATCGACTTGGCCTCAAGCAACCGAGGGCTCCGCCCTACAATGGAGTCGAAGTTGTAGGTCGCCGTGAGAACGCTGTCGAGACCGCGCTTGTAATAATTCACCTTTCTCTCCAACTGGCTCATGCGCATCATCAACTCGTTAATTTCCGCGTAATTCTTGAAAACAGTCTGGAGAATCACGCCTACAGCCTCACCGTTTCTTACGATCGGGATGCGGTTGACCAGAAGGTCCAGGTCGGAACGCAGGCTGCACCGCCGCCCCAACTCCATCTGTCCGGTCTTCAGCACTCCCGGAAGTCTCGAACAAGGGAAGTATTTTTTGATATGCTGCCCTAAGGCCTCGTCTTTGGTGGTGCCTAGCAGATCCGCGTAGAAATTGTTGATGTAAAGGATTCGAGATTTTTTGTCACAGAGAATGATGCCGGAATAGGCATTGTCGAACACCACCTGAAGAACTTCAACAAGGGCCTCGACATTTCCGACCAGATATCCACTTTTTTCGATGTCGGTAGCTTCGCCAAGATAGATAGGTTTAACACTGCTATACTCCAAGTGTGCCTCCTTACAATTTCTTTTCAATTTATCATGGTCGTTTTTGACCTAACACAACGAACCGTCAACTTTTTCATGGACAACCCAAATCCTGTCCACAAAAGATAGAGGTGAAACCTTTTGTCATTCCGAGCCTGGCCCGGAGCGGCAAGTCGTTCGGCCAATACATGTAGCAAAACGCATACCTGTAAAGACTTCGTAAAATCGCTGTTGTAAGTACTTTAAAAAGAGGTATTTTTAGGTTTGAAATCGTTTTTGAAGAATATAGTTACAATATATTTTACAGTTTGTAAAGCAGAGTGACAACCCCCTGATCCACCTTCGGTATTTCTCATGGAGAAATTAGATGGTGGATTTAGTAACGAACCGCAGTCATCGTTCTACGATCTTTCACGATTCTTTTTTCTGGTTTCAAAACCGATGAAAAACGCCAAGAGTGCAGGAATCACAAAGAGGGTGAATACAGAGGAAAGCATCAAGCCCCCGAGCAGCACCGACCCGATGCCCCGGTACATTTCACTGCCTGAACCGGTGGAAAGCACCAAGGGGATCAATGCGAAAAGACTCGTCGAAGCACTCATAAAAATGGGCCGGATCCTGGTTCGCACCGACTCCCGGATGGCCTGCATCCCTTCCATGGCCTCGTAACGCACATTGTTCAAAGACTGGTGAACGATAAGGATGGCATTATTGACCACGGTTCCGATAAGAATCACAAACCCCAGCATCGTCAAAACATCGAGGGGTTGGGGAGCGATCAGGTGATTGGCGAGCCACAGACCGATAAATCCTCCGGCGGCCGCAAGCGGCACCGAAAACATGATAATAAAAGGGTATAAAAAATTTTCGAACAACGAGGACATCAAGAGATAAACGATGATCAACGCCAGCAAAAAATTCCACTGGAGCGCCATCCGCGCCTGGACAAGCTTATCCGCGCTTCCGCCTACGCCGACCATCACATTTGCAAGACGCCCCTGCTGCTTCAAGCCTCCTACGATCCCTTCGATCTCCTCCATAGCAGCCTGCAGAGGCAAATCCTCAGGAGGTGTCACTTCCAGGCGTACGTTCCGTCGTTTCTCCAGGCGGTCGATCTGGGTCATGCCCTTCCTGTATTCGATCCGGGCTACATCCCCGATCCTCACAAGCTTACCGAAATTGTTGACGATGGAACAGTTAAGGATATCCTCCGGCGTTTTGAATTTTTCTTCATCCCCGCGCACCACCAGATCGATTTGATACCCGCCGTCCGGCCGGTATTCGTCTATGGTTCGCCCGTTCATCAGGGCATCCACATACACCCCCAGATCCGTCTCGTTCAGACCGCTCGCCGCAAGTTTTCGTTTGTCTGCGACAATATTGCATTCGGGATAGGAAAGTTCCAGAGACGGCACAGGCCGGATCTGAGCGTTCGGGATCGCTTCATGAAGGGCGCCGAAAAGCATTCCCGCGGACTGTACGATGGCATTGAGATCCTCTCCGGATACATTCACTTCCACCGTCCGGCCTCTGCCTATCTGGGATTCGAATATTCCCGGCTGGATGCTTACGCCGAGCATATCCGGAATGGTGTTTATCACTCTATTCATCAGAGGAATCAGCTTCCTGGCTTCTGTTTCATGCTCCTCCACGCAGGTCAAGCCCACGAATGAAAACATATCCGAGGACACATAAAACACATTATCCAGCTGCGGGATCCCATCCCTGCCGTCTTCTTCCATGTAAGGCTTCACCTGTTCATAGATGGACAGACCCACTTCCTTCCGCTTTTCCGCGGAATAGCCGGGGGGAGGCACAAGAACATTCATAATGATGTTCTGATTTCCCTGAGGAAGGTATTCCGCCTTCGGCATCAGGTACCAGGCCGTAAAAATCGAAAACGACGTGAACCCTAGAATGCAAACGAGTCGTGTGAGGGTATTTTTCTGGAACAAACCGGAAACAGCCATGATCAGCTTTGAGAAAAACGACCCGATCGAATCCACAAGGCTCTTTTTCGCGGGTCTTTTACGGCTGGATCCGGCATACAGGAAATTCATCCCGGAGGGGATCAAGGTCACCGAGACGATCAAGCTCAGAAAAATTGAAGACGTAACAGCAATGGCGATATCCCTGAAAAGCTGCCCGGCCTCCTCCCGCATGAAAATAACCGGCAGGAATACGGCCACCGTGGTCAACGTGGATGCAATCACAGCACCGTAAACTTCTTTTGCGCCCTCATACGCGGCCCGGGAGATGCTTTTACCCATGTTTCTGTGGCGATCGATGTTTTCGAGGACCACGATGGAATTATCCACGAGCATTCCCACCGCGAATGAAATGCCGGCAAGGCTCACCACATTTAAATTCCGATTGAGCAACCACAGAAAAATAAATGCCCCCATGGCCGACACCGGAATTGCAAAAGCGGTAACCAGCGTCGAGCGGATACTCCTCAAGAACAGGAGAAGCACTGCGATCGCCAGGACACTCCCGATGAATACATTATTTCTGACGATGTCGATGGCCTTGAGAATATAGGGGGATTCGTCATGGGACCACTTGATCATCAGGTTCTTTTCAGGAAGCACCTCATGGTTCAGCCGCTCGACCTCCGCGCGTACGCGCTTCACGATTTCAAGCACGTTGGCGCCCCCTTCCCGCCTGATGATGATCACGATGGATTCTGCACCCGCATCCATGATGCTCACGAACTGCGGTGCATACCCGATCCGGGTATCGGCCACATCCTTCAGCCGGATGCGCCTGGCCCCGTCTTCATAGACAACGACTTCCAGCGGGTCCGCCGGATCCTGAAATTTAGCCGCGGTCCGGATACGATAATTCTTTCGGTCTATCCCGAGAAGACCTGCCGCCGTGTCTTGATTGGCCGCTACAACCCGGCCGATCACATCGTCGATCGTCACCCCGTAACGGGCCATTTTTTGAGGATCCAGAACGATTTCAAGCTGATCTTCGGTTCCTCCGAAAACGAGCAAGGATGCCACCCCTTCTATCCTTTCAATGTACTGGCGGATTTCGTTTTCGAAATAAGTCTCATACTTCATGACTTCGGCAGGATCACCCTCCCGCATCTTGAGCTGCAGGATGATCATCGGTTTTGCATTGGCCCCGGATGTATTGATGATGGGGTTCTTGACGTTGTCCGGATAGTCCCATACCTCGTCGAGCTTGTTGGAAACTCTCAAAACAGCGGTATTTATGTCGGTTTCGAGGCCGAAGGTTAGTGTCACCCTGGCGAGATCGTTGTAGGAAGAGCTCTCCATCTTTTGAAGATTCCGGAGGCTCTTGAATTTATCCTCCTGTTTTTCGACGATTTCGTTTTCGATTTCGCTGGGTGTGGCTCCGGGCCACATGGTAAAGACTTCTATCTGGGGAAGTTCCGTGTCCGGGGCCAGCTGCACAGGGAGCCGAATGACCCCGATCACGCCGAAAAGGAGAACCAGAATCGCTCCCACCGCAACGGTTACCGGTCGCGAAATTGCGTATTTGAGAAAATCCATCGGTAACTACTCTCCTTCTCTACGAACGACTTCCACAGGTTGCCCGGGCCTCAACCTTTCGGCCCCGTCGACGACCACCGTCATACCTTCGCCGACGCCGGGGCCTTCAACCGCCGCATCGGCTCCCTTGTACCCCGCCACCCGAACCCGAACCGGTGCGGATTTACCGTCTTTTATTGTGAATATGACCTGATCTCCCTGAAGACTGACAACCGATGCCCTCGGGACCAATGGAAATTTTCTGGGTTCATCTACCGGAATCCTGACCATCGCTGACATGTTCTCCACAGCCCCGTCGATTCTGGGAATTTTGATTTTGACGTTCACGTTTTTTGTTCTCAGGTCAGCCACGGGCAAAACACCTGTCACAACGCCCTGAACGGACCTGTCCAAAGCCACGAGGTAAACGTCCAGGGTTTCACCCTTTCGCGAAAATTGAACCAGCTCTTCCGAAACCGGGACCTTGACACATAAATCGTCCAATGCTCCCAGCTCACAGAACACGGCGCCGGGAGCCAGCCAGTCCCCCACCCCTACGGTCTTCTCAAGAACAATGCCGTCAAAGGGAGCCGCTACAACGCTTTTGGCCTTTTTCAGCCTGGCGATGTCCAATTCTTTGGCCAAACCTTCTTTCTCGGTGTTGAGTTCGCGAAGTGCGAATCGCAGGTCGTCATAGGCCTTTTCACTGGCAGATGATTCCTTGAACAGCTTCCTGGTGCGCTCGAGATCCTTCTCGACATTTTCAATTCTGACACCCACCTGCCGGATCCTGATCCGGACCAGTTCGATGTCCTTGTCAATGAAATCGGTGTTCAACCGGACCATAACATCGCCACGGTTCACGGCATCCCCTTCGTCAAACTCAATGGATTGTGCAAGTCCCGAAACTTCGCTGGAGAGCTTACCTACGGTATCGTAATGCAGGGTGCCGGTGACGGAGGAGCTTTCCGCAACCATCGCTTCCTGCACCTGGGTTGTCACCACCTTCGCAGGCCCCTGCTGCTGCCCCAAGGCTGGAACGGCAAACATAATATTTAGAAAAATCAATACAAATATCGAACGCCTCATAGCCACCTCATCAAAACATTAAAAATATTGTCCGGGAGTAACGATTCCCGGACAATCCTGTTCAGAAACACGTGCCGATCGGAACAAAACCTATTATTCTATCAACATTTTGTCTAGATCTTTTCCTGCCTCGGTCCACCTTTGGTATGGCTCATCGAGAAATTATATGGTGGATTCAGGTCCTCGCAGTCATCCATGTTTCGAAGCATGGCGCTCTCGATCCAGTATTACAGGATAATTCTCGGTGGTACCATAAAGCCGACCGGTTGATTTAAGTAGCACGTCTGCCTTATCAGCGTCGGGGTCGGGATCGGTATCGGGGTCGAAAAAGCCGCCGATCAACGTCCGATGCCGATGCCGATAGCGACACCGACCCCAAAGGACATGGTTTTTTTGAGTTCCTACGAACGCATCATCCGTGATCTTTCTGAATTATTTGCTCCACAGGTTGACAAACCGTTTCTCTGAAGAGATGATCTGCATAATACAGTACCCCAACAAACCCATGAAACTGGTTTCTCAGCACACACACGGCGGTGTGCGACCCAGGTTCCAGCCGATTATTTGCTCATTATGAAATCGATTCTTGCAGAAGGAAAAAACTGCTGGCGAATAAGGAAAGCAGATAGAGTGGCTTTTCTGGTGGACGCTGCGTCGTACTTCGATACCTTTGCCATGGCGGCCGCCAGGGCGGAGAGATCCATCCTGATGGCCTGTTGGGATATAGACAGTCGAATCAAGCTCTTCGAGGAAAAAAAACGAAAGGGACTTCCGGATCGCCTGTTCGATTTGCTGAATTACGTGGTGAAAAAGCAGAAATCCCTTCACGTCAACATTCTTGAATGGGACTTTGCTGTCATATACGCCGCGGAAAGGGAATTATTCCCGGTCTTCAAGCTCCCATGGAGAAAAAACAAGCGCATTGACTTTCGGCTGGACGACAACCATCCTCTGGGGGGATGTCATCACCAGAAAATCGTCGTCATCGATGACAGCGTCGCATTTTCCGGAGGAATCGATCTAACGAGAAACAGGTGGGACACGCCTGAACATATCCCGAAAGACCCCCGCCGGGTCGATTCTTCCGGGAACCCCTACGGCCCTTTTCATGACGTCCAGATGGCAGTGGACGGCGATGCGGCCGCAACGCTTGGGGAGCTGTTCAGAACGCGGTGGCTCCGGGCCACGGGAGAAAAATTGGAAGCTCCCGGTAGCGTTCTTCATGATCCCTGGCCACCGGAACTCCAGGCGGACCTGGAAAAAGTCGACATAGCCGTTGTGCGAACGGACCCTGAGCATCATAACCGGGAAGCCGTCAGGGAGGTGGAAACCCTTTACCTTGATGCGATAGCCGCGGCGGAGCGTTTCATTTATCTTGAGAATCAGTACCTGACATCGTTCTCGGTGGGAAAAGCGCTCGCCGAAAATCTCAACCACTCGGAAGGCCCGGAAATCGTCATTGTTCTGCGTGTTGATTCGGGCTGGCTGGAAGAAGCGACCATGGGCGCCCTTCGTGCCAGGCTGCTCTCTCATCTGAGAGAAGCTGATGTCCACGGCCGCCTGCGGATCTACTACCCGGAAGTGCCGGGCCTCGACGGAGACGCGGTGAATGTTCACGCGAAAGTCATGACAGCCGACGCCACCCTGGTTCGAGTTGGTTCCTCAAATCTCAGCAATCGGTCAATGGGTGTCGATACCGAATGCGACCTGGCATTCGAGTCTTCAGGGAAAAAGTACATAGAAAACGGGATCATGGCCTTTCAGAGTCGTCTGCTTGGTGAGCATCTCGGTGTAACCGCAGACGAGGCTTCTCATGCAGTCGAAGCTGAAAAATCTCTTATCAGGGGCATTGAGCGGTTGAAAGGGGCCGGAAGAACCCTGCTGCCTTTTCCCGAAGAAGAAATCCCCTGGACCACCGACTTGATTTTCGATTCCCCGGTCGATCCTGTGGAACCCATGGATTTCAACAAACTCTTCGAGGAATTGGTACCCGGTGACGTAGCCGAAAACAGCAGCCATAACCTGCGGTGGTTTATCCTGCTTCTCCTTGCTCTGCTGGGTTTAGCGGCGGCATGGAGATGGACGCCTCTTTCAGATTGGCTCGACCGGGAAGCCATGGCGGCTGCCGGTGCCTACTTGAAAAACCATGCAGCTTCTCCGCTGATTATCCTTTCGGCCTACGTGGCGGGAAGTCTTGTGATGTTCCCTGTAACGCTTTTGATCCTTGCCACAGCTTTTACTTTCGGACCTGTCAATGGTATCATCTATTCTTTGACCGGATGTCTTCTCGCCTCGGCAGCGAACTATGGAATCGGTCACTGGCTGGGGAAAGACAGGGTAAGCCGTCTGTCCGGATCCCGGGTGAACCGCCTGAGCAGAAGACTCGCCAGGCACGGTGTCCTGACGGTTGGAACCGTGCGGATCATACCCATTGCGCCTTTTACCATCGTCAATCTGGTCGCCGGCGCGAGCAAAATCCGCTTCATGGATTTTTTGATGGGCACGGTCCTCGGAATGAGCCCAGGAATTATCGTAATCACCCTGTTCGAGCATCAAATTGAAGCCGCGATCAAGGACCCGGGGCCGGGGAGTTTCGCCTTGCTCGCAGGTTTGGCCGCTGTGATCCTGTCAGGGATATTGATGATTAAATCAAAGTTTCTGCAAAAGGATTCCAGCCATAAAAAATAACAATGAACGGTTGATGGTATCTTTTGACCTTTAGAATAGCCACGTATAATGTTCACAAATGTGTCGGACTCGACGGCCGCCGTGATGCGGGCCGAACAGCGGCCGTGCTTGAAGAATTGCAGGCGGATGTCATAGGGTTGCAGGAGCTGGACAATCGTTCCGATGGCAGAAGTGAATCAGCCCAGATGGATTTTCTCGCTGAAAAAAGCGGTTATGAAGCTATCCCGGGATTTACGATAAAGCATTTGAACGGCAGTTACGGCAATGCGCTGTTATCACGCTGGCCTGTCCTTGAAAAAACGGAAATCGATCTGAGTTTCAAACGCAGGGAGCCGCGGGGGGCGATCGAAGCCTTGGTTTCGATACGGAACACCGCTGTAACCGTTATCGTGACCCATCTGGGGCTCACCTTCGCTGAGCGGCGCTATCAGGTTGCCCGGCTTGCAGATTTCATCCGGCGCAGAACGTCTCCGTTTTTGGTTGTGCTCGGGGACACCAACGAATGGCTGCCTGCATACAGAGGAATCGTCCTGCTGCACCGCATGCTCGGTAAATCCCCTGCAACCCGCAGTTTCCCTTCGCGGCTGCCCTTGTTCCCGCTTGACAGGATATGGATAAAACCACAAAACGCGCTTAAAAAAATATGGGTTCACAGGAGCCGCCTCGCCGCAAGGGCATCGGACCATTTGCCCGTTGTCGGCGACGTCAACGGCTATACTCACCGGTAATCAAACGCCTCTTGATGGGTGGAGGGCACGGCAAGAACGGCTCAATGAAAATACAGGAATGAACCCATTTAAATCAGCGGCTCTTTCCGGCATCGTTACAGAGCGCATGGTTGAACAGCGGCTTTCAACCGTTCTTCAATCGCTTTCCATTGCCCGGGATGACTTGAAACGGAGCCATGACGGAGCGAAAAAGGCTGAACCATAAGAGAGGAGAATGTTTCAATGGCGAAAGACAATGATTACGTGGCCTGGTTTGAAAACATTACGATGACCGATACCCCGAGGGTGGGCGGCAAAAACGCTTCCCTGGGGGAAATGGTCCGAAGCCTGAAAAAAGAAAAGATCAAGGTGCCGGACGGGTTCGCCACAACCGCGACCGCTTATCGCGAGTTTCTGGATGCAAACAACCTTTCTCCCCGAATCCAGGAACAGCTCGATCTCTGGAAAAACGGTGAAAAGGCTCTGGAAAAAGTCGGGAAATCCATCCGGGCACTGTTCAAAAAATCCCGGTTCCCGGAAGCCATCTCGGATAAAATTCGAGAGGCTTACCAGGAATTGGCTCGCGCCTACAACACTGAAACCCTGGACGTGGATGTCGCCGTCAGAAGCAGCGCCACGGCTGAAGATCTGCCGGAAGCAAGTTTTGCAGGCCAGCAGGAAACCTTTCTCAACATATCGGGTGAGGAGGACCTGATCGACGCCTGCCAACGCTGTTATGCCTCCTTGTTCACGGACCGTGCAATTGCCTACCGGGCTGAACACGGCTTCGACGATATGAAAGTGGCGCTTTCGGTCGGCGTCCAGAAGATGGTCCGATCGGACAAGGCCGGGTCCGGCGTGATGTTTTCGATCGATACGGAAACCGGATTTCGGGATGTCGTCGTGATCAATGCCGCCTGGGGCCTGGGGGAAAATGTGGTCCAGGGCACCGTGACGCCTGATGAATACATGGTGTTCAAGCCGTTGCTGGAGGAGCGGTCCCTCACCCCGATTATTGACCGTACTCTCGGAAATAAAGAGAAGAAGATGATTTATGCAACAGGAGGAAGCCATTCGACAAAAAACCTGGATACCCCGAAAAAAGAACGCCGCCGGTTTGTTCTCACGGACGATGACGTGCTTCAGCTTGCCCGCTGGGCTGTCGCCATTGAAAATCATTACCGAAAGCCCATGGACATCGAATGGGCCAAGGACGGGGATCTCGATGAACTTTTTATCGTACAGGCCAGGCCCGAGACCGTTCAATCCCGAAAGGAAGCGGGGAGTCTGAAAACCTACACATTGGAAGAGAAAGGCCCGAGAATTCTGGAGGGGCTGGCTATCGGAGAGGCCGTTTCCGCCGGAAAAACCTGCGTCATAAAAGGGGCTGATGAAATTGACCAGTTTAGGGAAGGGTCCATTCTCGTCACCGAAATGACCGACCCGGACTGGGTGCCGATCATGAAGAAAGCCCGGGGTATCGTGACGGATCATGGCGGACGGACCTGTCATGCGGCTATCGTCAGCAGGGAACTTGGAATTCCGGCTATCGTCGGGACCGGAGAAGCCACCGAAATCCTGAAGGAGGGCCAGGATGTGACGATTTCATGTTCCGAAGGGGCTGTGGGTTACGTTTACGAAGGAATCCTTAAATTCCGCGAAGAAAACGTTGATTTGAAGGACGTCCCCACGACGAAGACCCGGATCATGATGAACATCGCAAGCCCCGCCGCCGCTCTTCGCTGGTGGCGCCTGCCCTGCCATGGGATCGGGCTCGCAAGGATGGAATTCATCATTAACAACATCATCAAGATCCACCCGATGGCGCTTGTTCGATTCAAAAAACTGACGAGCCAGAAGGTAAAGAAAAAAATCCACCAACTTACCCGGGACTACGAAGATAAAACGGATTATTTTGTCGACCACCTTGCACTCGGTATCTCCAAAATCGCCGCCTGCCAGTACCCGGACCCCGTCATTGTCAGAATGAGCGATTTTAAAACCAACGAGTATGCTGATTTGATCGGTGGAGAGGAATTCGAGACGGCTGAAAATAATCCGATGCTCGGCTTCCGTGGCGCTTCCAGATATTACAGCGATCGCTACAGGGAAGGATTTGCACTCGAATGCGAAGCCATTCGAAAAGTCCGTGAAAAAATCGGAATGAAAAATGTCATTGTGATGATTCCTTTCTGCAGAACCCCCGAAGAAGCCGATAAAGTTCTGAAAGCCATGGAGGACAACGGGCTCAAACGAGGGAAAAACGGCCTTGAAGTCTACATGATGGCCGAGATTCCATCGAACATCACCCTCGCCAAGGATTTTTCAAAGCGTTTCGACGGGTTCTCGATTGGATCAAACGATCTTACGCAACTGGTTCTGGGCGTGGACAGAGATTCATCGGAACTCTCCGATCTCTTTGATGAAAGGCACAATGCTGTGAAGGAAGAAATCAAACGGCTGATCAAGACGGCCCATAAGGCAGGCAGAAAGGTAGGTATTTGCGGACAGGCGCCAAGCGACTACCCGGATTTCGCCGCCTTCCTTGTTCACGAAGGCATTGATTCAATTTCGCTGAACCCGGACAGTGTAATCAAAGTCATAAAACGTGTGGCCGAAGAGGAAGGCAAAGCCAAGAAATAGCCAACCGGCAATATTCCGGGGAAACGTAAGATGACACGGCGATATGCCTTTTACAAGGCAGACAAACGTGATAAGAAGAATTATGAATGATCAAACAAAACAAGAAAATCTTGGCACCGTTATTTCAATTCGTAGCAGTGTCGTGGATGTTCGTTTTCTTGAAAGGCTGCCGTCGATTCTAACGGTTCTGCGCGGGGGAGACTCTGATGAGATTGTCGTCGAAACCTTGATTCATCTCGATGAACAGACCATTCGAGGCATTGCGCTCACCTCCACCCAGGGACTTGCTGAAGGTGCCCTTCTGCGTGACACCGGGAGCTCGCTCAACGTGCCGGTCGGGCAAAACCTGCTCGGCAGGGTTTTCAATGTGTTCGGAGAAACGATCGACAGAAAAGAAAAAATCACGGGAGGCACCTGGCGTTCCATTCATCAAGAGCCTGTACCGCTGGAACGGCAGTCCACGAAATCAGAGATTTTCATCACCGGTATCAAGGCGATAGACATCCTTTCCCCACTGGAGCTCGGCGGTAAAGGAGGGCTTTTCGGCGGTGCCGGTGTAGGGAAGACGGTCCTGATCATGGAAATGATCAACAACATGGTGGCGGGTCATGAAGGCGTCAGTCTGTTCTGTGGGATCGGGGAAAGAGTTCGGGAGGGGGAAGAACTTTACAGGGAAATGGATGAGGCCGGGGTTTTAAA
>Ga0068714_10003560_pt1 | contig 18318 bp, 10 predicted proteins | sample MTBNYHSulfiMetaG_FD_62988 | JGI IMG/M metagenome (GOLD analysis project Ga0068714, IMG submission 62988) | Enrichment culture microbial communities from rom New York Harbor, USA that are MTBE-degrading - MTBE-NYH (New York Harbor Sulfidogenic)... | ecosystem: Environmental > Aquatic > Marine >... | reverse complement strand
GGCCCTGAGGTGCATCCGGTGCGGCGCCTGCGCCAACGTTTGCCCCATTTACAAGCTGGTGGGCGGCCACAATTACGGCCACGTCTACATCGGAGCCATCGGTCTCATTTTGACCTACTTCTACCATGGCCGTGAGAATGCCCGAGCCATCGTCCAAAACTGCCTCAACTGCCAGGCGTGCAAATCGGTCTGTCCCACCGGGATCGACCTGCCCCATCTCATCAAGGAAGTGTATCGCACAGTGCTTGAGGCGGAAGGCAAAAAACCGATCAAGAACGTGCTTTTGAGCCGTGCTCTCAAGGACAGGCGCCTGTTCCATTTCCTTTTGCGGCGGGCATACCTGGCCCAGCAGCCTCTTGCCGGTGGCGAACCCCTGATGAGGCATCTACCCATGTTCCTTTCCAAAGAGCACGGTTTTCGCAGCCTTCCCGTGGTCGCTAAAAGGCCCCTAAGGGACATCTGGGACCGTATCAATCCGCGTGTGCAAAATCCCCGCTATCGTGTGGCGCTCTTTGGCGGATGCCTGGTGGACTTTGTCTATCCCGAACAGGCCGAAGCGCTTCTGAAGGTCTCAAAGGACTACAAGGTGCAGTTCGAATATCCCATGGACCAGTCCTGCTGCGGACTTCCGGCAAAAATGATGGGAGAGAATAAAACGGCAATAGAAGTGGCCGTTCAGAACTTGCAGGCCATGGACCCGGCGGCCTATGACTATGTTCTGACTCTGTGCGCTTCCTGCGGCTCTCACCTGAAGAAAAATTATCCCGGGCTGTTGGCGGACGACGCCGGTTTGCAGGTTAAGGTGCAGCAGCTCAAGGATAAAGTCATCGACTTTAGCTCCTTCATACAAAATGTTCTGCAGGTGAGCTCGGAAAAGTTCGCCGGAACCTATAAGAAAGTCGCCTACCATTCCCCGTGTCACCTCTGTCGGGGATTGCAGGTCACCAAGGAACCGAGGGAGCTTATGAAGACTGCGGGTCTCGACTATGTTTCGGCGCCGGACGAGGATGTCTGCTGCGGCTTCGGCGGGTCGTTCTCCATAGATTTTCCGGAGATTTCGGCGGAGCTCCTCAAACGCAAGTTGGATAATGTCGAAGCGACGGGCGCGGAAGCTCTGGTGACGGATTGCCCGGGCTGTGTTCTGCAGCTCCGAGGCGGAATGGACAAACGAGGCGCCGGGAAGATCGAAGTGATGCACATTGCCGAACTGGTTGCCGACACTCTGAAAAAGTAGATGGATATGATTGAAGGAAAGAACGGTCCGGAAGGAAAATGAGAGCAATTCACCTATGCTTGACATTGTGTCAAAGATTCGCAGGTTTTCCGTAAGACCCGATGCTAGATGTGTTCGTAGTTGAAAGGAGTGCTTTATGGGGTTCCTCATATCTCTTGCGGCCGGGCTGGGAATCATCTTCTCGGCGGAGACCCTGATTCTTCTGGGAAATGGCGTCGGTCAGGGGGGAATATGGCTCCTGGCCTTCCTGATCGCCGCGGCATTAATCCACCTGTTCGGTGCAATCACCGTCTTTGCGGATATTTCAGATCCCCACGGCGAGACCCGGTTTTTGCAAAAGACTCTCGGGAGCCGGGCAGCTCTGGTTTTTCCGCTCTCTTCCCGGCTTTCCCTCGCTGTCGTAATAGCGACCGGCTTGCTGGTGACTGCCGGTTTCGTCTTCAATGAGGTGTTTGTCTACTGGTTTCCCAATTTCCTGTTCGCCTACCTGCTGCTAGGTCTGATTCTTATCGTCAATCTGCTGGGAAGAACGGTCTGGGGGAATGTCCAGGCGTTTGTGATGCTGGTGGCCCTGTTTGGGCTCATCGTGTTGATCATCGCCGGGTTCTTTTTGACTCCTCCTCCGCCGGCCACCGCTTCCGAACCCGCGCCTTCCCCCTCGTTGCTGCGGACAGCATTGATGGCGATGCTTCTTCCCATCGGCTACGAGCTGGCTCTTTTTAGCAACGGCGAACTTTCGGGGAAACGGCAAAAATCGCCTGCTGCAGCCATATTTCTCGGGAGCCTGATCCTGCTCCTGTGGGGCATTGTTTCCCTGCGCTGGATCTCACCATCCATCCTGGCCAAAACAACCATTCCCTATACCGTGGCAGCGCGGACCATTTTGGGACAGGAAGGCCGGGTCATTATGGGGATCGTGATCCTGGCCGGGACTGCAGGAGCGATCAATTCGCTGTTTGGAGGAGTCTCCCGGATGGTTGCCGCCATTACTTCCGCCGATCTTCTGCCGGCAGTTTTTGGAGACAAATACTTCAAGGGGCGCTTTACGCCCCTTCTTTTGACCGCCGCCACCGCAGCCATGCTCCTCACCGGTATGGCCGGCTCGTCTCATCTCGATGCCTTTCTTCGGGGGAGTCTGATCCTTTGGCTCATTCACTATGCGGCCCTGCATTTCGCTTATTTTAAAGACCGTCGTCATGAAACTCCACGCCAGGGTCGGAGAAGTCATCTCGCGGTGACCGTGGTGCTGGCTTTGGTTGCTTCGGGCTTGCTGGTGACCGATGAGGAAAGAAAAGTCGTGGTCTCCTTTATGATTGTCATGGTCGGTTCGGTTCTTATCTTAGCAGCAGGGTGGGCTGGTCTCATTCGCACGCGGAATCAAGGCTGAGTGAAAGAGGCTCTTTAGATGGAAATAACATTTTAAAGGAGCACAAGGAGGATTCCATGATCGGCAAAAGATTTCTACTGCTCTTATTAGCATTGGCGGTGGCCACGGTTGCCACGGTGGCCACTGTTGTCGCCGCTGCCGAAGAGGCCCCGCGCATGTCCAGGGAAGAGCTCAAGGCAATGTTGGACAACCCCGATCTGGTCATCGTGGATGTACGCAGAGGCAAAGACTGGGATGCCAGTGAATTCAAGGTGAAGGGCGCCATGAGAATGGATCCGGATCAATTCGAGTCCTGGAAAGGGCAGCTGCCCAAGGATAAAACACTTGTCCTCTATTGTGCCTGACACAACGAGGGCACCAGCGCCAGTTTGGCGCAAGAGTTGCTTGCGGCCGGATACACCAAAGTGTACGCTCTCAAAGGTGGTTGGATGGAATGGTCTCGTGCGCAATATCCAACTGAATCCAAGTAGATTCGGTTCCCGCCGTTGGGTCGCCGTGCGGACCGACGGAGCTAGTGCAAGACACGCGAGATATGCGTTACACCTAGAAAGGTGAGACAACCGTCATTGCAAGGGTAAGCGGTGATTTCTGCCCGGCGAATGCGTGCCAGAAGGACTCCAGAGCGTTGCTTCTAAAATGTCAGGCTTTGCTCGCCGAGAGCAAGGCATTGAAGGAATTTTTTCGGAATTGATGTGGTTGCAGCGACATGATACTTCGAATCGCATAATGCAAGGCTTCCGGATGACAACTGCATGTGCCTCCAAACCTCAGAGAGCAGTTCGAAACAACCTGCCGGATCGAATCAACCCAAATAGCCGCCCCTATCATTCTGGCCCATTGTGAGGTGCGGAAGGCAGCGTTTGTCCGGCGGGCTGCCAGGGCCAGCGGCCTTCGAGCTCCAGCTGCAATGCCATGCTGAGGAAAGTCCGGATCAAGACGATCACTCCGAGGATGATGACATTGTCGAGGGTTGGCGCAACGGCGACGGTGCGGATGATGTCGCCTGCCACAAGGAGCTCGAGACCCAGCAGAATGGCCCGTCCCAGGTCTTGCCGGTATATTTGGTAAGACGACTTGCCGGAGCTCGCATGTCGACGCCGACGCATGAGAAAGCGGCCGGTGGCGAGGATCGCTCCGAAGACGATCATGAAAACCCCAACGGCATCGACAGCCGTGCCTACGATCTCCATCAGCTCACGATAATATGGCATCACACTCCCCTCGATTTGATTCACCCCAGAGCTCGCAGCGGACGCCGAGAAGAACCATAAAAAGAGTCTGCGACCTTTGCGGTGAGAGACTCTGGATTTAGTGCTATATACTATATGCTTCCAGGATCAATGTAAGGTTTATATAAGCTTACGGACGTGATTACAATCGCTCTCTGAGCACCGAAACTCGAACGCTTTTCATGCTTCTTTATGACCAGGAGAGCATGATGATTAACAAACCCTGCAAATATTCAAAAGGATATGAGGACGCCTGAAGCAGCTCTGAATCAATTCCACCAGCTTGTGGCCGAATGGTTTGTCTCGCATATCGGTGCTCCGACCGATCTTCAGCAACTGGCCTGGCCGAAGATCGCAGCCGGGGAGCACGTGCTCATCAGCGCCCCAACCGGGAGCGGGAAGACACTGGCGGCTTTCCTTTGGGCCATCGATCGATTGATCACCGGCAAATGGTCTCCGGGGCGCACATGTGTTCTCTACGTATCGCCACTCAAGGCCCTGAATAACGACGTGCGAAGGAACCTGCTGCGCCCCCTGGCCGAACTGCGCAAGGTGTTTGGCGCTGCAGGGGAGCCTTTTCCGGCAATCGGGGTTGCCGTTCGAAGCGGAGATACACCGCAGTCGGAGCGCCGCCGGATGCAGCATCATCCGCCGGAGATTCTCATCACCACCCCCGAAAGCCTCAACCTGCTGTTGAGCTCCAAAGGCGGCCGGTCGATTCTAACCGGGATTTCCACCGTGATTCTCGATGAGATTCATGCGGTGGTGGACGGCAAGCGCGGGGTTCATCTGATAACCGCCGTGGATCGGCTGGTGCCGCTCTCCGGAGAATTTCAACGCGTTGGTCTGTCGGCGACCATCCGGCCTCTGCAGACGGTAGCCGGATTCGTCGGCGGGTACGCGAGGGAAGGAAATCCCGACACTCCTCGCTACTCGCCCAGGCCGGTTCAGATCGCCGAATCTTCGCAAAAGAAGGACTACCGGCTACGCGTCCGGTTTCCTCAAGCGGCTGCCGGCTGGAACGACCGGGCAGACTTCTGGCAGCCTTTTGTGGCGGAGTTGAAAAATATTGTTGCCAGGAACCGCTCGACTCTTATTTTTGCCAACAGCAGACGACTTTGTGAAAAGCTCACGCATCTCATCAACCGGGACGACCCTGTTCCTGTTGCCTATGCCCACCACGGTTCGTTGGCCCGCGAAATTCGCACCGAAGTTGAAGGAAAGCTCAAGGCGGGCGAACTTAGGGCCATTGTAGCCACCAGCTCGCTGGAGCTGGGGATCGATATTGGAGCCCTCGATGAGGTGGTTTTGGTCCAGTCGGCACCGTCGTTTTCCGCCGCAATCCAGCGGATCGGCCGGGCCGGACACAGGGTGGGGGAGGTCAGCCGGGGGACGCTCCTGCCGATTGATTCCGAGGATATCCTGCAAAACGCCGTGCTTGCGAGCGGGATCATCGATCAGGACATCGAAGCGGTTCGTCCCGTGCAGGCGCCCCTCGATGTCCTGGCGCAGATCATCGTTTCCATGGCGGGAGTAGAAATCTGGGACATCGAGCAATTATACGCTCAGCTTAAAGCCAGCTACCCGTATCGGTCTCTTTCCCGGCAGCAGTTCGATCTGGTGCTCGATATGCTGGCCGGGCGCTACGCGGGAAGCCGCCTGCGGGAACTGAAGCCGCGCATTGCCGTCGACCGGCTCAGTAACACGGTTACTGCAAGAAAAGGCGCTTTGCAGGACCTTTACTTTTCCGGCGGCACTATCCCCGACCGCGGCTACTTTCATCTGCGCCACCAGGAAAACGGCGCAAAAATTGGAGAACTGGATGAAGAGTTCGTGTGGGAGGCCAGAATAGGCCAGACATTTACACTCAGCACGCAAAATTGGAGGATCGAGCGGATCACCCACAACGACGTATTTGTTCTCCCGGCCCACCCCGGAGCGGCGGCGCCTCCGTTCTGGAAGGCGGAAGAAAACCTGCGGGGTTTTCATCTGTCGGAGCGGATCGGTCGATTCCTGGAAACAGTCGACGACCGCTTGAGCGATCCTCAATTCAAGGAGCATCTCAAGACAACCCACTGCTTGAATGACACCGCAGCCAAGCAGCTCATCACCTTCTTGCAGAAGCAAAAAGAGGAGACCGGCTGCATGCTGCCGCACCGGCACCACCTTTTGATCGAGCATGTCCGGACCGGCCCCGGTGGATATCCGGGTAATCAAATCGTGCTGCACACCTTTTGGGGAGGACGTGTCAACCGTCCCTTCGCCATGGCCCTGGAAGGCGCCTGGGAAGAGCGCTACGGCTACCGGCCGCAAATCTATCCGGGCAACGATTGCATCATGCTGCAGCTGCCGCACGATGTCCGCTGCGATGAAATTCTTTCGCTGGTGAGCAGTTCCTCAGTGCAGAGCTTGCTGAAGAAGAAACTGGAAGGTTCCGGGTTTTTCGGCGCCAGGTTCAGAGAATGCGCAGGCCGGGCGCTGCTTTTGACGCGCCGCAGAATGAACGAGCGGATGCCTCTGTGGCTGAGCCGACTGCGCTCGCAGAAACTGCTCGAATCGGTGCTGCAGTACGAGGATTTCCCGATTCTGCTTGAGGCCTGGCGAACCTGCTTGCAGGATGAGCTCGATTTGCAGGCGCTGGTCGAGGTTTTGAGCGAGCTTGAAGTTGGTGAAATCGCCTGGTCGGAGGCGAGAACCTCCCATCCCAGCCCCATGGCTCAAGGTGTCACCTGGCCACAGATCAATCAGTATATGTATATGGACGATGGGATGGGCGCCGGCAAATCATCCCGGCTGCGCGACGATCTTTTGCATGAAGTGGTGCTGTCGCCGGAGCTGCGCCCCGCTGTGCCGATCGAGCTGGCGGGGCAGTTTGAAACGAAGCGCCAGCGTCTGGCTCCGGGATATGCTCCCGATAGCCCGCTCGATCTGATTGAATGGGTCAAAGAGCGGCTGCTCTTGCCGTTTGCCGAATGGCAAAGGCTGCTGAGCCGTATAGAGTCTGACCATGCCATGGATGCGGAAACGCTGCTCAAGGAGATAGCCCACAGGTTGGTTGTGATTCGGGCACCCGGTGCGATTGAGCCCTTGGTTGCCGCTCTGGAGGAACTGCCGCGCATCATTTTCGGTTTTTATGGAGCGAGTGAAGCGGTGGGCGTTGCAGGTCTTGACTCCGGAAAGTTGGTTTCTCTCACCCAATTCCAAGATGCGGAACCGGCACCGGAGGATCAGGACGCGGTTTTCCTATCCCTGCTTTCCCAGTGGCTGCAGTACTATTCCCCCAAAACGGAAGATTATGTTGCGAGCACGCTCGGCCTCGATGGCGGCCGGCTAGCAGCAGCCGTCGAAGATCTAGTCGATTCCGAGGGCATGGTGAGGGGATCGCTGCTGCAAGGATCCACAGATGAGCTGATTTGCGACAGTGAGAATTATGAAATTCTGCTGCGGTTGATGCGGGCGCGGGCTCGGCCTGCGTTTGAACCGTTAAATGTTGAACTTCTGCCGCTTTTTCTCGCCAGGCTCCAGGGAGTCGCGGAGCCGGAAGAAGGTCTGGACGGGCTGTTTCGACGGATCGAACAGCTCGTTTGCCGGCCGGCTGCGGCGGAGCTGTGGGAATCCGAGATTCTTCCCGCCCGGATGCAAAACTACGATCCCTCCTGGCTGGATTCCATCGTGCAGCAGAGCGATCTGGGCTGGGTCGGCTGCGGCAAGCGACGCATCTGCTTCTGTTTCGAACCGGATCTGGATCTGCTGCAGGAGGAGGAAGACCGAGGCGGATCCAGCAGCTCACCGGCGGAGTCAACCGAAGCAAAGGAGAGTAAGGCGGCGGCACTTGCAGGTCTTTTCCCCGATTCTTTTGCCCGCTATGATTTCACAGCGCTGGTACGCATCTCCAGCCTGAATCCGACGGAGCTCAGCAAAAGGCTTTGGGATGGGGTGTGGAGAGGGGAAGTGACAAACGACACTTTTGCTTCCCTGCGGCGCGGTATCGAAAACAACTTCAAGGTGACGGATCTGACCCAAAAACCTTTGCAGCCAAAAAACAGAAGACGCCGGCATAGCGCTCGGGTGGCCTTTTCCATGTGGGCCGGTTCGCTTCCTGTGGCAGGAAGCTGGCTGCGTATTCCCTGGCCGGAACATGACGATGACCTCATCGAGAGGGAAGAGCGCAACAAGGAGAGAGCACGGCTGCTCTTGGACCGCTATGGGATCCTTTTCCGGGAGCTGCTGCAAAACGAATTGCCTGCCTTCAGCTGGTCGAAGATCTTTCGCGCTCTGCGGCTCATGGAGCTCTCAGGGGAGGTATTGACCGGCTATTTCTTTCATGGTGTGCCGGGACCGCAGTTCATTTCGTGCCAGGCTTTTCGGATGTTGCAGAAAAAGTTGCCGGTAGATGCCATCTACTGGATAGCCGCAACCGACCCGGCATCTTTTTGCGGTGTGCGACTGGACGCCCTCAAAGGCAAGCTCGCCCGACGAACGGCGGGTACTCATCTGGTCTATCACGGCAGCAGATTGGTGCTGGAATCGCGGCGCAGCGGCAAAACGCTGGTTTTTTACGTGCCCGCAGACGACCCTCATCTGCAAAATTACCTGGGGTTGTTTCACCACCTGCTGAACAGAACTTTTCAACCCGTGCGCCGCATTGTGGTGGAACGGATCAACGGGACAGAAGCCGCTCAAAGTCCGTATGTAGATCCGCTTAGAATCGCTTTCGATGTGGATGTCGATTTCAAACATCTGGTTCTTTACCGGCGCTACAAGGACTCCCGGGCATGAATGGCGCCCGGGATGCTGCGGGCCATTTGCGAGGCTGCATCCAGGAGCGGACTCTACGCCGAACAGATGATAGTAAACGGTCGCATATCCATGTCTTGCCGGCATCTCCTGGACCCGCAGGGCCAGAGACGTCTTCCCGTAGCGACGTGGAGAAAATAGAACGACATCCGTGCCGCTCTCGGCGCAGGAACCTGCCGGCGTATTTCCTCTTGCCGGTCGCAAAAAGGGCTGCCCGGTGGCAGGGTTTCAACAACAAATGGATTGGGCATTACAAGAACCTCATTACAATATTACCGTTACAATAATCTTGTAATAGATTCGTGTGAAGTCGTCAGGAGCTCTTGCGAACATCCTGCAGTTGTTTACCGGCGATAGTCTCGCTGCAGCCTCAGATAAGAATGAGAGCTACACCCGCAACCATCAGCAAGCTTCCGAATAACCGCTCCTTCAGATGCTTCTCCTGGAAAAACACACAGCCCACTATGACGCTGAGCAGCAGGCTCAGGCGCTTCACGGCGATCATGTAAGAGACCAGAATCATCGAGACCGCCTTGAAGTGGCAGAGCGCCATTAAGGCCTGACTGGCGCCGATGAGGAGAAAGAGCGCTCCGCCTGCCCGCAGCTCGGCCGGCTTCATCCCGCTGTGAAGGGCAACGGGAAGCAGCGCCAGGGAGATGAAGGGAAGGTAGAATATTCCCATGAAGGCGGGACTCGAGTGTTGGATGGCGATCTTGCCGAGATTGGATGTGATGCTGTAAATAAACGCCACACAGACCATCATGAGAGAGCCCCGCTCCACCCAGACGGCCTTTAAAGGTTCCATTATTCCCCTGCTGGACAGGTTCATATTCAACATGTAGGCGCCGATAACGATCAGGACAATTCCGGCAACTCCTGAGCCATCGGGAAGCTCGCCAAGCATCAGAAAAGACGTGAGGATGGCGAACATTGGCGTGAAGGAGAGAAACGGAACGGTCAGCGACAGAGGTGAAATCTGCAGGGCCTTCATGTAAAGAGCCAGAGCTGCGACTTCCATGGGAATGAGCAGCACGATGACGATCCAAAAGGTCGAGTCGAGCCGCGGAATTTCGCTGACCAATAGAATGGGAAGAAGGAAAGGGGCTGCATAAGCGAGTCGGACCCAGGCAGTAGTCAAGATCGAATGGCTCGTCAGCGCTCTTTTGCTCAGAACGTCGGTTGCCGCAGCAAACACTGCAGAACCGAAAGCATAAATAAATCCGGTCATTCACTTAATCGATCAAAGAATTGGCGCAACTGTAACCGACCATTTGCCTGTGCCGCTCTATTGTAGGTAATGGATGGGAAAAAAGGAAGAGCTAATGCTTGATGGGAAAAGCAGGGAGCAGGGAGTTTGGGAAGCTCGAATTTGCTCGTTGGTTGCGACTGGTAGGTGATTGTATGAAAATTCGTCCGTCATACCGGCAAAAGCGGTATCCAAGCCGTCTTTTTTTGCCTGCCGCAGCGCAGGCGCTCCTTCTTTGCTATTGCTCGCTCGGCATGCTGTAAATTATGTCTCGAAAGGCTCGATCAATTTCCAACCGATGCCGAATAAGGAGGGTGCTTCTGCAGGACAAAATCTGTTTGTTTATATGCCGGATATCCAACATCCAACATCTTCTCGCACCGGCATTCATCCCCGGCTGAGCTAGTGCGCGGTAAACTGACGCTGCCTGGCGGCAAGGGCGTGAGTGATGCGGTCGATGATGATGGCTAAAAACACGATACTGAGCCCCGCTTCAAACCCTCGACCCACCTCGATGCGATTGATTGCCAGTAAAACCTCGAGGCCCAATCCGCGCGCGCCGATCATGGACGCCACCACCACCATCGAAAGGGCCATCATGGTTGTCTGGTTGACTCCCACCATGATGGAAGGGAACGCAAGAGGCAGCTGCACATTGAACAAAATCTGCCGAGAGCTCGATCCCAGCGATTCGGCGGCCTCCAAAACAGTTTCCGGCACCTGCCGTATGCCTACGTTGGTGAGGCGGATCACCGGCGGCACCGCATAGATGATAGTGGCAAAGACCGCCGGAACTTTGCCCAGGCCGAACAGCATCAGTGCGGGAATCAGGTAGACGAAGCTGGGCATGGTCTGCATGGCATCCAGAAGAGGTCTCAGCAATTGTTCGACGAGGTCGTTTCGTGCCATGAGGATACCGGCGGGAATGCCTATGGCCAAAGAGATAATGACCGCTGAAGTCACCAGGCCCAGTGTCATCATAGCCAGTCTCCAGTAGCCGAAAGTACCGATGGTGAAAAGCAGAGCGGCCATGATCAGACCGTGCCACCAGCGGCCCAGCGCCTTCCAGGCGACAATTGCCACCAGAAGGATGACCACATACCATGGCAATACGAGGAAAAACTTTTCTATGTAAAGAAGAACCTGTAGGAGCATATCGCCCAGAGCATCGAAGAACGCACCCCAATGGGCAAGAACCCAGTCCATGAGCTCGTCCACCCACTGGCCCAGGGGGATCTGTATGTCGGTTGGGAATTTAGTCATGGTCGGCTTCCTCCCTGTCCGAAATCATACTGTCGAGGATGGTGCGGTCGTGAATCACCCCCAAAAACCTGCCATCGGTGTCAGTGACGGCTATGGAGAAATGGCTGGAGGTCGCCAGGGGAAACAGAGCCTCCACCACTGTTTCAGGACTGCATTTGGGCACATCCTGGATGACCGCGTCTTTGATGGAGCCGGCGCCTTTCTTGATGAGATCGTCAACGCCTTCCCGCGTCACCAGTCCCAGCAGTTTGTGATGTTTGCTGACGACGAATGCATTTTGCCGGCGGGCCGACCTCAACATATGACGCACCACATGCGGTCCCTGCCATTCGTAGAGGAGCAGCGCGGGCTCTTCTTTGATGCGGTCGGCGGTCAAGACCTTGGCCGGGGATGCATCCTGAACGAATTCACGCACGTAATCGTCGGCAGGTGATGTGACCACATCCTCCGGAGTGCCCAGCTGAATGATTTCTCCGTCGCGCATGATGGCGATACGATCGCCCAGTTTGAGTGCTTCGTGCAGGTCGTGGGTCACAAAGATGATGGTCTTGTGCAGCTTGTCTTGCAGTTCCACCAATTCATCCTGCATTTCTCGGCGGATAAGGGGGTCCAGTCCGCTGAAGGGCTCATCCATGAGCAGAATTTCAGGGTCCTTGGCAAGGGCTCTGGCAATTCCAACTCGCTGCTGCATACCGCCGCTGAGAGATCCGGGCAGATAATCCTCCCAGCCTTTGAGCCCGACGGTCTCTATGGCTGCCCGGGCTTTTTCGTAGCGCTCCTCTTTGGAGGCCCCTCCCACTTTGAGGCCGTATGCCACGTTGTCTCTAACGGTATAATGGGGAAAAAGACCGAAGTGCTGAAAGACCATGCCGAAGGTGTTGCGGCGAAGGTTTATGAGCTTCGATTTGTCCAAAGCACAGATGTCTTCCCCGTTCAAGAGGATATGGCCCGCTGTGGGCTCGATGAGACGAAGGAGGCACCTGATGCAAGTTGATTTGCCGCTGCCGGAGAGTCCCATGAGCATAAAGAATTCGCCCCTGTGAACGTTGAAGGAAACATCGCGCAAACCCACAACACAACCGGTCCGGTCCAATATCTCTTGTTTGGGGGCGAATTTCATCTCGGACTGAAGAAGATCTCCCGCTTTGGGGCCGAAAACCTTCCACAACCCTTTGACCTCTAAAAGTTCATCACTGTTCGGGGGAATTTCTTCCCTGTCTTTCAATATTCTACTCCTGCTTGGGGTCTTCCGACGTAATCTTTATTTCAGCGCTGCTTTAACCTTCTCCGCCACGTCCGCAGAAACCCACTTGGTCCATACGTCTTCATAGTTTTTCAGGAAATAAACGGCTCCTTCCTCCGTCTTGGCCTTATTCTCCTGCATAAAGGCCAGCACTTTATTGTTCAGATCGGCTGTTGTCTCATACTTTTTCAGCATTTCAACAGCGTCGGGAGCCCGTTCAATGAGACTCGCATTAACATAAATATCTACTGTCGGAGTCGTAAAGCCGCATTCGTGTGTTTTTTCCCAGACCTCCTTGGTGTATTTCGGCTGTTCGAGAGCGGTCATATCAAGCTGTCCGAGCACCCATGTCGGTGACCAGTAATAACCGACCCATGGCTTGCCTTTCTTGTAGGCGGCGACCATTGAACCGGCCAGGGCGGCATCCGAACCGGGAGTAAGGATATTGAAGGTCTTGTCGAGTCCGTACGCCTTGAATCTCAATTCGTTGTCTCTGGTTACGGTCCAGCCGGGAATCGAGTTGACAAACAGCCCTTTGCTCGGGTCTTCAGGATCTTTGAACAGTTCCCGATACTTGGGGAGATCGTAAACGGATTGCAGATCCGGAGCCATTGGCTTGATACCCCTTTGCTCATCTCCCTTGATCACGTAAGTGGGCACAAACCATCCCTCCCCCGCATCGGTGAAATTGGGACCGAGGTTGACAATGGCTCCTTCTTTCAACCCCTTGTCGAAAACCTCCTGGCTGTTTTGAGTCCAGGACTCCATGTCCACATCCGTGTCTCCGCGAATTAATCCGGTAAGCAGAGGCACCGTTTCACCTGACTGATAGTCCGCTTCATAGCCGTATCCATTCTTGAGAATAAAACCCGCGATGCGATTGTGCACCTGAATGCTGTCCCAGCTGCGATCATTGAAGCGAATGGTTTTGTTCGACTCGGCAAAAGCCGGTCCGCTCACCGACGAAACGCAAAATACGGCTGCAAGAGCCACCAGGAAAGTTTTCCAAAAGAGATTGCGAGTTGTCTTCATAAGTTCTCCTTTGCTTCAATCAGGTTGGTTGATTTCTATGAAGTGCATATTCCGGGATCTTCTGACGAGCTCCCTCGCTTAGCGGCAAATATGGAAGACATTATTCTTTTGCCTCTCGAGACTCGGAAAAAACCGTTGTTTTATTTCCTTCGCAACGCAGGGCTTCAGCCCTGCATGAGCCGGCAGGGCCAAAGCCCCGCGGCGCTCATGCAAACGGCAGGTTTGCGTTGTCCCGGTCCCTCAGGGACGGTCGGCTCGACACGGCTCCCGGCCAGTGCCAAACGCTCGGAGCAAATCATCGCGACTGTCTGATTCATGACCACGATCGCAGCTACGAGCATGGAGGAGATGCGGGTTATAGTTTTGTTCACAATGCCTGTGTTTGAAATATTGGCAGTGGCGGGAAAGTCTATAGTCAATACCAGGCCGTCTTACATTCAGAATTTCACTGGTCTCTTTTGTTCTCCTCCAACTCGGAGACGACCTCCAATTTTGTGTCAACCGGCACGGCCTGATGATTAGACAGCATCTAAAACCTAACGGTTAAAGCTGTCAGTGTCAAGGGTGTTGGTTCAAATTGTACTGATTCTAAATGTATGAGATCAAAGTTTATCGAATTTGTCCGGGTTCGTTGAGTGGTTCTTCGGTCCTTAAGGTTTGCTGAGAGACGCCTGGCGGAGTCGATGTTATGGAGCTCACCAAACTGCGGCCGTCGGGATTGGGCAACGCAATATCTGGACTGCTTCCTGTGCTGACTTGTGGAAGTCGTTTTTTTGTGCTTGTCGATGAATTCAATACCTTTTATATGATACCCTCCGTTTTGACGGGCAATCAAAATCAAAACCTGCAAGATGCGTTTTCACACGTATGTGTTTAAGGGGAAGATGAAATGTTCGGCTCCAACCTGCTCGGCCGGTTGAACATGGGAATCAACGGCTCGCTTAAATCGATTTTGTTCAACTGCGGATTGATAATTTGCGGCTCGATCATATTCGTAATCGGAATGAGCTCGATGTTAGTGCCGCAAAAGCTCTTGAGTGGCGGGTTAGTTGGTATAACACTTATCATATATTACTTGCTGCCCGTATTCGACATAGGACTGGTCTATTTTCTACTTAACATTCCCATGCTGTTGCTCGGCTGGGTTCATGTCAGTCGAAGGTTCATGCTTTACAGCATTTTCGGCATGACCTTTTTTTCCTTGGCTGCCAACATCATTCGGACTCCGCCGGTTGAGCTCAGCGATCCAATGTTGGCTGCTCTATTCGCCGGTGTGGTCTGCGGTATTGGAGGCGGAATTATTCTTCGTTCTTTGGGGTCCGCGGGTGGGTTTGACATTTTTGCCGTTTACGTCAACAAACGATTCGGGCTGCGTCCGGGTGTGGTCATCATGGCTTCCAATGCCCTGGTCCTGCTGGCCGGCGCTATTCTTTTCGACATTGAAAAGGCTCTTTATTCTCTGATCTACGTTTACAGCAGCAGCAGGGTTATCGATGTGGTCTTGACCGGTTTCAACCGGCGTAAGGCTTTGCTCATCATATCCAAAGAATCCCATGAAATCGCGGATCGCATCCTCTTTCACGTCAATCGCGGAGTGACATACCTGAAAGGGCAGGGCGGCTATACCGGAGAAGAGAGAGATGTGATCTTCACCGTCACGACCCTCACGGAACTGCCAAGGATGAAAGAGATCGTCTTCAACATCGACCCCGATGCCTTCATGGTTGTGAACGACACCCTGGAGGTGCTTGGCAAGCGTCACGGTTCGAGACGGGTTTATTGAGAAGTCTGTCCAACTTTTACGAGCAGACTGGCATTGGGAATGACAGCCGGGCTGCCGTGAAGGTTTCGAGCCATTTGCTGAGCTGTTTCGATGGTGATTCTCTTGAATCCAATCGCCCTCGCCAGGGAATCGTCCAATTCGGTGGCCATAAAGATTTGGATTCGTTCGAGCTTGGACATCATGGAAAGTGCTGTGCCGCCATTGCCTTCATAATGTGTGGAAAGCCTGTCAAAAGCTGCCTGCCACCCGCCCATCTCGAACCACGGCAAAAAGGTTTCGGACCCGATTCCGTCCAGGCACTGTGCGAGCATGACCAGCCTGCCGCCGTCCTGCACGAACCGGGCGGCGTTATGAATGGCCTTATGGCTTTGGATGAAATTGATGTCCTTTGGATAACCCCCGCAGGAGGCAAAAACGACGTCATAGTGAGCGGCCGAGCCAATTTCACAATATTCGCCGTGAATGGCGCATGCCGCTCGAAAGTGAGCGGTTCCGCGGCCTGGACGGAGCTCGCAGACGCGGCCGCTGCTGTCCAGGATGCCATGAATTGCGAGGTCCGCCGGTCGGAACGCTTCATATTCCGCCAGATCCTCGGCCAAAGGGTTGCCATCCAGCAGACCCGGCCGGCAGCCGGGAGAGAGGGTGCGGCGCTTTGCATCAAGAAAGAGGCCATGGTTGCGGTAAATGACGTCCTTAAACCCCAGTCCCGGAAAGACGAGCTTTCTCCCGCCGCCATAGCCCGCGAAATAATGGTGGGATATGGCTCCGAACGTGATGAGACAGGAAGATTCCATAATATCCCGTCTGAACAGAACAGGAATGCCCCGCGATGTCTCGCCCAGTCGTACAAAGCTCTTCCCTTCGCCGCAATCATGATGGATAAACCGGAGCTTGCCGTAGGCGTCTCCGTAGGCTTGCCTGCATTCTTCATCGGACTGGCGGGGATGAGTGCCATAGGCAATGTAGACCGTCGTGCTGCGCGAATCCGCCCCGGCCTCCTCCAGAGTGCGGATCAGTACGGGCAGGTATTTCGCGTACTCGCACAAGCGTGTCTTGTCGGCTACCACCAGGGAAGGCCGGCTAAAATCCAAGCTCGCCGACCCGATCGCCTCCTTGAGGCTGTTTGAAAACTTCGCCTGGCTCACCTTCTGCGCCGGTTCGCGAATGGTGAAAATGGCCGCTTTTTCGGGAAAGCTGAAAGGAATCTGTTGAGTGCCGTACCTTAGTTGAACAAGCTGTTTCACGTTGTCGGCCTCACCATGGAAAAAGTCACTTGTCTCCCACTCTGTGGTGCAAATTCTTACTGCTGTCAACCCTCAGGTATGGCAGGGATAAGCAAAGAGTGGCAGTTTTTCCTGCATAATGTTATTAGCTACCACAAATCTTGCACACATCTGTACAACAATCCGCTGAGAGGAAGAAATGAACCAGCAGCATATTGCAGCCATAACAAAGGAAATGAATCTTTCGATCGAGCAGGTGAGCTCTACGGCCGCTTTGCTGGATGGCGGTGCAACCGTCCCCTTTATTGCCAGGTACAGAAAGGAGGCAACCGGCTCCCTGGATGAAACCGCCATTGTTGCCATTCGCGACCGACTGGCCCAGCTCGATGCCCTCGATAAGCGCCGCGAGTCGATTCTGAATTCCTTGCAGGAACAGGGCAAGCTCACCGATGATCTGCAAGGACAGATTCTGCAGGCCGACACGTTGAGCGTTCTTGAAGATCTCTATCTGCCCTACCGGCCCAAGCGTCGAACGCGAGCGACCAGAGCCAGAGAAAATGGACTGGAAGCTCTCGCCCGACTGCTTTTTGCCCAACACCCGGCGACCGACCCCGCCGCCGAGGCAGTGCCGTTTGTCGATGCCGAAAAAGGAGTTAATTCGGTTGCGGAGGCTTTGTCCGGAGCCAGGGACATCATTGCCGAATGGGTGAACGAAAACGCCGCGGTGCGCGCCAAACTGAGAGAGCTCTTTCTGCAAAAAGGAGCCATACGATCCAAAGCGGTTGCGGGAAAAGAGAGCGAAGCAATCCAGTACCGGGACTACTTTGACTGGGAAGAACCGGTGCGAACGGCTCCATCGCATCGTGTTTTAGCGGCGCGTCGAGGAGAAAAGGAGGAGTTTCTCACCTTGCGCATTCTGCCGCCCGAGGAGGAGGCGGTCAATATACTGGAACAAACGTTCCTGAAAGGAGATTCGCCGTCTACTCTTCAAGTCGGGCAAGCGCTGCACGACAGCTACAAGCGGCTGCTCGCTCCTTCTCTGGAAACGGAAGCTAAACAGTGGGCCAGGCAGCGAGCCGACCAAGAAGCGATTCGCATCTTTGCCGACAACCTGAGACATTTGCTGATGGCCGCTCCTCTTGGAAGCAAAAGGCTGATGGCCATCGATCCGGGTTTTCGCACCGGCTGCAAACTGGTCTGCCTCGATCCGCAAGGAAAGCTGCTGCACCATGAGACGATTTATCCCCATTCCGGAAAGCAGGCGGCAGCCGCGGCCGCACAAAGGCTGTCTCTGCTTGCCAGGGAATTTGAGGTTGAAGTGATCGCCGTCGGCAACGGCACCGCCGGGCGGGAAACCGAATCGTTCGTCCGGGCGTTGAAACTGGGGGAAAATGTTCAGGTGATCATGACCGATGAGAGCGGCGCATCGGTCTATTCGGCATCGCAGGCGGCCCGCGAGGAATTCCCGGAGCAGGATGTCACCATTCGCGGGTCGATATCCATCGGCAGGCGACTGATGGACCCGCTCGCGGAGCTGGTGAAGATCGATCCCAAATCAATCGGGGTCGGCCAGTATCAACACGACGTCGATCAGGTGGAATTTAAAAAGAGCCTTGACGACGTAGTCGTGAGCTGCGTCAATGCGGTCGGGGTCGAAGCCAACACGGCCAGCGCCCAGCTGCTTGCCTATGTTTCCGGACTGGGAGCGCAGCTTGCCAAAAAGATCGTCAACTACAGGAACGAAAACGGTCCATTCCGGTCCCGCAAACAATTCAAGAACGTTCCCCGGCTGGGCCCCAAAGCCTTTGAACAAGCCGCCGGGTTTCTTCGCATTCGTGACGCCGACAACCCGCTCGATGCCAGCGCCGTCCATCCGGAGTC
>Ga0068714_10003559_pt1 | contig 18326 bp, 17 predicted proteins | sample MTBNYHSulfiMetaG_FD_62988 | JGI IMG/M metagenome (GOLD analysis project Ga0068714, IMG submission 62988) | Enrichment culture microbial communities from rom New York Harbor, USA that are MTBE-degrading - MTBE-NYH (New York Harbor Sulfidogenic)... | ecosystem: Environmental > Aquatic > Marine >... | reverse complement strand
TCCAGGGCGGCCATGAAATCAACGCGGCCCGGCAAAACAATCGGGCCGAGCCGTGCCCGGACATATTCCAGCCGTTCTTCAGACGAGAGCAGGCGAAAGTTGGGCAGAGAATCCAGCTCGGGCAGGACGCGGGCCAGTGGGACGGCCGGAGGGGGAAGAGCATAAGCGGCGCAAAGCTTCGCCTCAACCGGCCTAAACCGGCAAAGGTAACTGGGATCGTTCAGGGCAAAAAACATGGGCGAACGCAGCATGCCGGGCGGCACATCGAACGGCTCGCCATAGGTTCGATGGCCGAGCCCTTCATACCTGCGGATCAATCCCGGCGAACAATAGTGCACCGAGTAAGCGATCCCGGCGCGTAGATACTGCCCCATGAGGAATCTGTAAAAGAGATCGAAGAGCTCGGTGCCGCGGTGCTTCGGGTGGATGACCAGCCGAGCGGTAACCGCGACAAGAGATAAACCCAGTGGTGCGAGCCTCTCCAACTGGAACCACTGGCGCCAGGCATCCGGGATATTGCCTGCGGCGGCAGAAGTGGCAGTGGACACGGCGCACAGCCTGCCTTCGGTGGTGAAGGCGCAGTAGTGGATCGAATCCTGATCATGGGGCTCGAAGAAACGGCCCCGGATGTGGTCGAGACCGGGATAGCCGGGCTGGAAATGTTGGAAGAAATGCTCATAGCGAAATCGGAACACGGCTTCCAGCTCTGCACTCGTCTCCGCCGTTCTCAGCAGGTAGGGGTTCCCGATGCTGCTGTTCATCTCGCCTTCTCCTCCCGCACTGAGACCTTGTCGGTTCCTCCTGCTACTGCTCCGTAGCCATCTGGCCCACACTTTTGGGCAGACCTGCGGGGAGCAGCGTCGCGATCAGCTTCTCCCCCAGAGGAGCATCTCCGTCCCATCCGTCAAGCCCCGCCAGCCATTTCTCCAGAGGTATCTGCGGGCAGCGTTGCATCAGCACGGGACAGATCCCCAGCACAAGCCCGGCGGCGAGTCTCTCAGCAGCTTCAGCATACGGCCAGACAGGCACCGGCCAGGATGCAACGCCGCTTCCTTGAGCCGCTGCGCCATTTTGGCAAGCCGAGAGAGGAGCTTGGCCTGTGATCGCCGGACTCAGGACAGTCTCAATTTCCGTAGGCGCCACTCCTCGCAGCAGCGGGGCAGCGGCAACCGGGTCGATCCCGAGACGCGCGCAGCTTTGCAAAGCCTGGGGAACAGAACCGGGGCAGGCTTCGCAGATCGCCGCAAATCCAGCATGGTCTATGCACAGCAGACCGCCTGCGCTCACTTTTTCGGGTTTAAGGTAGGCCAGACAAGGCCTGGGACACAGATAACACGCCGCCGATCGCCCCAAAATCCTTCCAGCAGCGGACTTGGCTGCGGCGCTGCCGTCCACCCGGCCCAGAACTTCCATAAAGCCACCAGGGCCCGAATGCGGCAAGAGGGAGTCCAAGAGCGAGCGAGCGAATCCCGCAGCCGGCAGCCGGCCCCCTCCCGCAAGCGCTACCGCCGCAAGATTATGCTCGAACATCCAGCCGGCCAAAGCGTTCCGGTCAAGTGAGGTTCCGACCTCGAGCCCGGCCGAGGCGCATGGCGATCCGCTTCGGCCGGCCGGTCCGCACAAAATCAAGCTCTGCCGGTGGTCCGGCCGGCGTGCGTTGAGAGCCTTGCGCATACCCGGCACGTCCAGGGACTCCAGTCCATTGGTCGGCTCGAGATGCGCTGCACCCCCGGCAATAGTGAGAACAGTAGGTTCGGACGCAGTTCCGGTGATCACCACAAAATCGATGCCAGCGGCCTTTAAAGCCGGGCCGTGGCGGGGAAGGAGGGGAACTATGGCAGCCTTCCCATCCTGTTTGGAACACCATGCAACCAGCAGCCCGGATCCTGGAGCCATAGTCCCGGTGAGGGGTCCAGCCGCCAGGATCAGCGCGTTGCCGTAAATTGAAGCCAATACATCGGCAGCAACAGAGCCGCCCACGATCGAGCACCTGGATTGTTCGCGAAGTGGCCCGGGCCACAGCTCGATTGCCGTGCTCCGGCGCTTGAGATCGACCACTGCCAGGGTTCCGTGGAAGAAGAGATCTAACTCGGGCATGGGTTACCTCCGTCTCGGCCTTTGCAAGCCACAAGAGCCGTCCTTCTCTCTCCAGGTGCAGTCTTCTGCCAGCGAAAGCGGATTTTGACCGCTCCATGGGGGCAGGTGTCGATGCAGCGCAGGCACATGATACATTCGCCCATATCCAACTTCGGAGTCACTCCTTCCCTCAGATCCAATTCCGGAACGATGCCCATGGGGCATGTCTCGGCGCAGCGCATGCAGGAAAATTTCTTGCAGCGCGAAGCGCCGATGACAATCTTGACCAGTCCGATTCTGGCGCACAGTGCCAACAGCGCACCGACCGGGCAGAAATAGCGGCACCAGGTCCGCTTTTCAGTGGCCTCGAGGGCAGCCACCGCGGGCAATATAGCCAGTTCGGCCCCCCCCACGACCGACTGCAGACCATAGGAGCGACACAGTGTGCCGATCGGGCAGACCGTGCAAAATGCCTGGTAGCCGAGCGCCCCACTCACTCCCAAGGCCGCACCGGCCACGCCGTATTTGGCCAGTCGGGTACGCAGAATCTGCGGCAACCGGATACGCCTGGGTACGATCTTTGCCGTCAAGTCGAGCAGGAATCCGACCGGGCACAGCCATCCGCAGATCATGCGACCTGCGATCAAGGTCAGAGCAATAAGGAACAGGGCCGCAAAAACAGCGGTCATGAGGATTATCTTGCTCGCTGAAACGTTCTGCAAAAACCCCAACGGACAGGCCAGCGACAGCTGACCGACGCTTAGCGAGCAGAACGTACCCATCAAGACCACTACCAGGAGAAAGAAAGCAACGGCTTGAACCGGCCAGCGCAGGAGCCGGATCCAACCGAGAGTCTTTCCGGACGTGAAGGTGAGAGCCTTCCCGGGGCAGGCGTCAACGCACTTCGGACGCCCGTCACACAGATCGCATTTGAGCACCCGGCCTGTAGGATCGCGCTGGGGCGCGGCTTCCGGACAGGCCAAAATGCACAAGCCGCAGTGCGCACATAACCGTTCATCGACACGCACAATGCCGTTCTTATCCCTGTGAATGGCCTGTTGCGGGCAAGCCGTTAAACAAAGCGGATCGAGGCAATGTTGGCAGAAAATGGCAAAATTCGTCCCAGCCGACTCTTCCCGTTGGATGCGAATACGCGAGAAGTCCGGACTCAACCCGTTACGGCCGGAACAGACGAGCTCACACAACCCACAGCCGGTACAGCGGTCCGGATCGAAGACCATCCTCGGCTCCCGCACAGGCCAAAGCCGCTCCTTCCATGACTTCTTTCCCGTGGGTGCGGGGTGAGGCATTCGCATGTGCCGTTGATGGCCGGGAAGAGAATTGGGATTGTTCATCCGCTCAGCCGAATTTTCCACGCTCCACCCTCTCTACTTCAACTGTTGTTGCGAATGTACGCCTGCCGGCGGCAGGCGGGACAAAGATCGAGATAATGTGTCCCGTCGGCGGGCAGGACCGAGCGGAGATACTCTAAAACCGGCGGTGGTGGCAGGTCGGCACCGCAGACGGCACAGCCGATTCGATCGAACTTTCCGACCGTTGTTGCGGCAATAGGCCGCAAACGTTCCACCAGGGCGCAGCAGTCCACTCCAGCCGGGCAAGTTCGGGTACAGGCCCGACAAAGGGTGCAGCACCACAGTGCCCGCCCGCTCAGGATATCCTTTCCGCCAAGGGCTTCCTGCACAAGGGCACGCGGCGACAACTCGCCGCACAGACCGGGATACATCTCTGCCATAGGGCAGACAGCCGTACATTTACCGCACTCTACACACAAGAGCGCACCGGTCTCCGATAGTGCACGCTCGAACTCATTCGTCACGGTCTCTCCCCTACCAAGTTTCTTCCCAGCGCGGTTTGTCCTCCCGACCGGCTGTGAGCAAAGGAGAAATTTCGGTCGTGCCGCTCACATAGCCGGTCCGATTCCGAAGAGCACTACGGGCGGCCAGGTGCAGGGCGAGCAGAGGTACCTCCGCCGGGCAGCTCTCCTGGCACGCCCCGCAGCCCACACATCGATCGGCCAAATGCATCGCCCGAATGAGGTGAAAGGCCAGGGGGTCGGGCGGCACACCTCCCCTGGTGACGTATCCATCGTCCTCCAGCTTGCACGAGGGGCAAACACACAGAGGACAGGCGTTTCTGCACCCATAGCACTTAATGCAGCGCTGAAAATGGTCACGCCACAACTGGAGTCGGCCCGGCTTGTCGGTCAGAGCGAGCACCAGAGGCACCGAGGCCGGTTTCACGGTAACCGCCTCCGGCGGCTCAACCCCGGGAGGATAGGGTGTTTCGCAAAGGCAGGCTGCTGCCTGCTCCGCCGAGCACTCCAGCCCAATGAAGTGCACCGCTCCCGGCCGGATCTGCCCCGCTTTCTCGAGCTCGATCAGGGCTCGTATGTCACAGCCGCGGCAGACCAGCCCGATGCTCTCTCCATCCTGAAGTGAACGGGCCAGAAAAAAGGCGGTTTTGGCCAGGGGCCATTTCGGTTCCAGGACGAGCCGATCCGCATCGGCAGGGTTAGTGAAAAGGTGCGGTCCCACAACCCCCTTTTCCAAGCACAGGCCAAGAATCCCATGTACTCCCGGCTCGGAGAGCAACTGCGCAATCAGCTCTCGATGCTCAGCGACCATAGCTTTTCTCCCGCTGCTGCAGCAAATCCGGATCGACTACGGGAAGCGCTTCCAGTTTGTGCAAAAAACGGCGCACTTGCGCAACAAACTGGAATCCCTCGTGAGCGGTACCCCAGGATAAAAGCAGTCGACCAGCGTCCAGCCCAATGATATCGAGCAGATCTCTGACCATGAACAGCCGCAGCCGAGCCGAACGGTTGGCTTCATTATACCGGCAGCCGCCCAGATGGCAGCCTAGCACTGCGACTCCGTCGATGCCGTCAGCAAAAGCCCTGAGCACCAGATCCGGCTCGATGCCGGCCGCGCATTCAACCGGGATAAGCCGAAAAGATGCGGGGAGATCGAGCCGTTCTCTGCCGGCCCGGTCAGCTCCAAGCAGAGCGCACCAACGACAGGCAAAGAGGATCGCCCGAACGGGCCGCTCCCTAGTAAGGGATTGCGAGGAAGAATATGATCCGGTCATGGCAAGCTCCTTTGCGCAATCTCGCGCACCATGGCCCTCAGTGCGGCACTGCTTCGCTCCGGCAAGCGGGCCGCGCCACTCGGGCAGACTGCCGCACAAAGTCCACATCCCTGACAGCGCAAGGGCGAAATGACGGACGTCCCATCTTCCGCGCGGCGGCAAGCTCCATACGGGCAGACAGCGATGCACCATCCGCAGCCTCCACACGCTTCAGACAGAACCATAGCTTTTCCGGCTCCGGGAGCCTTTCGATCGGTGTTTCCCCCATTGAGGAAGACAGCGGCTTTGACCGCGGCGGCTCGTCCCTGATCCACAGCCTCATGAACCGGCACCGGCCAGCGAACAGCACCGCACAGATAAACACCCGGCACTGGAGCCGCAAGCGGCTGCATCGGCTCCCGGCCGCAGGCAAATCCCATCGGATCAAGGCGCATTCCGAGGTCGCGGGCCAACCCGGCGACTCCAGGCCGGGGCTTGAGCGGTGTACTCAAAACCACAAGATCGGCTGTAAATACAAAGCGTCGTCCAGAGAGAGCATCGATCAAAGAGACCGATTCGGCCCGCTCTCTTCCCGCTACTTCCGGCGGTTCGGCCGGGTCGTATAGATGAAAAAAGACACCAGAGGCCATGGCGTGGCGATAGAGCTCCTCGAGAGCCTTGCCCGGAGCCATGATGCCACGGTGCAGGATGGTCACCACCAGGTCGGGCTTCAAGGTTTTGAGTCGCAGTGCATTCTTCAGGGCGGTTGGACAGCAGATCGTACTGCAGTAAGGCCGGACCTCATCGCGGGCGGCAACACACTGGATGAAAACCGCGCTCGTGATTTCGAGCGGCGATGTCCGATCCGCCTCGAGCTTCTTGAGCTTTGTTTCAAGCTCCATCTGACTGATGACCCCGGCCAGCGCGCGGAATCGGAAAAGTCCCTCGGGAAAGACCGGCAGAGCACCGCAGGCCAGAATCACCGCACCCACGGTAAGTGATTCTTCATCGCCGGATCTGCTCAGATGGGCGATAAACTTTCCCGGATCGCCGTCAATTCTGGAGACTGTAGTTTGAGGAAGGAAGGTTGTTGCGGGATGATCGATCCCCTTCAGGAGCGAGCCGAGAAATTCCTCGCTCGAAACGTTTTGCGGAAAGAGCTTCCCGATCTGGTTGAGCAGGCCGCCCGGACGCTCGAGTCGTTCAGCTAGAACCACCTCTAAGCCCAGCCGGGCCAGGATTTCAGATGCCGCCAGTCCGGCCGGACCTGCTCCGACAACCAGTACGCGCTGCTCGGGCGCACTTCGCTCCAGCCGCACCGATTGCCGGTGCTCCAATTCGGCAAGCCCCATGCATACTATGTCTGCGGCTTTGGCCGAAGCACCTCGCGGATCGCCGGTATGAATCCAGGCACAGCCCTCCCGCAAATCAACCAAAGTCACCGATATTGAAGCCTCACAAACGGTCATCAACTTGTCCAGCACAGCCCGCCCTTTTGCAAAAGGGGAGCAGGCGCCGATGAGCAAGGCGCGCGGCCGCTCCTGCTCGACCAAGCTCTTGACACGGTCCAGGTCTTCGTACAGGCAGAGGGACGGAAGATACCCTACATGAGTCATTGGCCGCCGCGCCTTGATCTCTTGTTCGATGGTGCGCCAGTGGAGGGTTCCCTTTAACGTGTCACGGCAGGTGCAAAGGATGGCAAGGGAGACTCCGCTCATTGCCTGCCTCCTTTGCGGCCGATCAGTCGGGCCGCTATTATGGCTGCAGCGCTGGAGCCCTGAACCACCGCCTGGGAGACATCGACCGGCTCGCGACAGAAACCGCAGATTTCACTTCTTTTGGCATCAAGAACGGATGCGCCGGGCAGCGGGCACAGGGCCAAACCGCCTCCCAACACCACTAGGTCGAACTCAGCCGTGATCACTTCAGCAGAGCGCATATCCTCATAGCGCACCGCGACGGTCGAGCCTCCGTTCTGTTCGGGCAGGGAGAAAACCATACCGGGCCTCGATCGGACCAGGAGTACGCCTTCTTCTGCCGCAGCCCGTGCGTAACCTTCATAGCCTTTCCCCACCGACCTCAGATCGGTAAAGAAAACCGCTATCGACGCTTCAGGAAGTCTCCGTTTGACCCAGCGGGCCTGCTTCAGCGCGTGCATGCAGCAGACAGCAGAGCAATAGGGGAGAAAACGCTGGTCACGCGCCCCAACACATTGGATGAAGGCGACGCTGCGAGCTTGTGCGCCGTTGGAGCGACGTCTGATCAGACCGGCATTGGGGCCGGCCTCGGCCGTCCACGCCTCGAAATCGATAGCGGTGAAAACATCGGGATGGCTTCCAGGGGAGTATTCAACGAGCGGGCTGTGATCCATTTCGACAAAACCGGTGGCGAAGATGACATCGGCTACGGCCAGGCGCAGGGTCGTAGGGGAAAGGTCAAGCCAGTCGGGGCGCACTGCACCCGTCGGACAAACGGCGCTGCACTCGCGGCAGCGTGAACAGAGCGCCGAATCGATAACCGGAACCGGTGGCGCAGCCGGGTCCCAGGGCAGTCCCACCGGCTGCATTGTGATTGTTCCGGGAGCGCCATTCTCTTCGCAGACCGCCCGGCAGAGGCCGCAAAAGATGCAGGCTTCCGGATCGATCGCCGGCGGTTGCACCTTAAGCACCGCAGCGATTCGGTCCGGCTCCGGATCGAGGCTGTCGAGCGAGGTGCGGCGGTGAACGGTGATCAGGGGATGCGCCAGACAGGCTGCACCGTCCGTCCAGACCGGACAGAAGGCGCAGTGGTCGGAAGGGTAGAGCTTGTCGAGGCGCATGACCTGTCCGCCGATGTGGCCTTCGCGCTCGATCAGGTGCACCGGAATGCCCAGTCGGGCCAGGTCAAGGGCAGCCGTCAAGCCGCAGACACCGGCACCAACCACAAGCACGGGCAGGGAATCGGATCTTTTAGATGAGTCCATTATGTCGCCTCACCTCTTCACAATGCCATAGTGCTCGGCGAGCTTCTCGAGCCGGTTTTTGAACCATTCAGAATAAGCCGGAGGCGGAACTTCGTAGGGCCCGACTCGATCCTCAACGGCTAAGATGAACCGTCCGGGCTGCCTTTTCGTCCGTCTTGCACCCTCCGGCGAAATGATGATGGATTTCGGTTCGGTCGGGCAGCGACGCATACAGACGCCGCAGCCATTGCACTTTTCGGCCAAAACCTCTGGGAAGCGCTTTTTCTGCAAAACGATCGCCTCGAGCTTACAGGCTTTCTCGCACTCTCTGCAACGGCGGGTTTTAAGCCAGGCGACGCAGACATCCTTGAGGATGACCGCGGTGCCGAGAAAGACCTCGGTTTTGGGTATTTTGCTCAAGGCTCCGGTCGGGCAGGTACGTATGCATTCCATGCAAATGATGCATTTGTTGGTTTCCAGAACGGGTGTACCGAGATTGGCGAGTCCACTGGTGATGGGCGCAGGCCGGATGGCCATAGGAGCACAAGCATCCAGGCAACGAAGACAGCGCGAGCACGAAGCGAGGAAATCCGGCTCATCGAGCGCGCCCGGAGGCCGAACGAGGTCTTCCGCTCGACCCGCGGCGGTCAGGGTAAGGATAGCTCCGGATAAAGCGGCGCTCCCCGCAAGCTGCAGCAACGATCTGCGCGAAAGGGTCATCTCGACTCCCCGATTGAAAGGTTAAAGCCGGGTCCGATCGGCCCCGGCATCTGTAACTCGCTACGTCTTGATCACGTCCGCTATGGCGAAATCGAGCTTCAGCTTTTTGAGCGTCTCTTCGGTTGGAATGCCGTTCTCGTCCCATCCATAGTAAGCGTAGTAGCTATCCTGCATCTTCTGGGTGTCCTCGTCGGTAAAGACCGCGCCTTTTTGGGGTCCTTCCGGAAGAGGCTCCGTGCGCAGGCGCACGGGCAGGATGTCATCCTTGCGGGAGACATTGCCCTCACGGATGTTGAAAGCACGCATAACAGTGATGATCCGCTTAGCCGTAACCCAGTACTCTTCCGGCGTAGTATTCCAGCCGGTCAGGGGGTTGAGCATGTCGCAGACGATGCCCGGGCTGCGCTTTTTCCACGGATATCCGGCCACAAAAGAGCACATGACCATTGAGCTCAGATAGGCCCAGATGGCCTGGTCCTCCGGGGAGTTGCCCTCGTGGTGGCATCCGCCAAGCTGGCCCATGGCGTAGCTGTAGCCGCGTGGCTTAAACCCGCGCGGGTCGTGCGCGGCGAGCTCCTGGCCCTTCACGTGGATGGCATACTTATGGGCATCATTGCCGATCTTATCGGCCATGCGCTTGACGCCCAGAGAGAGAAATTCACCAGCTTTGCCCTCCTTGAAAGCGATCTTTTGAACCAGCGTGATGGCTGTCTCGGCATCGCCCCATGTTGGATTGAGGCCGTCAAGATCGGCAGGGGTAATGAGACCCCGTTCGACTAGCTCCATAGTGAAACCGATGACGTTGCCGGTCGAGATGGTATCGAGGCCCAACGCATCGCACATCTCGATGCCTTTCATGTATCCGTCCATTTCGGTCAGCCCGATGTTGCTGCCCATCATGACGCCGGTCTCGTACTCCGGGCCTTCTGCAATAAGGCCGTCGTACTTGTCACTGCCGCGAATAACACCGAGCTTCATACAGTGGATCGGGCAATTGGGACAGGAGACATGACGTTTCCAAAAGGTGCGCGAGGCCTCCTCGGCACCGATCAGGTTGATATCGGGATACCAGCTGGTGGTGTAGTTCTTGGCAACCAGGCTGCCGGTTACATAGGTGGCAGCTTCCAGGAGGCCCGCGGTACCCCAGCGCTTGATGCCCTGCCAGCCTTCGACAGTAGCGGCTAGCTCTTTAGCTTCGCCAGCCACCTTGTTGAAGGCCTCGATGTCGACCACAGGCACGGATTTGGTGCCCTTAACGGCAATGCCTTTGACGTTCTTGCTGCCCAGCACAGCACCGCCGCCACTGCGGCCCGCGGCGCGGAAACGATCCACGATAATGCAAGAGTAATAAACTCCATTCTCACCGGCCGGACCGATCACCATGGTCCTGTATTCGTCATTCTGCAAATCCTTGCGAATGAATTCGTCGGTTTCATAGGTGTCTTTGCCCCAAACGGCCTGTGCATCCCTGAGCTCGACCTTGTCGTCGGTGATGGCGATGTAGACAGGATTGGGAGCCTTGCCCTTTAGCATCAGCACATCCCATCCCGCCCATTTGATCTCGTTGCCGATGTGTCCGCCCACCTGAGAGTGACCATAGATCCCGGTTTGGGGACTCTTAAAAGAGATATTGAGGCGGGTTGACGGGCAGGCCGTGCCATTGAAGGGGCCGGTCAAAAACATGATGATATTTTCCGGAGAGAAGGGATCCGTGTGCGGGGGGAGCTCCTTATAGAGGAGATAGGCACCCAGACCTTCACCGCCGATGAAATCCCTCAGCTCTCCATCATCCAGCGGGCGCACCGAGGTTTTGCCAGCTGTTAGATCAATCTCCAGCATCTTCCCGAAATATCCACCCTTGGGTTCAGCCATGGTGTCTACCTCCTTTCTCCATCTTCGTTGGGATAGAACTGCGTGAGAAAGAGAGCCTCGGCGGCCTCCTTCGGGGTGACGTCACGGTAAGCCATATTCACGCCAAAGCCCAGCTTGTTCGCCCTTAAAGTGACACCCATATCTTCTGTCTGCATCTTGCAAGCCTTTACGCACTGTGGATCGCCGTCGCACAGATCGCAAAACATAGGCCATCCGGTATCGGGGTGGCGCCGCAGGAACTGAGACGGGCAGGCCTCAATGCATTTGTTGCACTTGGCACCGAGACAGGTCTTGTCGTCGATGAATTTAATGACGTTGGTCTCCTTATCCTTGACTATGGCCTGGGGGGTGGTGGGACACGCCTTGACGCAGGGCGAATCATCGCAGTGCCAGCAAATCACAGGAACATCAACCACTCCACCGAAGCGCTTGATGTGGATCCGGGCTGCAGCTGGGCGCACGGCACCATTTTCGTGAAACTGCGAACAGGCGTACTCGCAGGCACGACACCCCGTGCAGTGCTCGCGCTGGACAAAAAGATACTTCATTCGGTCTTCCGGCTTGAGCGGCTCCTTGGCCTCAGCTGCCCGGGCCAAATGAGGCGCCGCCACAGGTGGGATGGCGGAGGCGATTGCTATGCCTCCTGCCAGTTGGGCGGATCTTTTGAGAAAGCAACGACGACTGGCGTCGATGAGTTCTGGACGCTCAGCAGCGTCCGGGGTCTTCTCACTCATGGCACTCCTCCTTTTCTGCTGTTATCAAACCCATGCCTCCGCAATACTTCCTGCTAAACACCACGTGCCATCGCATATGATCACTCGGATCGAGAGCTTGAGCTTTGCTTGCAGATACAGGGCTCGACTCGTATGAGGGCAACTATCCCAACGAGATACGAGAGGAGCTTTTTATATTTTGTGTGTTTTCAAATAGGGGATTTCCCTAAGCCCTTATTATCCTGTTCGTTTCCAACTTGAACACGTCCGTCAGATCAACAGGCCGTCAACCGGCCAAAGAAGTTGCGCGATTCTCCATCTACTCGACCAAGGAAACAGACTTAGATGATGTTTAAATTATCAAAAAGCGTTATGTCAAAATTTATATAACTACTTATTTCAATGAGTTATCTCAACTATGAACCCCGCCCACGGCTTAGTCAAGAATTTTCTGAAATAAATAATCCTCTTGTCCATGGAGCTCGCGAACGGAGGAGAAAACTCGAAAAGTGAGGCTTTTCCGGACCTCAGCTGCCACCGGAGCGCGCACGACGAGAAGCCGATGTTATTGCGGGCTGTCAATGCGCGGCCCGGCAAAGCGGTTTTGGTAAGCCGCGCCATACAGCATCCTCACTCACGCTTGCTTCTGAGCACCTTGTGTAGTACGTTCGAGAGCATTTAAGAGAAGTGGCGCGGGTCGTGGGGGTCTAGTCGGTTGGCTGCTGAACCGAACTGAAACGTGTAGGAGAGGGAAAGGATTCGAGCCTATGAAAAAAAGAGTGCTGTTGTTGGGGGCTGGAGCCATGGGGACTTTGGCTGCACAGACCGTCTCCGGCTTCGATGAGGTCGGAGAGCTGACCATTGCCAGCTTGAACCGCTCGGAAGTCGAAATGGCGGCGGTTCGGTGCCAAGGTAATGTAATGGCAGAAACCATCGATGTCACGGATCATAACAAGCTCATAACGCTCATGCAGCGCGCTGACGTGATCCTCAACTGTGTCGGACCGTTTTTCCGGTTCGGTGTGCCGATTCTTAGCGCCGCCATTGAGGCCGGGGTGGATTATCTTGATATCTGCGATGATCCCGAGCCGACCCGAAACATGCTCGATCTGGATGCAAAGGCCAAAGCCGCCGGCGTCACGGCGATTATAGGCATGGGAGCGAGCCCTGGAATCAACAATCTTCTCGGTGCCTCAGTCTATGAGCGTCTCGACCAGGTGGACACGCTCATCGCCGGCTGGAACATTGAAGAGAAGACCACCGATCAGCTCGAATTTTCGGCTGCAATAATCCACTGGATGGAACAGTGTTCCGGTACCATACTTGAATGTCTCGATGGGAGATTGGTCGAAGGCAGGCCGCTTTTGGACCTGGAGATCGAATATCCGGGCCGGGGCAGGCGCACCATCTATACGGTCGGACATCCTGAGCCTGTCTCCTTCCATTATTCGTGGCCCGATGTTCGGGAGACTCATTGCGGCATGGTCATGCCGTCGGCCTGGATTGACACCTTCCGAAAATATCGCGATGCCATAGACACAGATACGATGTCACTGGAGGAAGCGGGCAGGGATTTGGTGAAAACCTCTTCCGAATCCGGTTTTATCGACACGCTGCTAACCGCTTTGTCGCGTCTTTTGGACGGACCCAGGCTGCCCATGTTTTTTGTCCTCGGTAAGGGCAGCCGTGACGGCAAACCTCTGACTGTGGCCGCCTCCCTCCGATCCACTCCTGCCGATATGGCAACCATGACCGGCGTTCCCCTGGCTCTCGGTGCGATCATGCATCTGCGCGGAATGACGGCAGGCAAGGGGGTAATGGCTCCGGAAAAGGCTTTCAAAACGGGTGAGTTTTTCGAGCTTTTCGCTCCATACTGCACTCTGCCCAGGCCGCGGCAGGCGGCTGAACTGGTGGATCTGGTGGAAGTATAAAATAAATAACGGCTGATCCGGATAAAGGGTTGACAGGGTCAAAAAAAGGGGGTGGAGCAGGCAATGATTTCCAGAATCGATCATGTGGCTGTAGCCGTAAAGGATTTTGAAGGGGCAGAAAGCTTCTTCCAGTCCATTTTGGGCGCAGTACCGGGCAGCCAGGGCAAGGACCGGAAATTGAATTTTTTCTGGAAAGTCTTTTCACTGGGAGATCTCAGCCGAATAGAGCTTTTGACGCCGACGGAAGAAAGCAGTTTTTTGGACAACTTCTTTGCCAGCCGCACCAATGGAGGAGTTCACCACATCACCATGCAAACCCCAAGCATACTCAAAGCAAAGGAGCTGCTGGAGGAGAGCGGCATTCCCTACTTCGGGTACAAGAAACATGGAGACTACTGGAAAGAATTGTTCATTCATCCCAGGGACGCTTTCGGGGTTCTCATTCAAATTGCCGAGTTTCGCGCTCACGAATGGCTGAGCGATTCAGTGAATATGGAAGAAGGAAGAAAGTGGTCGATCGAAAAGCAGGGAAAAGCTTTCTGCCTGCAACTCGACCACCCAGGTGGAGGTAAAGTCGCTCTCGATTTGAGTCGGGAGGAACTGGAGCGGTTGGTGGAAGATATTGCTGCTGTGCTCGAACAGAAAGACGGTTAGGAGACTGTCCGACAATACATGAAAATCGAATTCTCGGACAGCCTCCGGGGAGATAGTTCGAGAATGTCGGCCGGACGTTTTCCCACGATGGTGTGAATCCAGAGATGCACTCTTCGCCTGGATTCCCGTCAGATGCATGCAGCAATGACGGGAACCAACAGCGGAACTATCTTCGGACAAGCTCCTGGTTCGCAGAGCATTGCATAACCATTCTTAAGGAAGCTACTGTTGCTCAAAGTAGTTGGTCTAAAAGTCAATTACGGCTCTCTTCCAGTGCTGCACCGGATCAGCTTTCATGTGGCCGAAGGTGAGATCGTCGCTCTGATCGGTGCCAACGGGGCCGGCAAGAGCACTCTTCTTCGGACCATCAGCGGTGTGATGCGACCCGCTGAAGGGGAAATCCTTTTTCAGAGCTCACCTATTCAGCACAAAGCTGCGGAAAAGATCGTTCGGCTGGGACTCGTGCAGGTTCCCGAGGCAAGACAATTGTTTCCGAATATGAGCGTGCAGGAAAACCTCGAGCTCGGCGGCTACATTTTCGGTCGCAGGCATGTCGCTGCCAACATGGAGAAAATGTTCGATCTCTTTCCGATTCTGGCAGACCGCCAGCAGCAAAAGGCGGGGACCTTGAGCGGAGGAGAGCAGCAGATGCTATCCATTGCCCGAGCGCTCATGACCGATCCGCGCCTGTTGATCCTGGATGAGCCGTCCCTTGGGCTTGCCCCTCTGGTGGTGGAGGAGATCTATCGCACCATAGAAAACCTGAACGAGCGAGGAACCACAATTCTTTTGGTGGAACAAAATGCCATGGGTGCTCTGGCTATCGCACAGCGTGCATACGTGCTGGAAACCGGACGTATTGTCCTCTCAGGAGACGCCCGCGCATTGATGGAGCATGACGATGTGAAGCGGGCGTATCTGGGCAAAGATTATGAACATAAATGGGAAAGGTGAACCGTGGCCATGCAGTTGAATCCCATTGACCGACTGGCACGCGAACAGATCCGCGAAATGCAGCTGGAACGTCTACAGGTGACACTGAACCGAGCCTATTTCAACGTCGACTTCTATCGCAATCGAATGGATTCACTCCGGCTCCTGCCGGAAGACATCTCCACTCTTGAAGATCTGCGACGCTTTCCGTTCACTACCCGTCAGGATCTGGCCGACCATTATCCTTACGGACTATTCGCAGCACCTCTGCGCAGTATTGTGCGCCTCAAGGTCACCAGCCCGGTATTAAGAGATCGGGGGAAACCGATTGTGGTCGGTTTTACCCGGCACGACGTCGGCATGTGGCAATCACTCATGGTTCGACTGTACCAACAGCTGGGCGTGACCGATCGGGATATTGTGCAGGTGGCATTCAATTTCAGCCTTTTCCCGGGAGCGCTGACATTCAACCAGGCCGTTGAAAGCCTGGGAGCAACCCTGGCTCCTTCAGCCACGATATCGGCCACTTTGCAGCTGCAGATCATGCAAGATTTTCGCTCCACCGTCCTGGCCACCACCGCCGCTTTTGCGCTACATATCGTGGAAACCATGAAAAGGCAGCAGACGGACCCCGAGAACCTTCACCTGAAACTTATCCTGCTGGGCCCCGACCCGTTGGCTGAAGAAACCCGGCAGCACCTGGAAGCCGCTTTCGGTGTCCCGGTATACGGTCTCTATGGGGTGAGTGAGATGGTAGAGCCGGGCATTGCCGGAGAATGTCCGCACAAAAGCGGACTGCATTGGGCCGAAGATCAATTCCTGGCGGAAATCGTCAACCCCGTAACGGGCGAGCCGGTTGCTCATGGGCAGGAAGGGGAGCTGGTCATCACAACGCTCACAACCGAAGGTTATCCGATCGTTCGTTATCGCACCGGAGATGTGACCGTCATGCACGAAAGCCCCTGTCCGTGCGGCAGGAATCTGGCTCGGATATCTCCCGTCTTTCGCAGAACCGACAACCGTCTCTCAGTACGGGGAATTCCCCTTTATCCGGAGCAGGTCGAGGAGCTGTTGACGGGAATCGATCCGGCAATAGAAGATATCCGCGTGATAGTGCACACTCGACACGGCATCGGCGAACGGCTTGAAATCATGATAGCTCGATCTCCCGCCAGGGAGCTCCCCAGAGAGAGTCGCTCGCAGTATCTGGAAGTCTTGCGCAGCCAGCTGCGCCGCGCTCTTGGATTGGGCGCCCGCATTCACCTGGTCGACCTGGATCGACTGCCCAAAGAAGGCCTGATCCGCAAAACTGTTTTCATGAGTGCCACTGCACTCCACGACCTGGCGTAAAAGCACTGCGACATCCCCACTCGACTTGTTTGTGAATTCCGAGCGGCAAGAATCCTGAGAGAGGGTTCTTGCGGGGGAATAGAACATGCCGGCAGGAACACTCCAAGCACACCTCAAACAAGTCTCGCTTTGTCCTTTAGTAAATCGAGCAACCTGGCTTCGGTTTCTGCCGCATACGCATCGCTCAGGGCATGACTCCATCCTTTCTTGCGGAATACCTGCTCCATCCTCCTTCGATAGTTCAGTCGATCGATCAGAACATAATCTACGTTGGGACGAATCGCTTCACAGAGCTTTGCGGGGCTCATCGGGAGAATGGGAGCAATGAAGACCCAGGTTTTTATTCCTGCGTCGTGCAGTTGCTTCAGGCCATCAAGTCGGCGGTAAATGGGCGGTGAATGGGGCTCGAGACACTTGCGGACATGCTCATCGTCGGTGGGGATGGAAATCCCAACCCTCGCCTTGTCTGCCTTCTGCAAAATGTCCAAGTCTCTGGTCACAAGGGGCGACCTGGTAAGGATGTCAATTTCCCAGCCATATTCGACAAGAAGCGACAGACACTGCCTGGTCAACCGGTAGCGTGCCTCCAGCGGCTGGTATGGATCACAGACACTGGAGAGCATAACAGCACCTGGCTTGCGCCTGGAACGAAGCTCCCGCTCCAGAACCGCGGCAATGTTCACCTTGACTTCAACAAATGAACCCCACGGACTACCCGCATGATGCTTCGACCACTTGGCCATGAAGCCGGCATAACAGTATTTGCAGCCATGGGCACAGCCAAGATAGGGATTGATGACATACTCGACACCGGCAATTCGCGACCTGGTGAGGGCGCTTTTAGTCGTGATCTCGGTAACGTCCATACCAGCGCTATCTATCTCTTCGGGTAAAGACTGCACACCGCCATCAAGGAGCTGCCCGGCTTTCGCTTTCCAGGCCTTCGGGCTCGGTCAATTGAGCCAAAGCGGCATTGTACTTTTGCTCGAGCTGTTCCGCCGCTGCCGGAAAGTTGTTGCGCCTTAACCAGTCAATTTGCGCAAGCACATCTCCTCTCAATCTTTGCAACGACTGCAGGCTCCATGATGCCTCTTCAATGTTGAGAACGGCAAGTTTCGCAAGCGCTGCGGCGAAGGCATCGTCCACTATTTTTCCCTCGCTCATCAAGAAATACTTGTAGCAATCCACAAGGATATTCTGGGCGGTGGGGCTGGGCCCATATTCGTTCTGCATTTGCTCCATTTTTTCCGAGCAGGCGAGCCAGTTGCCGTTTGCCGCTTCGCCGAGCGCTTCGGCCACTGCGGCAACTGTCCCGGCAATATCCAAACAGGGGGTTTGAATCATCAGCTGGCTGCCGTTTCTGCGCACCAGCAGGGATACCAATTCACCAGGAGCGCGCTTGCGCAGCTTCAGTTTTTCATCAGTCCAATTCCTGATAGGATTGCCATCAACGGCCACAATCAAGTCCCCCGGCAATATGCCTGCCGCTAGTCCGTGGGTACCGACATGCAGCACTCTACCATCGGCGCCGGCCCTAATTCCGAGGATACAGAAATGCTGCGAGCCGGCCTTGGCCGAAAGACTTCGGTGTGCCTTTTGCGCTCCATCGCGCGCCTTGGTTAGCTCGCTTTGCGTCTGCAAAGAACTGCAGCCAGCCAGGTAAAAGCCTGCAACGATTAACCCCGTCCCAAATAGGAAAAACCTTCGCACGGTCGCGTTCCTCTCATCGCCCGGATTGCGCTTCGACTTTCTTCCTCATACGATTTAAAAGACTTTCAACGGATTCTTTATTCAAGATGGAGCCGAATTGCTGTCGGTAGTTATTGACCAGACTGACTCCCTCAATCACAACATCATAGACCTTCCATTCCATACCTTCGAGAACAAGCCTGTAGTCGATGGCAAAATCCGGCTTACTGGCGCCCATTACGCTGGTCTTCACGAGAGCGTAGCGGCCATCGATCGTTTCGCCATTGTAACGGGTGCTGGTAGTCCGCGCAGTGGTTGCTTCAATGCGGCTCACATAGACATTAAAAAGAAGTTGTTTGA
>Ga0068714_10003558_pt1 | contig 18326 bp, 13 predicted proteins | sample MTBNYHSulfiMetaG_FD_62988 | JGI IMG/M metagenome (GOLD analysis project Ga0068714, IMG submission 62988) | Enrichment culture microbial communities from rom New York Harbor, USA that are MTBE-degrading - MTBE-NYH (New York Harbor Sulfidogenic)... | ecosystem: Environmental > Aquatic > Marine >... | reverse complement strand
ATCAAACTTTAATAACCGGCAGACTTTGTAGCCATCCAGTTTCGGTAACATCAAATCAAGAATGATGAGATCCGGTTTCTCTTTCCTTGCCTGGTTCAATCCATCTTCACCATTGTGAGAGACGAGGATATCGAACCCTTCAATCTCCAACGGGAAACGGACGGTTTCCACTAAATCCACCTCATCATCGACAATCAAAATCTTCTTTGGGCTCATTGCTCAACCTCCTAATCTTTTTTTGGCTAACCTGAAGAGTTCCGCCTTTGATAGGGCTTCTTCAGGGTAGGTAGCAATCCCCACTTTAGTCCTAATCGATTTCTCTTGCCCTTCGAATGGAAGTTTTTGGATTTTTTCCCCGATTCGTTGGCGAATCACCTGTGCCCCGTTGAGATTCGCCTCACAGAGGGCAGCCAAGATTTTTTCTTTCTCCCGTCTCAACAGAATATCTGTCTTCCTACAGAGACATTGTTTAACCATCTCTTCCAATTGGTCGAAAAAGGTCTCTTTAACCTCTCCGCCTTCATTCAATACCTTGATCAGGAAGAGGGTGAGGGGGGCATCGTTTTCCTGGGCCCGCTGGAACTCCTTATCCAGGATGAAGCGAAAATGAGGTTCCCTTCTCTCACCTTCCGCAAGGGGCAAGGTGAATGTAAACGTGCTTCCTTTTTCGACCTCGCTCTCCGCCCAGATCTTTCCTTGATGAGCTTCCACCAGTCCTTTTGTGATTGCCAGACCTAATCCAGTTCCGCTCAGGGACCGTTGAAGAGAACCTTCCACTTGATGAAATTTTTCAAAGATAGACTCCATATGTCCTGGAGGAATTCCAATCCCGTTGTCTTTTACAGAGACAACGACCTTATCGCCATACCCTCCTTCTTTTTCCTTAGGGAGATGTTTGGCGCTAATGATGATTTTCCCTTCTTCGGGTGTAAATTTAATGGCATTCCCTATCAGGTTCGTCAGAATTTGCTCAATTTTTTCCGGATCTCCATAGACCGCTGGAAGTTGTTCGGAGATATCCACTTCGATTTGAATCGACTTGACCTCTGCCTGGGGTCTCAAGGAAGATGCCGTTAATTCAGTGATTCTTTTTAATTCTAATTTCTCGAACTTCAATTCAATCTTTCCCGACTCAATCCTTGAGAGGTTAAGAAGGTCGTTGAGAATATTGGTAAGCCGGTTGATATTTCTTTCGGCCATGGAAAGAAATTTTGACTGATTATCGTTAATTGCTCCGGTCTTCCCACTCAGCATTAATTGCACCGCATTTTTGATGGCTGCGAGGGGTGTTCTCAACTCATGCGAAGCAACAGAGACAAATTCAGATTTCATCACGTCAATCCTTCTGAGCTCCTGATTGGCCTTTTCCAATTGATCGGCGAAGTCTTTGAGCTTGACGAAGCGTTGCCTCTCATTCAATACCTTTCGGAGGCGAATCATTAATTCATCGAGGCCGAGAGGTTTCATGAGATAATCACTCGCTCCCCGTTTCATTGCTTCCAAAGCCGAGTCAATGGTTCCATGGCCGGTCATCATCATGGTAAGGATTTCAGGTTTTATCGCAGCGATCTTCGACATTAATTGAAGTCCATCCATCTTTGGCATTTTTAGGTCTGTCAAGACGAGATCGAATGACTCCTTCTCTATTTTTTGAAGGGCTTCTTCCCCTGAGCTGGCAAGTTCTACGTGAAATTTACCCACACGGGTAAGAGCCTTGTAGAGGAACTCCCTGATCTCTTTTTCATCATCCACGACTAAAATTTTGTTTTCCATTCCCTATCCTTTTCAATCGAAGAGGGATTCTCTTTCCAAGAAAGCCATTCATCTAAAGCGTCTTTTTTGAACCTCCAACTCCCGCCCACCTTCCGCCCGGGGATCTCGCCATTTTTTGCCAAACGGTAAATGGTTCGAACATGGACGCTCAAATATTCCGCTGCCTCACGGGGTGTCATAATCTCTCTCATGAATTCTCTCCCATTCTCATAAAAATAAATCTCCCAATTCCCTATCTCTTCATCTTGAGTTATTGGTCCAGCACCTCACGCACCTTATGGGATAGTGTTTTGGGTGAAAAAGGTTTTTGCAAAAAGTGAGTACCGGATTCCAGTACACCATGGTGGACAATGGAGTTGTCCGTATAACCCGAAGTATAGAGTACTTCGATATCGGGTCTTGAAAGTTTAAGCTTTTCTGCTAATTCTTTCCCGCCCATCTGAGGCATCACCACATCTGTTAACAAGAGATGGATTTTTTCTCCAGCATGATTCTGAGCAACACGCAACCCTTCCTCACCATTAGACGCTTGTAATACCATATAACCTTGCTGAGTTAAGAGGCGATGGGCTAGCTCTCGAACCGATGGGTCATCTTCTACCAGAAGCACCGTTTCTTTTCCGATGGGTAAAAGATCGGTCTCCTCCGTTTTGAAGGCTGTATCTAACTCTTCTTCTACTCTCGGTAGGTAAATCTTGAATGTCGTTCCTTGGCCTGGTTCGCTATAAATCCATATGTTTCCCTCACACTGTTTGACAATTCCATAAACCGTGGATAATCCCAATCCTGTTCCCTTTCCCTTTTCCTTGGTCGTAAAGAAAGGTTCAAAGACTTTCTCCTTCATATCGAAGGGCATTCCAACCCCTGTATCACTGATTGATAACTGTACATAAGAACCGGGCTTCACACTCATGTGAGTACGAACATATTCCGAATCCAATTCGACAGTTGACGTCTCTATCGTCAGTTTTCCTCCAGAAACCATCGCATCTCTGGCATTCACAGCCAAGTTGAGAATCATTTGTTCGAATTGTCCCGGATCGATTCTGACTCTTCCTAAATCCTCGGCTAATAGAGTCACCAATTCAATATCTTCACCAATGATCCGGCGCAACATCTTGTCCAGATCTTTTAAGAGGATATTCAGATCGAGCACCTTGAGGTCCAAAATTTGGCGACGGCTGAAAGCAAGAAGCTGGCGGGTTAAGTCTGCGGCTCTTTGTGCCGCCTTTTGAATTTCTTGGATATTTCCCCACAAGATGTCGCTTTCTCTGAGATCAAGGAGGGAGAGTTGACTATAACCTTTGATGACGGTCAGAAGGTTATTAAAGTCATGCGCGATGCCTCCTGCCAACTGGCCAATGGCTTCCATCTTCTGAGATTGACGAAGTTGTTCTTCGAGAACCATCATCTCTTCTTCCGTACGTTTCCGACCTGTAATATCCTGAATCGTTGAACGGATACCTATAATTTCTCCCCCCGAATTTTTTAGGAGTCGATCCTCAATGAGAGCTATAAATGTCGTTCCATCTTTTCGCCGGTAGGTCCGTTCAATTCCTTGGGCAGGGGGCAAGGTCCCTGCTAACTTTTCCAACACTTGACGATGGGCGATTTCTTCTTCAATGACAAACTTCCAAACAGGTTGACCAACCATTTCCTCGCGCAAATAGCCCAGCATTTCCAGTTCTGTCCGATTGACATCGGTGATGCATCCCTTGACGTCGTACTCGAAATACCCAACAGGTGCATCATTATACAGTTCCTGGAACCTCGCTTCACTTTTCTTTAAGGCCTCTTCTGCCCGCCTGCGCTCGGTGATGTCCTCACAAGCCATCAAGTGTTCACTTGTTTCTAATTGCACAGGAATAAAGTTGATGATCTTTTTTGTTCCATTTTTGCAGGTCACGGTGAACGTACGAGATCTTTTCTCTCCTGGCAAGGTACTTTTTAAATCATTTATCCAGGTCTCAATCACATCATATCGATATGTGGGATTAGGGTATGCTTTTCTGAACCAGGTTTTTCCGTCAGGGATGTCGGTTAAATCGTATCCAAATAATTCTCTGAATTTAGGATTCATGTATTTAAAGGTACCATCTTGATCAATCATCACTATTCCGAAAGGAGAATTCTCTGATAGAGATTGAAATCTCTGCTTTTCATTCCGTAATGCCTCCTCTGTTTGTTTTCGTTCGGTCATATCGCGCGCAATACCCCGAAAACCGATCCGTTCACCTTTTTCGTTTTTTAATAAAGAAACATGGCTCTCGACAAATCTATCTTTGCCGTCCTTTCTTATAATCTTATAACCAAATGCCTTGAGAGGCTCACCCGTGGTGTATACTTGATTGTAAGCCTGATAAACTCGTCGTGCAGTTTCCTTGTCCATATAGACTCTGTTGTTCATTCCCGCCATTTCTTCTCTCGAATATCCTAATATTTTGCATAAAGAGTTATTAAAAAAATTGAAATTCCCGGCGGTATCCACTTCATAATAGCCATCTTCGATATTACTCAGAATGTTCCGGTATCGCTCCTCTGATTCTTGTAACGCCTCCACTGCCTTTTTGCGCCCGGTGATGTCTAAGAATGCTGCCTGAACAGCGGGCTGTCCTTTGTATTCAATTCGAGCGGGAGATATTTCCAACCAAATGACCACCCCGTCCTTTCGGATCCCACGAATCTCATAACTCGGCAGGACCGATTTTCCTTCCAAACGATCTTTATAGTTTTTGAAGAAGAAGGCTCGGTCATCGGGGTGTACTAGGTTTTCTATTTTTTGGGGTGAAAAAGAAGAAAGTTCCTCAAAGGTATACCCTAACATCATCATCATGGCGGGATTAACAAAGACCATACGAGGGGGATTGCCTTGGGCAATTGCTATCCCCTGTATTGATTTTTCTACTAATACCCGATATTTTTCTTCCGATTCTCTCAGATTCTCTTCCGCACGCTTCCGCTCAGAGATATCCTCACAAGCCATTAAATACTCGCCTGTCTCTAATAGGATGGATATAAAATTGATAATCTTTTTTGTTCCATCCTTGCAGGTGGCAGTAAAAATTTTTGGGATTTTTTCTCCTCGCTTGAAACTTTCTAAGTCCTTGATCCACTCTGCGATAACGCGATGTCTTTCGGTAGGGTCAGGGTAGACTTTCCTAAACCAGGTTCTTCCATCGGGAATATCAGTTAAATCGTACCCAAATAATTCTTTAAATTTTGGATTGATGTATTTAAAGGTACCGTTTTGATCAATCATCACCATTCCGAAAGGAGATTGCTCGGATAAAGTTTGGAATCTTTGTTTCTCGGAATTTAAGGTCTCTTCTGCCCGCTTATGCTCGGTAATGTCTCGAACAATGCCACGAAATCCTGTTGGTTGACCTAATGGGTTCTTTACCAGAGAAACAGAGGCTTCGATAAACCGTTTCATCCCATCTTTCCTAATGATCTCCCAGCCGAATCCTTTGGAGGGGACTCCTGTTCTATAAACTCGATTGAAGGTCTGGTACAATTTTTCGGCATTCCCTTTATCCATGTATTCACGGTTATTCTTGCCGATCAATTCTTCTTTGGAATATCCGAGAAGTTGACTCACCGAATCATTAAAGAAGGTCAGATTTCCAGCCATATCTACTTCATAATAACCATCAGCAATGTTCTCGAGAATCGTCCGATATTTCTCCTCGCTTTCCCTCAGTTCCTCAACGGCTCGCTTGACTACCTGTTTAGAAGACAAGCCAATGTGAGTAGGAGAGGCTTGGGAGAGTTTAGTTCTTTTCTGATTTTTTAAGTTATTATTTTTATTTTTCTTTATATTTTGGGTTGTCATATTTAGTTTCCCTTCTAAGGTCCGTAAATGGATCTGTTCAGTTCTTCTGCCATTGTGGTTTGACCCATTGAGGACATAGAAATTCCCAAGGAACAACAAAACAGCAACTTTTATTCCAAAATGCTCCAAATTTTCATAAGGAGTTCATATTTTACTTCTAAGTAATTGTTATACAAGGAGAATCCGATTTATAAGAAAAAACAGAAAAGTATTAATGGGGGGTAATTAAGAAGTTAAAAGAGGACAATTAAAGAAAATATTACATAGAAAATGACAATTTTGCACAAAACAAACAAGGATGAAACAATGGAACAATGGAATGAAGGAATGATGGGTTAAATTCCACTATTCCAATATTCATTCCGTTATTTTGGGCTGTTTTTTTCTTTCAGCGCGGCCAATACTTTTTCCGGAGTGATGGGAAGATCTTTGATCCTTACCCCCACGGCATCATAAATCGCATTGGCAATGGCAGGTGCCGTGGGGACCAACCCCGGCTCGCCAATTCCTTTGGCGCCAAAGGGTCCGAAGGGATCATCCGTTTCGATGACAATCGTCTCAATATTTGGAACATCCTTAGCTGTCAGCATCTTATAGTCAAGGAAGTTTGGGTTCATCACTTTTCCATTTTGTAAAATTAGCCTTTCCGTCAGAGCATAGCCGATTCCCTGGGTGGCTCCACCATAGACCTGCCCTTCGAGAAGCATCGGGTTAATGGCTCTCCCAACATCATGAGCAGCAACATATCTAAGAATTTTCACCTGACCGGTTTCCTTATCCACCTCCACCTCGACCCCATGTGTTCCATAGGCATAGGTGACAGATAGATTTCCTTTAAATTCTCTGTCTAAATTTTCATTGGTGGGATCGTAGAAGTGCTCTGCCATGACCATGTTTCCGCCTGCGGTGTAATGGGCCGCTCTCAATACTTTTCCCAGAGGAGACTTCTTTTCAGGATCTTTTTTCGAATAGATGGTTCGATCCCGAATATCTAAATTTTCAGGACTTTCACCCAATGATTTGGCGGCAACATCGAGGAGTTGGTCCTTTACCTTTTTTGCTGCACCCCTTGCAGAATTTCCCGCTACAAAGGTTGTTCGACTGGCATGGGCTCCGACATCCCAGGGGCAGATATCGGTATCCGTATGAGTGACCACTACATCTTCTACCCTGACTCCGAGTTCTTCAGCAACGATTTGAGCGATGATCGTATCGGCTCCTTGCCCCATGTCCGTTGCTCCGGTGATGACATTAACGGTTCCAAAATCGTCGATCTTAATGATCGTCCCGCAACCATCTGATTTATAGACCCGAGCCCCTCCACCGACATGGATCATGGATGCCATTCCTATTCCACTACCGTCCCTTTTCCCTCGATTCTGTCGCCAATCGAGCTTTTGTGCCACGACATCAATGCACTCTCTTAACCCGCAGGTAATAATTTTAAAATTCTGTGGCGTCATTTCACCCGGGGTATTGGAATTTCTCAATCTGAAGTCAAGCGGGTCGATTCCAGCCATCTCGGCTAAGATGTCAATTTGAGAATCAATGGCAAAGGTAGCTTGAGGATTTCCATATCCTCTCATTGCTTGGGAATAGGTGTTATTGGTATAGACGCATTTGGCGATATATCGAACATTGGGAACTTTATAAAGAGAAGAGATAGGCATCATCATGACAGAGGGTGTGGTCGCCCCCCAGGAAGTATAGGCTCCGTTGTCGAGGGTCATCTTGATGTCACGAAAAGTCAGGACCCCATCCTTCGAACATCCTTGGGCGATATCGATGATGGCAGGTTGCCTCGGTGAGGTGGCAAAAAACTCCTCTTCACGGCTAAATACAATTTTTACAGGTTTTCGGGTCTTATAAGCTAATAAGATGGCAATGTATTCAAAGGCGTAGGTATCGAGTTTGCTTCCAAATCCGCCACCGATCGTCGTTTTGATCACTCGAACTTTCTTACTCTTCAATCCCATGGAAGCAAGGGCATCTGTGAAGTCCCTCTGGGCGAGGGATGGAATCTGAGTGATGCTATACATGGTCAGATTATCTTTCTGGTCGAATAGAGCCACGCATCCGCTTGTTCCCAAGCAACAGTGAGTTACCCAGGTCACCTTGAAACGGTCCTCGGCAATATAGGCAGAATTTTTTTTTGCTTCGTCCACATCTCCAGCAATGAGCCTCCAGGGAAGATTGAGGATATTGGTGGGTTTTTTCTCTTTCCCTCCCACATGTTCCTCATGGATGAGGACTGCCCCTTCCTTCATGGCTTCTTCAGGATCAAAGAGAGCAGGGAGGATTTCATATTCGACCTTGATGAGACGGAGGGCCTCTTCAGCAATATTAGGATCTGTCGCAGCCACGGCAGCGATTTCATCCCGCAGAGAACAGACTTTTTTGACCTTGAGAGGAATATTGTCTTTATAAACACCAAATTTGATGGGAGGAATGTTGTAACCCGTCAAAACAGCCTTCACACCGGGAAGTTTCTCTGCCTGAGAGGTATCGATACTTTTTATTTTTGCATGGGGATGGGAACTGTAGAGGATCTTTCCGTGAAGCATTCCTGGGATCTTTAAGTCATGAATATAGATCGCCTTGCCCGTTACTTTTTCCTCCGCATCCATCTTGGGGATTCGTTTTCCAACGTTAATAAACTCGTCCATGATAACCTCCCTTTTTTAATAACCAATCACCAATAAACAAGCATCAAAAAATCACCAAATAATAGAAAAATGACCAATTCCAAATTAAGAGGATTTGTCAACGATTGAAGAAAATATCTTCTTTAATTCAAGCGCTTCCTTTAATAATATGTCAATATTTTCTTTAAATTCAGGATTGGCCTCGATTAAAAGTTCTAGCCAATAATAGCTCTCTTTAGATTCTTTTCTAGTAATTTTGATTCGATGTCTAAAGTCTTTTTTACTTAGGGCATCGTTTGCTTCGCGATAATTTGCTCCAGTCGAGCCACTGGAATCTATCAGTTGTCCGATAAGCTCATTATTAATCACATTTTTGGGTGATTGTTTACATAGCTTTATTACATTTTTAGCAAATTCTAATGTTCGTTTTTCGAGATCAAAGCAATGTTTGGTTTTTGGTAATTCAGTCATTGGTTATTATTCGATTATTGTCCATTGGTTATTGGATATTCTCTTATCATTGTCCACTGGCTGCTTTAATTGCCTGAATAATCTGTATATAACCCGTACAACGGCATAAATTTCCAGCGATGCCGTGACGAATCTCTTCCTCCGTGGGTTTTGGACTCTCATCCAGGAGGGCCTTTGCAGAGAGGACCATTCCCGGTGTACAGAATCCACATTGAACGGCTCCATATTCAATGAATGCCTTTTGGATGGGATGAAGATTTCCTTGCGTATCCGTCATCCCCTCAATGGTCACTACGTTTTTTCCATCCACCTCCACGGCAGGAAAGATGCAGGAGTTGACCGTTTTTCCGTCTAACAAGACGGTGCAGGCCCCACATTCACCCATACCGCACCCTTCCTTTGTTCCAAGCAATTCTAATTTGTCTCTCAATAATTGCAACAGAGTGAGATGGGATTCAATTTCTAACTCAATCAACTCCCCGTTTAGAATAAAATTAATGGTTTTTCTCATTTCGAAATCTCCTTTGGGCCTAAATTAAATTCCAATAACCAAAACCCAAACCACAAATAATATTCAGTTACCAAATTCCAATAAACGAATATAAACGAGATTTAAATTTGGTTATTGGTAATTGGAGCTTATTTGATTATTGGTGCCTGGAATTTCGTTATTTTCATATTTAACTACCATAGCCTTTCCGGAAATACCGTTTCCTCAGGCTGGATGACTCTCTCAATCGATTTCATTGACATCCGTTTTACCAAGACCTTGATCATATCCCTGCGGTACCAGGCTTCGCCCCGGATGCTGTCCCTGGGCTGAGCTTCTTTGGCGGCGGTTTCCGCTGCTTCCTCCAAGAGCTCATCACTCAAATATTTACCTCTCAAAAGGGCCTCTGCCTTGGCCGCCCTGATGGGAGTCGGGGCTGCTACTCCCAAAGCAATCCTGACTTCCTTACAAACGATTTGATCCTCCTCCATTTTATGAAGGATGGAAGAAATAGGAGAGGTTGTACAGAGGATATCTGAACAGGTAACCTTATTTTTATCAAGTGAAAGGAGGACGGATACTCCTAAGATGGGGAGATCTAAAGCGAGGCGTCTCTGAAGTTTATGGTAAGCAGAACCTGTATTGGGGAGGGGTTTGGGAATCATTAACTCTTTTATCATTTCCCCTGACCTTAATACCGTTTTCCCAGGTCCCTGAAAAAACTCCTCGATGGGAACGGTTCTCTCTTCTTTAAGGCTTTCCATCTTGACCTGAGTTCCTAATACTAAAAGAGGAGTGGCTGTGTCTGCAGAAGGGGCAGCCGTACAGATATTCCCGCCAATGGTCGCTACATTTCGGATTTGAATCGAGCCAAGCCAACCAACCGCATCGGCCAATGCAGAGAAGTCCTTTTTGATTAATTCGGATTTTTCAATCATTCGATGAGTGACCATTGGCCCGATACTCAGGGACCCATTGAACTTTATTTCGCCCAGGCCCGGAATCCCCTGAAGCGAGATCAGGGCATCAGGAGCCGTCGTTTTCTGCTTGATCATAACGATGACATCCGTCCCCCCCGCAATCCATTTTGCTTTCTCACCGTATTTGGCAAAGAGGGTGAGTGCCTCTTCCAGGGATTTCGGCTTAAAATAATCAAACTTTTTCATAGAAGCCTCCGCGGATTAAAAATATGATTAAACATTACTTTACCAGACTTGGCAAAAAGAGGGCAATTTTCGGGAAAAATATCATCACCGCCATCGTAATTGCGTAAGCTGGGATAAACCATAAGACACCTTTAAAAACAGTTGAAAGGGAAATATCTTCGGACATGCCCGAGACCACATAAGCACATATTCCAACCGGAGGGGTGATTGCTCCCATCGTGGTGATAACCGTGAGGATACAGCCAAACCATACCGGGTCATAACCCAATTGTATGGCCATGGGAAAGAAGATGGGGATGGAGATTAACAGAAAGCCGAGGGCATCCATCACCATCCCTGCAATTCCATAAATGATCAAGATGAAAACCATAATCATGTATGGAGGCACCTGAAGTGTTGAGACAAAATCGACAGCGATAAAGGGAAGCCTGCTGATGGTGAGGAATCGGCCGAAAATAACAGCGCCCCAGACGATTACAATCACCATGCATGTCACTTTCAATGCATCCACAATTGCCGAAACAAGCCCTTTCCATTTAAGCTTCCTTCTTATCGTACCCGCAATCACCAATGCGAAAAAGGCACCGGCTGCCCCTGCCTCGGTGGGAGTATAAGCTCCTGTATAAAGCCCCCCCATGATCAAGCCAAAGAGGACGATCATTTCGATGGCTCCAGGAATGGACTTTATTTTTTCAATCAGAGTTACCTTCGGTCCTCCAGGACCCCACTCCGGATGCCTTACACAGAGGAGATAGATTGTAAGGGAGAAGAGGATGGCCATCAGGATTCCTGGAAGGGTGGAACCCCAGAAGAGTTTGCCAATCGATTGTCCCGTCTGTATACCATAGACAATAAGCACTACACTCGGTGGGATAACTACTCCCAATGTCGAGCCGCACGCAATAGAGCCAGCAGAGAGAGCTTTGTTATAGTTGTACTTTTTCATCTCCGGGAGGGCAACAGTCGTCATGGTTGCCGCAGTGGCGTTATTGGAACCACAGATGGCTGCAAACCCCGCACAGGCCATCACCGTTGCCATTGCAATGCCCCCTCGTGTCCGACCGAACCACTTATAAGCGGTATCATAAAGATTCTTATTCACTCCAGAATGGAAGCAAATGGTTCCCATTAGGATAAAGAGAGGAATCACCGTGAGACCATAGGAGGAGAAATTAGACCATGTCTCAGTCCCGATCATGGAAAGAGCTGAGTCAAGGCCTGTCACATACCATAACCCGAAGAACCCTACGACTGCCATTGAGAACCCAACGGGCATCTGAAGAACGATCATCACCATCAAAAGGATGAAAATACCGGTAAGCCCAATCATCTCTCTCTCTCTCCTTTACCGGGAATAAGGGATTTTAAGAAGTCGATCAATAGAACGAAAGAAAGAAGAAGGCAACAAAAGGCCACCAAATAAACAAAGGGATGATAGATGATCCTTAAGGTTTCTGATGTTTCGCCTCTTTTCCAGATGGCGGTGGCATAATCAGCGGTCTGCCATGCAACCAAAATGAAGAAAACCATGCACACAACAGAACTAATTGTATTCATAACTCTTTTGGTCCGTTTTGAATATCGAGTAGCTAGGATATCTACTGAAATATGGCTCCGGTTGATCTGAGCATAACCCAGAGGTAAGGCGACCACGAGAGCACCAAAGAATCCCACCAACTCGTAAGCCCCTTTAAGAGGAGACCCAATAGGGCGCATCAGCATATTAGCACAGGCAATGCCTGTTAATGTCAGAAGGGCAATTCCACCAATCCAGGTAAACCATTTATTTAGGTTATTACTTATTCTCTCAAGCGTTGATAACATAACCTGCCTCATCTGCTAAAAAATAGCCTAAAGGTTCGGGAAGAAAGGGGAGGCCTTCGCCTCCCCTTTCAAGAGTTTGTGTTGAAGAACTGAAATCAGTCAGGATATTCCTTGCTGTATTTCTCTTTGAGCTTCATCACATCATCAAGGATCGCTTTGGCTGGTAATCCCTTTGCCTCGACATTTTTCATATATGTGTCAGTCATTGGCTTAAGTAATGCATACCATTTGGAGAGTTCTTGGGGCGGGAGTTTATATACCTTAACTTTATATGTTTTATCGGACCATTTCATCGACTCATTCACGTGATTGTCCACATACTGTCCTGTCCAGATCGCTTGATCTTTACGAAGGTCATCCATCACCTTCTTCACATCAGCAGGGAGAGAATCCCATTTCTTTTGATTCATCACCACTGCAAATGAGACAACAAAAAGGTTTACATTCCCTGTCACATGACGACAATATTCAGCGTATTTGAAATCTTTCATCACCTCCAATGATGAAACATTCCCTTTGATAACACCCTTCTGTAATGCTTCAGGAACATCAGATTGGGGCATGGCCACAGGGGCTGCTCCGAGAAGGCCGAGGATCTTTGCACCCGTTCCTGAGGCCCTCAGTTCATAGCCCTTGATATCCTCTAAACTTAGAACTGGCTTCATGGACATGATGTTTGCCGGTGGGCAGGTGAACATGGTGAGGACTTTAAATTTTTCAAGTTCTTTGGGTTTATATTTTTCAACAAGGTCCAAGAGAGAGACACTCGCCACAGTGGCACTGGGCCATCCAAGAGGTAAATCGACGGCTTCCACTACAGGAAACATTCCTGGGAAATAGGAGGTGGCAGTGCTACCAATATCTGCGGTCCCAGCTGCAACCCCGTCAAACATATTCTTTGCACCAAGTAGGGTCCCACCCGGATAGGTATCGATCTTCACTTTTCCATTGGTCCTCTTTTCTACTTCCGTCTTCCATCTTTCCATCTGGATACAGGGAAAGGTGGGAGCGGGTGGAAAATTTGCATAACTCAGTTTGATTTGTGCTTGGGCTGGGATGGCCCAAAAACTAACCCCTAATAATAGGGCACCTATTAATCCTACAGCCATCATGGATATACTCTTTTGTTTCATTTTCTGTAGTCCTCCTTCCTGAGTTTAAAATGATTTAATTCAATAGTATACTGTATACAATATATCTCCTTCCCGTCAAGTTTTTTAAAGTTCCATCACCTCCTCTGAGAAAAAATTAAATTCCCCGATTATCAAAGACTCGCTTGCTCTTTCGCTCCGATCTCGGAAGACTCCCATAATTAATGATTTCTACCTTGCCGCTGACCAGAATCTGCTTTTTAATCATTTCTTCAATCAAATTGGCTAATGCCGGATCTTCTGCTGGATTACCACTCTCCACCCTTTCTACCTTAACCGTCATATAATCCTTACCATCCTCTTTTCGGTCGAGATGGATCTGGTATTCGCTCCCTACGCCCTTTGTATTAGAGAGGATATAGTCAATCTGACCGGGGTAGATGTTAACTGCCCTGATAATAAACATATCGTCTGAACGTCCCAGCAATCGGTCATGCATTGGGAGAATGGAACCGCAAGAGCATCGTTTGGGAATGAGTTTGGTGAGGTCTCTAGTGCGATAGCGGACTAAGGGTGAAGCTTCTTTTCGGAGGGTAGTGACCACCATTTCTCCAATCTCTCCGGGTGGAACAGGTTGCAGTGTTTCAGGATCAAGAATTTCGAGAATGTAGTAGTCCGCCCAGTAATGAATGCCTTCGTGATAGATGCAATCAATTCCTGTTCCAGGTCCATAAAGTTCCGTAAGACCGGTGATGTCAAAAACATGGTCTACTCCCAAAAGTTCTTTCATTTTCGTTCTCATAGCCTCACTGGAACGCTCCGAACCCATAATGGCCTTTTTCAAATAGATTCGATCTCTCAGCCCTCTCTTTTGGACCTCTTCTCCCATGAGAATGGTCATGGAGGCTGTTGCAACGAGAACAGTCGTTTGAAAATCTTCTAAAAATTGACATTGCATATCAATATTTCCAGGTCCGATGGGAATGGCCATAGCGCCCAACCTTTCACATCCCAACTGGAAACCCACCCCGGCTGTCCAGACTCCATAACCCACAGCAATTTGAGCCCGATCTTTCGTTGTTAAACCCGCCATCTCATAGCAGCGGGCAAACATATTGGCCCAATCATTAATGTCCTTCTGGGTGTAGCAGAGGACTTTTCTTTTTCCGGTCGTTCCAGAGGAGGCATGGATTCGGACAATCTTTTCAAAGGGTAAAGATCTTAAAGGGAAAGGGTATCCCTCCTGAAGATCTTTAGAAGTAGTAAAAGGAAGTTTGGAGATATCCTTTATTGATTTAATATGATTGGGTTTGACTTCAGCCTCATCAAATCGTTTTCGATAAAATTCGGAATTCTTATAGACATGATTCACTGTCCATTGGAGCCCCTCCAATTGAATTCGCTTCAATTCCCTTTCCGTTCTGATTTTCGGCATGAAACTTTTTCCCATTTTTCGGCCTCCTGATTTCTTCGGACACATCGTATAAAAAAAAGGAAATAGAGTCAAGTGAAACTTATCACATCATTTTGAACCTTCAATATGGGTTACCTTTTGAAAGGCAGGATGATTCTTTTGACATAACAGTTTTTTTGAAAATGGTTGAAACCATACCAACCGCGACGCCTTGAATGAAATGGCAGACCCCCGACGTTGAAGTCCCATACGCCTCATCGAAAGGGGAGTGAAGGGCTTTAATAATCAATTTTTTTTAACAAAATTGAATTGTTTTAATATTTCATTTTGATCGTAGATGTCTATGCTGGGCGATTGTTATGAGAGCAACCGATCCCACGACCAATACCGTGGCGGTTAGGATTCGGAACGTCAGCGGTTCTTCTGCTATGAGATAGCCGAGAAAAACAGCCACGATGGGATTAACATAGGCATATGTAGAGACCAATGGAGTGGAGGCATTACGGAGAAGCCAAGTGTATGCAGTGAATCCAATCAAGGAGCCAAAGACAATCAAGTAGACCAGCCCCAGCCATGATTCTTTAGAGATCGACGTCAGGCTCAATTGATTCAATTCTCCAGTCAGAATTCCCAGGAGGAGAAGACCTCCGCCTCCAGTCAACATTTCCATTCCGGTTCCTAAGAGCGGAGATGAAGGTAATTTGGCATGCCGGCTATACAGTGAACCGATGGACCAGAAAAGAGAGGCAAAAATGAGAACCACTGCGCCAATCATATGGATGTCCACCTGATGCCTGGATTGAAAAGGGTGGATTAGGATGAAGATGCCGGCAAAACCTAATAGGACCCCTAAAAAGACCCAATGATTGTACTTCAAGCCATGGGGATGAAGTGTATCGATTAAAATCATCCACAGGGGTGCCGTTGCGACAAGCAATGCAGCGATCCCCGATACCACCCACTGTTCGGCCCAAACCACACCACCATTTCCGCCAACCAATAAAAAAATTCCAATGATCGATGCGGAGCGCCACTCCCTACGGGTTGGTGGTGGATCCCCCAAAACGCGTCTCACAAAGTATAATAATGAACCGGAAATAAGAAAGCGTATGCCAGCCATGAGAAAGGGAGGCATCGTTTGTACCGCAAAGCGAATTGCTAAATAGGTGGATCCCCAAACAATATAGACACTGAGGATTGCAATCCAGATTCCCACCCCCCCCCCTCTCGTGAATGGTCTTGCCAACTCCTGATGCCTGAAATATGAAGGAAAACCCTTCAAATAAGGATATAATGAATTGTTTTATAAAAGCAAGATGAGGGGAGAAACGCTGAGGATGATAATGATCAAATCTATTTTTAAAGGGAAAGGGGAAAAGGGGATAATAAATTTGTCTGCTTCTCCTTGGAGGCTTTATAAAGCCTCTTTCAATCGGCCAAGGGATCTGAACTCAAAGACCCCTACCAGGCAACCATTCAAGAAGTTGAGAAGCCATCATTAAATTTAGTGGAAGGCATACGGTACTTTTGGGTAAAACGTTTCCGCTTTTAAAAGAATTGGTTTTATAGAAATACCTCTCGAAAAATCTATAACATATTGAAGAACTTACTGGTTTCCGGCATTCTTTGAATGATGGCGAAAACTGGTATGGAAAATGCTCAAGAATAATATCCTATTGGCACAAACAAATTCATTTATTTGAAACCGCCATCAGTGGAAAGAAGGATAAGAAGATGAAAAGGAACGGATCAAAAGTGATTTTGGTATTATTGGTATTTTGTTTTGTGTGCTTTACCAGTTCTTGGGCCATTGCCCTGCATCAATACACCATTACCCACCTCACCCTCGGCGGCACTTGGAGCACTGCTCAAGCCATTAATGACCTTGGTCAGATTGTCGGGACATCTCAACTTTCGGGCGATGTATTTTACCGTGGATTTATCTATGACAAGGGGACGATCACCGACATCGGCCTCATTTATCCTTACCATATTAATCATCTCGGTCAAGTCGTTGGGTATTATAATACAGAAATTAATGGCGACTCTACCGTTCGTTCCTTTATTTATAGCAACGGCGCGTTGACCGACCTTGGTACTATTTCATCGGACCCCAGGGCACAGTCCTGGGCAAATGGTATTAATGATATCGGCCAAGTGGTGGGTTCGGGTAATACTTCGTATGTTGGGTCAAATTTTCATGCTTACCTTTTCAGCGATGGCGCGATGAAAGACATAAATCCTGATGCAGAGAGTGAGGCTTTGGCCATCAATAATCACGGAATGGTAATAGGCAACGAAAAAGATGGGAGGGTTTTCCTTTACCGTGAGGGAGTGATAGAGAGGTTCAATATCTTCGGCAGCGCTCTTGATATTAATGACCATGGCGAATTCATCGGCCGGGGTTCATGGAATCCTGGTTTGGAGGGTGCATTTCTTTATAGAGAAGGTGATCTCATTGTTCTTGGGGGGCTTACCGATTCAGGAATGACGATGCCTCTGGCTATAAATGAGAGTACTCAAATTGTCGGCCACAGTGATATTGGCTACGTTGAGCGTCCGTGGGGTTACAATCGTGTTGATCATGCTTTTCTATACGACGGTGGGGCGATGAACGATCTCAACACTCTTATCCCTGTTAATTCTGGCTGGGAATTAATGGTTGCAACGGATATCAATAATCATGGGCAAATCGTAGGCTATGGAGTCCGTGATGGTCAATTCCAAACGGTGTGCTATGAAGAAGACGACGACACTTTTTGTTATCATTTTCCCATCTATTCGGCCTTTCTTTTGACACCCATTCTTGAAACCCCCATTGACATCAAACCGGGGTGGAACCCCAACAACGTTAATCTCAAAAATAGAGGAAGGATTCCCGTTGCCATTCTCTCTTCAAAAGACTTCGATGCTCCCAGCCAGGTAGATCAAAATTCCCTCACCTTCGGTTCCACAGGAGACGAAGAAAGCCTGGCCTTTTGTAACCAACGCACAAAGGATGTTAATGGGGATGGCTTTAAGGACATTGTTTGCTACTTCGATATTCGGTCGACCGGATTCCGATGTGGCGATGCGGAAGGCATACTAAAAGGAAATACAGTGGATGGTATGCCCATAGAAGGAAAGGATTCGATAAAGATGGAGCGATGTGAATAGATTAGTTTATGACTTGTTATGCAAAAGAAGGGAAATTATCTTGTCTTTTTTAACCTTTCTTTAAGATTGCTTTCTATCCATAATCCTTCGCTCCCGAGATTCTCTTAGAGTGAAGGATTCACTCCTTCTCCCATTCATTTTTGGCCAGATTCTCCGAAGTTTACTCCTGTTTACTCCTAAGTTTTTTTGTTCCCTCCCTATCTACTTTTAGGGTATTTGAATCGATCACCACCCCAAAAAAAACTTGACAAGGAAGATTATTTTTGATAATAAATATTATATTGAATGTTCAATATAATTTATATGAGGGAGTAGGTATGCAGGCATTGGTCGTAGGCGGAACGGGGCTTCCCGCCTCCATCGCAGCCCTGATGCTTGATGCTGGGGAGGTGACGGTGAGAGGAGTGGTCGCCCCGGAGGGCTGCATCGATCCGGAAAAATTTCTTGCTGCATTAATCCAAAGA
>Ga0068714_10003557_pt1 | contig 18329 bp, 10 predicted proteins | sample MTBNYHSulfiMetaG_FD_62988 | JGI IMG/M metagenome (GOLD analysis project Ga0068714, IMG submission 62988) | Enrichment culture microbial communities from rom New York Harbor, USA that are MTBE-degrading - MTBE-NYH (New York Harbor Sulfidogenic)... | ecosystem: Environmental > Aquatic > Marine >... | reverse complement strand
GGACTACAGGCTCGCTGACCTGGACGCCGGTGCTCCGAAGAGCCGGATGTGAGGCCCACAAGTCCGGTTCTGTGAGAGCTGGGGGAGGGTAACCTCCCCCGGCTACTCGACATCTGCCCCGGCGGAGGGAGTGCCTTCGTTGGGGCAGATCCCTTCCCTCGCATGCGCTCGGGACAGGCTGTCGCCCTGTAGGCTCCTCGGGATGACGGTTAGCCGAGGTGTGCTCCTTCGCCGCTGCCATCCTGCGTCTTGAGCTCTGGGCGGGTGGCGGCTCTGCGCCTCCCTCCTTGCGCCTTTGCGCCTTCGCGCCTTTGCGTTTCGTCCGGACCCGTACGATGCGCAGGTTCTGTCGGTTGGGTTGCGGTTAGCGCCCGCGCTGCGCGCTCCGTCTCACCAGTCCGGCAGGGGCTTCTTCATCCAGGTGTGGACGATCTCGTCCCGCTGGCGGGCGAGCTCGCCGTTCGCGGCCGGGATCGCCTTGACGCGGGTCTCGAGGGGCTTGAACAGCTGGGCCACGACGATCACCACCGCTGAAGGAACCAGAATGTACACGATGTCGCCGGGGACGAGAACGCCGATCACGAGCCCGACGGCATAGAGGATTGGTGGGACCGCCAGGAGCGCGAGCTGGACCAGGGCGGCGTACATCTGTCTGGCGACGACCCGCTTGAAACGCTCGAGGTCAGCGCTGGAGGCGAGGCCGGAGACGTTGCGCAGGAAGGCCTGCAGCAAGGTGCCGCAGTAGTAGGCGTTGACGATCGCGGCCCCGGGCAGCAGGACCATCAGGGCGATGAACGCGGTTCTCATCGTTTCTCCTCCGCAAACCCCGTGCCGGGGACGCCTGTCAGCGCTTCTTCGTGTCGGGCACGAAGACCGACAGCAGCACCGAGACGACGCTGACGATCAGGGCGCCGAGGAACGCCGGCACGAAGCCCTCCACCTGGTACCCGAAACCGAGCGTCTCGGTGACGGCGGCCGCCAACCACAGGGTCACGCCGTTGACCACCAGCAGGAACAGGCCGAGGGTGAGGATGATCAACGGGCAGCTGAGGAGCTTGAGCAGCGGTCGCACGAGGGCGTTGACCAGCCCCAGGATCACCGCCATCACGGCGTAGGCGAGCCAGGCGCGACCGCTCACGGTGATGCCGGGCACCACCCAGGCGGCGACCACCAGCGCTGCGATCGAGACCAGCCAGCGGGCGAGCAGGCGTGTCATCGGAGTCCCCCCTCCGCTCAAGGATAGCCCACTCGGTCAGCCGGGGCGCGTCGGGTCAACGCTTCACCTGGATGTGGATCACCCTTTCGAGGGCGAAGCGGCCGCCGCCGGCCAGCAGCAGGGTCAGGTAGGTCATCGCGAACAGCATGGCGAGCTCCCTCTTCGCCCACGGGTCGCCGGCGTGGACCAGGAACGCCGCCACCAGCATGGTCACCAGGGGAGGGGCCGCGGCCACACGGGTGCCGAGACCGAGGACGAGGAGCAGGGAGCACACCACCTCCGCCAGGATCGCCAGCACCAGCGTCGTCTGCGGCCCCACCCCGATCGGGTCGGGGAAGCGGTCGGCGAGCCCCGAGAAGCCGGCCAGTTTGCCCCAGCCGTGCCCCAGCAGCATGGTCAGCCCGACCCCGACCCGCAGCACCAGGAGCCCGATCGAGACCCACGTGTCCTGCCCCGCGCTCTGCTTCATGACGAGCCTCCCGATCAGCCATTCTAGCGGGGCGCGCCCCGGCCCGTCGAGGCGTGTGGACCGCCTCAGCAACCGCGCCCCAACTTGGACTTGGTCCTCAACGTGGACGTGGTCCTGGTCTTCGAAGGTGCTCGTCGAGCTTGGTCAAGGCCCGGGTCCAAGTCCAAGATCAGGTCCAGGTCGAGGCGGGGCGCTCCCCCTGTCGAAGCTCGACCCGTCCGCGAAGAACCTCGCCCCCACTCCGGTAGCCCGTTCAGCGGCGCGGCGGAATGGCCAGTTCCACGATCTCCGCCTCGAGGGTTCCCCCGCTGACGACGACACGACCGACGGACACCGGCAGGTCGAAACGGCGTGGGCCGGCGCTCCCGGGGTTGACGTAGAGGACCCCGCCGAGCCGCCGGGATTCCGGGTGGTGGGAGTGACCGAAGACCACCGCGCTGAACCCCGCAGTCGCGGGGTCGAGGTCGAGGTCGTCGAGGTCGTGGACCAGGCACAGGGCGAGCCCGCCCGCCTCGACGACCTCCAGGGGCGGCAGCGCCTCGGCCCAGGTTGCGAGGTCGGTGTTGCCGCGCACCGCGGTGACCGGTGCCAGCGCGCGAAGGCGGTCGAGGACGGCCGGCGAGCCGACGTCGCCGGCGTGGAGGATCCGGTCGCACCCCCGGAGGGCCTGGACCGCCTCCGGCCGGAGCAGGCCGTGGGTGTCGGAGATCAGCCCGATCGTCTCGCGAGCCACCCGTGGATGCTACACCGGGAGCCATTGCGAGGCGAGCCTCGCCGCACCGGTGGACCGGGACAAGGACCAGGACGAGGTCCAGGTCCGGTTCAGGAGGAGGTGGACCGGGGGAGCCTCAGCGCAGCTTGAGACAGGGGACGGTCACACCGTCCCCGGAGCGGTTGTCGACCACCGAGGCGATGGCGAGGAGGGCGCCTCCCGGCGTCGGCGTGGACACCACCGCGTAGCCGTCCTCGACGTTTCCGGTTGTGACGCTCTCGAAGACCCGGTTGAGCTGGCGGTGCTCGAACGCTCGCAGGGCGCCGGCAAGGGTGCCGAGCAGGGTCCCGTCTGCGCGGTACAGGTCCACGGTCAGGTCAACCTCCGCCGGTGTCGGGTTGACCAACACCAGATTGGTGCGGAACCCCCGGGAGAGGTCCGCGGAGTGGGACAGGTGCATGAGGAGGCCCCGCTCCTCGATCCCCACGGTCTCGCCCAGAGTGTGGGCGCGGTTGACGGAGCCGAAGGTCCCGTCCAGAGTGTCGTTGTAGGTCCGCGCCACCGCCAGCAGGTGCGGCACGGGCGCCGTCACTCGGATGGCGCCGGACCCCTCGTCGACGCCGAACGCCGACCTCACCACGTCGTCATGGCGGGCGCATCGGCCCGGCCCGACCACGAACGACGCGACCAGGGGGGTGAGGTTCTCCTGCCGCTCCTCGAGGAACGCCAGCTCGTAGGTCAAGGCCGAGCTGGCGGTGCTGCAGACCTCGAGGCTGGTCCGCCACCGGGTCCCGTTGTACCCCGGCAGGTGGGCGACCCCCGGCAGGAACCAGGTCGACTCGTGCCCGCGATCCGAGAGGCCCGGAAGGCTCACGCCGTCTCCGGTGCGGTTGTCGACGAACGAGGCGACGGCGAGGAAGGCCCCTTCCGGGGTCGAGGTGGTGAGGGTCGCGAAGCCGTCCTGGACCTCGGAGACGGTCACCTCGCGGAACACCCGGTTGACCTGGCGGTAGTCGCCGGGCAGGAGCTCGAAGGCGGGCGTGCCGAGCAACGTGCCGTCGCTTCGGCGCAGGGCGACCTCGACCGTCAGCGGCGACTGGGTGGTGTTGAAGAGGATGAGGTTGGTGCGGAACCCGACATCCAGGTCGGCCGACTCCGAGAGGTGGATGAAGGTCGTCTTCTCGCCGTGCTCGACCGCGTCCTGCACCGGGGCGGCCAGGTTGAACGAGCCGTAGGTCCCCGCCGGTGCAGTGTTGAAGGTGCGCGCCGAGACCAGAACCCCCTCTCCCGAGGAGACGACGCGGAGGGCTCCGGAGGCCGGGTCCAGCTCGAAGTCGCCGAGGACCAGGTCCTCGTGACGGCGGCAGCGGCCCGGGCCGAGCTCGAACGGCACGGCCGGCGGGGAGGGGTTGGCCCGGTCCGCGGCCAGGAAGGCGAGCTCGTAGGTGACCGCGTCCGCGCCCGGGTTGCAGACCTCGGCGTCGGTCCGCCACTGGGTGTCGTTGTAGCCCGCCAGGTGCGCGACCCCGGGGAGGAAGGCCTCGCGGCGGGGCGCCTCGTCCGGGCGGAAGGTGCGCAGCACGACGCCGCGGCCCCCACCCTCGGCGTTCACCATGGCCCAGGCGACCGTCACCGTGAGGTCGTCGCCGAGTGCCACCGCGGGCTCGACGGGAGCGAGGAGGTCGTCGGCGGTCGCCACCTCGAAGTCCGCGGTGAGCGGAGCGCCACCGGACCCGAAGAGCCGGGCGAAGACGCCGGTCCCCGGTTGCTGGACCACGCCCGATTCCGGCGCCTCGGCCCAGGCCATCGCGAAGTCACCGGCGCTGTTGACCGAGACCGCCGGTCGCAGCTGGTCCCCCGGTGTGCCCAGGTTGACCCGGAACCGCCCCCCGGCGGGCCAGCCGTCGGGACCGAACCGTCGCGCGACGATGTCCCGGCCGTCGGTCTCGGCCGAGACTTCGGCCCAGGCCACGACGGCGTTGCCGAGCGCGTCGACGCCCACAGACGGGTCGGTCGCGGAGGCTTCGGGGTCGCCCGCCAGGACCAGGACCGGGCTGGTCGGGGTGCCGGTGGGGCCGAAGGTGCGGCCGAGGACCACTCCGTTGCCCGTAGGGTCGGTCAGCTCGTGCCACACGACCAGGCACCGCGCCGCCGCGTCGCACGCCACGGAGGGCGGTGAGAGCGCCAGTCCGCTGGACGCGTCGACCCGGGTCTCGTCGCTCTCCGGGCTCCCGTCGGCGGCGAACGCGCGCAGGTACAGCCCCCCGCCTCGGCTCCAGGTCATCGCCATCCGCCCCGAGCGGCCGCTGGAGACGCTCGGGGCCTCGGGGACCTGGCCCCCCGACCGGGAGGCGCGGAAGGGGTCGCCGCGGGGAGCACCGTCCGGGTCGAACAGCCGGCCGTAAACGCCGGGGTCGGAACCCCGCTTCTCCCAACCCACGATGAACCCCCCATCCCCGTCGACGGCGGCGGTGGGTCGGCAGTTGGAGTCCCCGCCCGTCGTGGTCACCTCGACGGTGTCGCCCAGGGGGCTGTCGGAGGAGTCGAAGCGCCTCAGGAAGAGGCCCGGGACCGCGGTCTTCGAGCCTCCCTTCCGGGGGGCGGCGGCCTTGTCCCTCGGTTGTGCCCACGCGACCAGGCGGTTGCCGTCGCGGTCGGCCGCCAGCGTGAAGGCGGTGTCCACGGCGGTGTTCGGAGGCGTGACGGCGACCGCGGCACCCCCCTGCGGCGTCCCGCGCTGCTCGACCGCGGCCGAGCCCCCGCCGATCGACAGGGTGCCGCTCCGGCTCGCCCCGGCATTGGGGTCCACGGCGTAGGTCACGATGCCGTCGCCGACGCCGTTGGTGTGGCCGGTGAGGTGGAGCCAGTCTGCCGATGAGCTCGCGGTCCAGGAGCAGTTGGCGGCGCTCGCGTCGATCACCACCGCGCCGGTCCCGCCGCCGGCGCTGAAGGGGGCCGAGGAGGGGTCGAGCGCGAGGGAGCATCCGCCCCCGCAGCTTCCCTCCTCACGCACCCGGAGCGTCTGGGTCACCGGGCCCAGGGTCGCACCGCCGGACACCACGGTGAGGCTGACCGTCTTCTCGCCGGCCGAGGCGTAGCGGAAGGTCTGGGTGAGGCAGTTGGTGAACTGGGGCGTGCAGGTGGTGACCCGGGTGTAGCTGCTGCATCCTTCCCCACCGAAGTCCCAGGTCGCCGACTCGAGGCCGCTGGCGCCGCTGATCTGGAAGAGCACCAGCTCCCCGATGGACGGGTTCTGCGGGGCCCAGCTGAAGCCCAGCTGACCGGCTGCATCCCGCGTGCCGAGAAGACCGGCCAGGGCCACTCCAACGAGGACCGCCCGGCTCGTGATGCGCACGACGTTCCTCCGCACATTCGATTGTACCGGGTCCGGGCGCGTCGGCCCCTGCGGGCGGCCGACAACCCGGGCCGGGCCGTGACCGGCGTCACCGTCCCGGGGGGCCCGCCTCCGGACCGAGGTCGACGGTCGTGTTGGAGACCGTCTGGTGAACGGGACGGTTCACGTGCTATGCTCCCCGCGAACCGAGGAGCCCAGAAACGGTGCAGGCCCGACGCCCGACCTCGAGATCGTCCGGACTCACGCCAGGACGACTGACGGCGCGTGTCGCATGACGGAACCACGATGAAGGCCCTTCCACCCATCCTGCTCGTGGACGGCGACGCCGACGACCGGCGGCTGACTGGAGCGGTCCTCGGCCACGAGCTCGGCGAGCTGGACGTCACTGAGGTCGGCGACCCGGCCAGCCTCACGGCCGCCCTCGCCGGGCGCAGGTGGGGCCTCGCGGTGGTCGACCCGGTCGTCGCCTGGATGTCGCCGGCCGACCTGCTGCGCCTTGTCACCGAGGCTCGGCCCGACGCCGCGCTGGTGGTGTTCACCCGGGTGGTCGACGAGGGGGTGGTCGCCGAGGCGCTGCGGTACGGGGCCGACGGCTTCGTCGAGAAGTCGAGCGGGGGTTTCCTCCGCCTGCCGGCGGCGGTCCGGGCGGGACTCTTCAACTCCCGCCGGCGCCGTCTCTCGGAGGCCCGCGACGCGCCCTACCGCCGCCTCGTCGAAGGTCTGCCGGTGGGTGTGTTCATCGCCACCACCGCTGGCGAGGTGCTCGAGGCCAACCCGGCCCTGGCGACCATCCTCGGCTTCGACGGGCCCCAGGACCTGACCCATCGGCGCCTGTCCGCGTTCTTTGCCGACCCGCGGGAGGCAGATCACTGGCGGTCTCGGCTCGAGGTGGCGGAGGTGGTCGAAAACCTCGACGCCCTCGTGCGCAGGGTGGACGGCGGCACCGCCTGGGTGCGGCTGTCGGCCTGGATGGTCGAGGACCCTTCCTCGGGCGTTCGCTGCATGCACGGGACGGTGGAGGAAACGGGCAGCTACCACGCCGCACAGCACGAGCTGGCCCGGAGGTCCCGACTGCTGGCGCAGTCGAACGCCGACCTCGAGCAGTTCGCGTACGTGGTCTCCCACGACCTCCAGCAGCCGCTCGCGGTGGTGTCGCGCTCGCTCGACCTCCTCTCCGACGCCGATCGCGAGAGGTTGAGCGACGACGGGCGCCGTCTCGTCGAGCTGGCCCGGCGAGGCGCCGGGTCGCTGCAGAGCCGCATCGACGCGGTCCTCGGGTACTCGCGCATCGACACCCGGGGCGGCGCCTTCGTCCCGGTCGACTGCAACCGGGTGCTCGAGCAGGTGACCGCCCAGCTCCAGGTCGAGGTCGACGCGGCCGGGGCCGAGGTCACCTGGGACGAGCTGCCGGTCGTCGAGGCCGACGAGGGCCAGCTCCAGCAGCTGTTCCAGAACCTGCTGGCAAACTCCCTCAAGTTCCGGTCCGCCGAGCCGGCGCGCATCCACGTCTCGGCCGTCGCCGACGGCGAGGAATGGGTGCTCGAAGTGCGCGACAACGGCATCGGGGTACCGCCCGAAGCGACCGAGCGCATCTTCGGCATGTTCCAGCGGCTCCACACCGAGACGGAGGTCCCGGGGACGGGCATCGGGCTGGCGATCTGCCGTCGGATCGCGGCCCGTCACGGTGGCCGAATCTGGGTCGAGTCACGTCCCGGCGAGGGGGCGACGTTCAAGGTTGCGCTACCCCGACGGCGAGTGCCCGAGGGCGTGAAACCAACGGAGGTGGGCTGATGAGTCAGGTCGAGCGGTGCCCCATCGCCGTCATGCTCGTGGAGGACAGCCCCGACGATGCCGGGTTGGTCCGGATGCTCCTCGAGCGGTCGCGAGCTGAGGAGTTCCACCTCGTGCACCACGCCCGCCTCGGGCCCGCGATCGAGCAATTGGGCTCCGGCGGCATCGACCTCGTGCTCCTCGACTTCGCGCTCCCGGACAGCTTCGGGCTCGAGACCTTCCGCCGGGTCCACGCGGCCGCACCTTCGGTGCCGGTCATCGTCCTCACCTCGCTCGACGACGACGAGATCGCGGCAACCGCGGTGAGGGAGGGGGCGCAGGACTACCTCGTCAAGCGGGAGCTGGCGTCGAGCCTGCTGGTGCGCTCGATCCGCTACGCCCTCGAGCGGCATCGGGCCGAGGAGGCGCTGCGGGTGAGCGAGGAGCGTTTCGCCCTGGCGGTTCGGGGTGCGAACGACGGCGTCTGGGATTGGGACCTCGAGACCGGCAAGGTCTACCTGTCGCCGCGGTGGAAGCAGATCCTCGGTTTCCGGGAGGACGAGGTTGGCGACCGGGTCGAGGACTGGCACCGGCGCGTCCACCCGGAGGACCTGCCCGCCATGCGCGCGGGGCTCGAGGCCCACTGCACGAGCAACGGCGGCCACTTCGAGCTGGAGCACCGGATGGTGTCGCGCGACGGACGCGACCGCTGGGTGCTGACCCGCGGCGCGGCGGTGCGGGACCGGAACGGGCGGGCCGTGCGCATGGCCGGCTCGATGACCGACATCACGGAGCGGAAGGTGGCGGAGCGGCAGTTGCTCCACGACGCGTTTCACGACGGCCTCACCGGCCTCGCCAACCGGGCCTTGTTCGTTGACCGCCTGGGCCAGATCCTCGCCTCGGTGCCGCGCCGGCCCGGCACGCACTTCTCGGTGTTGTTCCTGGATCTCGACCGGTTCAAGACCGTCAACGACAGCCTCGGGCATGCGGCCGGGGACGAGCTGTTGGTCGCGATCGCGCGACGCCTCGAGCGGTTTGTCCGCCCGGGCGACACGGTGGCGCGGCTCGGCGGTGACGAGTTTTCGGTCCTGCTCACCGACGCCGCCTCGGCGTCCGACGCGATCCGCGTCGCCGAGCGGGTCCAGGAGGTGCTGGCGGAGGAGTTCACCATCGGCGGGCACCCGGTTTTCGTCACCGCCAGCATCGGAATCGCCCTCAGCGATTCGACCGAGGGCAGCCCGGAGGCGATTCTCCGCAACGCGGACATCGCGATGTACCGGGCGAAGGCGTCGGGGCGGGCGCGCTTCGAGGTTTTCGACCGCGAGATGCACTCGAGCGTGCTGCGACTGCTCAAGCTCGAGACCGACCTTCGGCGGGGGCTCGAGCGAGGCGAGTTCGTCATGCACTACCAGCCCATCGTCTCGCTGGGCACGGGTCGGATCGTGGGCTTCGAGGGGCTGGTCCGGTGGAGGCACCCCAAGCGCGGTCTGGTGCGGCCGGCGCAGTTCATCGCCGTCGCCGAGGAGACCGGGATCATCGTGCCCCTCGGTTGGTGGGTCCTCGAGGAGTGCTGCGAGCAGGCTCGAGCCTGGCAGGAGCGGTTTCCTGCGGACCCGCCCCTGAGCATCAGCGTCAACGTCTCGGGCAAGCTCTTTCTCCAGGGCGACATGGTCGACCGCATGGTGGCGATCCTCGAGCAGACGCGACTGCTGCCCGAGAGCCTGCGTTTGGAGATCACCGAGAGCGTTGTCCTGGACCACGGCGAGCGGGTGTTGGCCAACCTGCAGGAGTTGCGTGCGCTCGGGGTGAAGCTCGGCGTCGACGACTTCGGCACCGGCTACTCGTCGTTGAGCTACCTGCAGCGTTTCCACTACGACGACGTCAAGATCGACCAGACGTTCGTGTCGAACCTGTCCGGGGGCCCGGAGGCGGAAACCATCGTGGAGACGATCCTCTCCCTGGCCCAGGGCCTCGGCATCGGGGTCATCGCCGAGGGTGTCGAGACCGCCGAGCAGCTCAAGCGCCTGCGGAGCCTGGGCTGCCCGCAGGGGCAGGGGTACCTGTTCGCCAGGCCCCTCGACGCCGTTGCCGCCGGCCGGCTGATCGCCGACGGCCGGAGCTGGTAGAGCCCAACGAAGGCTCTTCCTTCGCTGCGGCAGGTCCCTCCGCGGACCCTCCGGGACCGCGTTCGCGATGACAGGCGGGGCCGCGCCCCCGCGACGTGCCGTGGTGAGAGGTCCGGGCTGGGGCCGCCCGCGGCACGTGCTACCGTAGCTTGAGCCGCAGGGGAGCTCTCCATGGAGTTGATCGCGCTGGTGCTCGCGCTGGTGATCCTGGTCATGCCGGCGGCCGCCCTGGTCGTGGCGCTGGTGGCGCTCAACCGGGCGCGGCGGCTGCGGGCAGAGGTGGGAGCGATGGCGGTGGAGGCGGAGACCCTCGCACTGCGACTGCGCCGGCTGGAATCGGGGGCGGTGAAGCCGTCGTCCGCGGCGGAAGCGGTGGCTGAGCCGCCGCCGCCCGCGGTGGAGCCGGAGGTCGCGTACCCGCCGGACGTCGCGCCCGGGCCGGAGCTCCCCGTGGAGGTGAGTCCGCCGTCAAAGGAGTCGCCGCCGGTTCCCCGGCCGCCCGTGGTCGAGGCTCCGCCCGCCTCGGCGGAGGAGGCGCCCCGGCCGCAGCCGGTCGAGCCGGAGGTCGAGGTGCCGCCACAGCCGCCCCGTCCCCCCGCGGCCGAGCCGTCGCCGCCGGGGCCGCCGCCGGCTGGTCCGCCGCGTCCCCGCCGGTCCTTCGACTGGGAGAACCTGGTGGGGGTCAAGCTGTTTTCCTGGGTGGCGGGGGTCGCCCTGTTCGTGGCGGCGGTCTCCTTCCTGCGGTACTCCGTGCAGCACGGCTGGCTCACCCCGCCGATCCAGATGGCGCTCGGCCTGCTCACCGGTCTCGTGCTGCTGGTGGTGTGCGAGCTCAAGGTGGCGCGGCGCTACCCGGTGACCGCCAACGCCATGGACGGGGCGGCCATCGCGGTGCTCTACGCGACCTTTTTCACAGCCCACGTCCGCTGGCACCTGGTCGGTTCCATCGCCACCGGCGCATTCATGGTCCTGGTGACGGCGGTGGCGGTGCTGCTCGCGGTCCGCCGCGACGCCGTGTTCATCGCCCTGCTGGGGCTGGTGGGGGGGTTCGCCACCCCGCTGGTCCTGTCGACCGGCGTCGACCGTCCGGTCGGGCTGTTCGGGTACCTGCTGCTCCTGAACGCCGGCCTCGCCTGGGTGGCCTACACCAGGCGCTGGCCCCTGCTCACCGCGCTCAGCCTGGCTTTGACCGCCCTCCACCAGTGGGTGTGGGTGGCGCGCTTCCTCGACTCCAGCAAGCTGCCGCTGTCGCTCGGCATCTTCCTGGTCTTCCCGGCCCTCGCCTTCGCCGCCCTCGCCATCGGGGAGCGCCGGCTGAGGGCGGGCGGGCCGCCCGGGCGGCTGTCGTCGGTGTTCCACCACTCGGCCAACCTCGGGGCCGTGGTGCCGATCGCTTTCGCCCTCTACCTGGCCGCGGTGCCGGCGTACGGCGAGCATTGGGAGCTGCTGCTCGGCCTGGTCCTGCTGGTGGACCTGGGCCTGGCGGCGGTGGCGGTGTGGCGGGGACCGGCGCTGCTGCACCTGGCTGCAGGCTGGTCGTCGGTGCTGGTGCTGGCGGTCTGGCTGGCGGTCTCCTACGACGGCTCGGCGTGGCCCGGGGCGCTCGTGTTCGTCGCCGCCATGGTGCTCGTCTACCTGCTGACGCCGGTGGTGGCGCGGCGGCTCGGGCGGCCCCTCGAGGGGCTGGCCGCCCACGCCGACCTGACCGCCCCCCTGCTGCTGTTGGCGTTTCCGGTCCTGCTCGCCATCGAGCCCGCCTGCGCCGACCCGGCGCTGCCGTTCGCGGCGCTGTTCGTGCTGGCAGCGCTCGTGGCGGGCTTTGCGATGGCCTCTCGGCGCGGGCTCCTGCACTTCGTCGCCTGCTTTTTCGCGGTGGCGGCCGAGGCGGTGTGGTCCGCGCGTCACCTCGAGCCGGAGCGCCTCGAGGCCGGGTTGCTGGTCTACGTCGCCTTTGCGCTGCTCTACCTCGGCGTGCCGGTGGCGGCGCGGCGGCTCGGCCGGCCGCTTCAGCCCGCCGGCGGCGCGGCCCTGCTCCTCCTGGCCAGCGTCGGGCTGCTCTTCTTCCTGACCACGGGGGTGGTGGCCGAGGCGGCGTTGTGGGGCCTCGCCCTGCTGCTGGTGGTCCTCAACGCCGGCCTGCTGGTGGAGGGCGCCTCGGGCCGGGTGCCGCTGCTCAGCGCGGCCGGGCTCCTGCTGTCGTGGGTGGTCCTCGCCAGGTGGTGGGCGGTGGCGCCGCTGGTCGGCCGCCTGGTCCCGGCGCTGGCGGTGGTCGCCGGGCTGGGGGTGGTGGCGGTGGCCGGCAGCCTCCTGGCGGCCTTGAGGGCGCGCTCGGCGGGCCGACCGACGGCTGCTCTCGGCGGCGGCATGTACCTCGGGCTGGTGGGGCACGCGTTCCTGCTCTTCGTCGCCGCCCGCTCCGACCTGGCGATCCCGCCGTGGCCCCTGCTCGGCGTGCTGGCGGTGCTCGACCTGGCGGCCGCGGTAGCGGCGCTCGCCGCCCGCCGCGGTGCCCTGCTGGGGGCCGCGGTGGTGGCGTCGGCGCCGGTGCTGATGGTGCTCGAGATCACGGCCGGGGCGGCGCCGTGGCCGGGGGTGGCGACCCTGGCCGCGGTCGGCGTGGCCGTTCTGGCCGTCGTCTTCCTGGCCCTGTCGCGGCGGGTGGTGCCGGTCGCGGCAGGGCGGGAGCGCGACGTCTTCGCCGCCACGGTTGCGGTGGCGATGCTGCTGGCGCAAGGGGTGGCGATCCTGGCCTCCGCGCGACCGGGCGCACCCGGCTTCTCCTTCCTGCTCGTGACACAGGGGGCGCTGACGGCGGGGCTGCTGGTGCTCGCCGGGTGGCGGGGGTGGCACGGCCTCGCGGTGGTGGCCGCCACCCCCCCCTTCGCCGCGGTGGCGGTGTGGGCCTCGGAGGTCCACCCGGCCTGGCACCAGCGGCTGGTGTTCGCCGCGGTGCCCTACCTGCTGCTCGTGCTCTACCCGGTCCTCCTCGGCCGGCGCGCCAGGGACTCTCGGTTGCCCTGGGTAGCGGCGGTGGTGGCGAGCGCGCTCGCGTTCCTGGTGGCCCGACCCGCGATCGTGGCCGGCGGGCACGGCGACGTCATCGGGCTGCTGCCGGTGGTCCAGGGGGCGATCCTGGCGGGCCTGCTCGGCTGGCTGCTGCGGCTGGAGCCGGCCGCGGAGCGGGACCGGGGCCGGCTGGCGCTGGTGGCGGGGGCGGCGCTCGCCTTCGTCACCGTCGCCGTGCCGCTCCAGGTCGACCGCCAGTGGATCACCGTCGGCTGGGCGCTGGAGGGGGCGGCGCTGGCCTGGCTGTTCGGCCGCATCCGGCACCGCGGGCTGCTGTGGACCGCGGTCGGCCTGCTGGTGGTGGTGTTCGTGCGGCTGACCCTGAACCCGGCGGTGCTGGCCTACCACCCGCGGGGAGACCTGCCGATCCTCAACTGGTACCTGTACACATACCTCGTGTCGGCTGGCGCCATGTTCGTCGCCGCGGCGTACCTGAACCGGGCCGACGCCGTCCTCGGACCCCGCCTGCCACGGCCGGCGCAGGTCCTGCCCGTGCTCGGCACGGTCCTCCTGTTCCTGCTCCTGAACATCGAGATCGCGGACTTTTTCGCCACCGGGCCGACCCTCACCTTCCGGTGGTCCGGGGCCTCCCTCGCCCAGGACCTCAGCTACACCCTCGGCTGGGCCCTGTTCGCCATCGGCCTGCTGGTGGCGGGGGTGGCGGCGGGAAGCCGCGCCGCCCGGGCCGCCTCCGTGGCCCTGCTCCTCGTCACCGCGCTGAAGGCCTTCCTGCACGACCTCGCCCGCCTCGGCGGGCTCTACCGGGTCGCGTCCTTCGTCGGCCTGGCCGCCTGCCTGGCGCTGGTGGCCCTGGCGCTGCAGCGGTTCGTGCTCGCCCGCGACCGGCGGGGGGGGGAGAGAGAATGAGCGCGCTTCTGGTGGTCCTGGTCGTCCTGGTGACCCTGCCCGCGGCTGCCGCGGGCGCGGCGGACCCGCCCCAGCCCCACGAGCGGCAGGTGCTCCCGGGAGGTCCGGGGGGTAACCGGCTGGAGGTGGACGTGGCGCTCCTCCTGGGCAGCCCGGTCGGGCTGGACAGCCTGCGGCTCGAGACCGCGGAGAGGCGCGAGGTGCCCTACCTGCTGGTGGGGCCGGCGCGCGGGGAGCCGGTGTGGCGCGAGGGTCGGATCCTGCCGGTGGCGTCGACCGAGGAGACCAGCGGTTTCGAGGTTGACCTGGGAAGTGCGCTGACCGTGGACCGCCTCGCGCTCAACGGCCTGCCCGCTCCGTTCCTCAAGCGGGTCCGCCTCGAAGGGGGGGGGGACCGCAGCCGCTGGACGGAGCTGGTGGCCGAGGGCACCCTCTTCGACCTCCCCGACGAGGGTCTGCGCCGCCTCGAGCTCGCCTTCGAGCCCGGGGCGTACCGCTACCTCCGCCTCCAGTGGGACGACCGCTCGAGCGGCAGGCTCCAGGCCCCCCGGTCAGCCGCGGTCCGGCTGGTGGAGACCCTCCCGCCGCCGCGTCCCCTGACCTTCGGGGTGACGGTCGACCGCCTCCCCAGCGAGCCGGGGGTGAGCCGATACCGGTTGAGGCTGCCGGTGGCGGGCCTGCCGATCGTGGCCCTGGAGCTCGACGTGGTGCCGTGCCACGTGCTGAGGGAGGCGCGGGTGAGCGAGGGGCAGCTGGAGGCCAACGAGATCCGGCCCCGGACGCTCGGAGCGGCCACCCTGCGTCGCACCGTGCGCGGTGACCTGGTGGCCGGCGACCTTCGCGTGGCGGTCGCGAGGCCGCGTGAGGCCGAGCTCGAGCTGGAGGTGGACGACGGCTCCAACCCGCCGCTGCCCCTCGAGGGGATCCGGGTGGAGCTGGCGCCCCAGCCGTGGGCCTACTTCGAGAGCGACGACGGGGAACCGCTCACTGCGCGCTACGGGGCCGCGGGGGTGGGGGCGCCCCGTTACGACCTCGAGGCGCTGCGGCCGGAGCTGGAGGGAACGCGCTCGGACAGGGTCCGGGCAACCGCGCGGTGGGGTCCCGCCCAGCCGCCGCGTTCGGCGCCGCCGGCGCCGGCACCCGACCTGCTGGTGTCGGCGGGCGCCCCGGTCGACGCGGGGACCTTCCGGTGGAGTCGTCCGGTCCCACCGGGGCCGGCCGGGCTGGTCGCGCTGCGGCTCGACGCGCACGTGCTCGCGTTCTCCGACTCGCTGGCGGACGTGCGTCTGGTCGGCGGCGACGGTCGCCAGGTTCCCTACCTCGTGGAGCGGCTGGCCGCGCCGCTGGTGGTCCAGCTCGGGCCGCTCGAGGTTGGGCCCGACGCGCTGCCCGAAGGGGTGCGGAGGGTCGGCGAGAGCCTCTACCGACTGCGGCTCCCGTACCCCACGATGCCGGCGGCACGGATCTCGGTGGCCACCACGGTGCGGGTGTTCGAGCGTCCGGTCCGGTTGCTGCGGGTGCGGGCGGCGCAGGGGAGACGCGCCGACCCGGTCGTGGAGACCCTGGGCTCGACGGTGTGGCGCCACGCCCGCCCCGAGTCGGAGCCGCCGCCCCTGGCCCTCGACATCCCGGCTCATGCCGGCGCCGAGCTGGTGCTGGCCCTGGACGAGGGGGACAACAGCCCGCTGCCGCTCGAGCCGCCCACCCTGTACCTGGCGGCGGCCCGCCTGCGCTTCGTGCGCGGCGGCGAGGGGCCGCTGACGCTGGTCTACGGTCGGCCGGGACTCGGCGCCCCCCGCTATGACCTCGCCCTCCTGGCCCCGCGCGTGCTCGGGGCGCCAGCCCTCGAGGTCGAGCCGGGGCAGGTCGACGAACGCCCCTCGCGGGAGGCCGGGCCCGGCACACAGAGGGCGCTGTTCTGGGGCGCCCTCGCCCTGGCCGTGGTCCTCCTCCTCGGCCTCGTGGTGCGCCTCCTGCGGGTTTCGGCGACGGGGTAGCAGCGGCGATGGGTGGGCCGCTTGCGCAGTAGGGCATAATGGAGGGCAGAGGTCATGCTGGGGGAGGGATGCGGCGGCGACTCGCGGGCTCTGCTGCACGGTCAACCGTGATCGGTGCGGTGATCGTCATCCTGGTGGCGCTGTCGGCGTCGGCGCAGGCCCCGGCTTCGACCGAGCCCGACCTCGAGGGCTGGCGGTCCGACCTCGACAAGGCGGAGCAGCTCCTTCTCAAGGGCGGCGAGCGACGAGCCGAGCGGGCCCGCGAGCTCTGTGACCAGGTCTACCTGAGCATGCTGGAGTGGCCGGGCCGGGGCGAGACCGCTTCCCGGCTCCTGGCCGAGACCCTGGTCCTGTTGGCCGTGGCCGAGACCAGGACGGGGGCGGTCGAGCGGGGGCGGTGGCACTGGGCGGTGGCCCGGAACCTGCGGCCCGAGCTCGACCAGGGGCGGCTGGCGTCGTTCCCCGATGCGGCGGGTGAGCTGGGTGGAAGCGGCGTGCGGCCGGACGTGGTCGCGCCGGAAGAAGCGGGTGAAGGGTACGTCCCCCCGGAGCCGGTCGGCATGGTCCCGATCGCCTACCCGGGCCAGATCCGGCGGCAGGGCATCGAGGGGACGACCGAGGTGCTGGTGGTGGTGGACGAGGCGGGACTGCCGGCGGTGCCCGTGCTGCGCTCGAGCTGCGGTGTCCCCGGGTTCGACGTGGCGGTCATGGAGGCGGCGCGGCAGTGGACCTTCAGTCCGGCAACCCGTGGCGGCCGGCCGGTGCGCGGTTCCTACGCGTTGCGGGCGACGTTCGAGCTGGGGAGCTGAGGCGTGGCGTCCCGGCCCCGCCCTCCCCGTGACGGTTGTGGTTCACGCCTGTCGGCCCATGGCCGGTGGGGTCACCTGCGGGAAGGAAGGAGTAGGGCGATGCGAAGAGGCGTCTGGTGTGTGCTGGCGGCCGTCGTTCTGGCGTGCTGGTGCCCGTCCGCGGCGGCGGAGGGGACCGGCCAGATCTTCGGTCAGGTGGTGCGAGCCGACGGGACCACGCTGTCGGGCGTCGACGTGACGGTGACCGAGCTCGGGCAGAGCCGGGTGACCGGCCCCACCGGCACCTTCCGGTTCGACGGCGTGCCGGTGGGCGAGTACACGCTGGTGTTCCGCCTTGCCGACAACTCCCAGACGACCGGGGGCATCCAGGTCACCGCCGCTGCCACCACGTTGGTCGAGCAGCGGGTGGAGTGGGAGGCCACCGCAGCGGAGACCTTCACCGTGTTTGCCGCTTCCCGGCGCACCCAGCGCCTGGTCGAGGCGCCGGCGGCGGTCTCCATCCTGACCTCGACCGACATCGCGCCCCAGACCATCCACGGTCAGGTCCCGGCCCTGCTGAGCCACGTGGCCGGCGCGGACGTGACGCAGAGCTCGCTGTGGGACTACAACTTCAACACGAGGGCGTTCAACAGCTCCCTGAACCGGCGGGTGCTGGTTCTGGTCGACGGCCGCGACCCGGTGGGGGTGCTGCTCGGCGCCCAGGAGTGGCCAACTTTCCCGTTCCCGCTGTCCGACCTGGCGAGCCTGGAGCTGGTGCGGGGGCCGGGCTCGGCGCTCTACGGGGCCAACGCCTACAACGGCGTCCTCAACATCACGACCCAGGAGCCCCGCTACAGCCTCGGCGGCGCCGTGGCCGTGGGCGGGGGGGAGCTGGACACCGTGGTGAGCGAGTTCCGTGAGGCCATGGACCTGGGTAAGGGGTGGTACGGGAAGGTGTTCGGCGCCTGGGAGACCAGCTCCGACTGGAGCCGGTCGAGGGACCTCGGCACCGAGTATCCGGGCCTGCCCAACGAGGCCATTCCCCTGCTCGACCTGGACATCGAGCGGTACAACGTCGGTCTGCGGCTGGACAAGTACTTCGACAGCGGAGCGTTGCTGACGGCCGAGCTGGGTGGGGCCAACGCCGAGGGTCCGGTCTTCCAGACCGGCATCGGCCGGGTGCAGGTCATCGACAGCAAGCGGCCATGGGCCCGGGTGAACTTCAACACGGCCCACTTCAACGTGCTCGGTTACTGGGACGGGCGCGACGCCGAGCAGGTCTCCCTGACGTCCGGCGACAACCTCTACGACGACTCCCAGAAGTGGCACGTCGAGGTCCAGGCCAACACCACCTTCGCCGGGGAGCGGGGGCGCATCGTCGGCGGTCTGTCCTACCGGCAGGAGAGCGTGGACACGAAGGGTCGACAGAACCTCTACGAGGCGGCTCCGGCCTTCGAGACCGGCAGCCCGGACTACTGCCCCGACGGCATGGAGGTCCAGGGGAACCCCTTTGCCGACCCCCGGTACTGCTGCCCGTCGATTCCCGACGGCGGGCCCTTCGACGGCCAGTGCTGCGCGGTCAGCCTCGCCACCAACCTCTGCTGCCCCGTCGGCACCTCTCTCGACCCCAACTCGAGGCAGTGCTACGTGGTGCAGCAGACCATCATCGGGTCGAGCCGCGAAGAGGACTCGCAGGCGGCTTTCGCCCAGGTCGAGTTCAACTTCACCGACAAGCTGCTGGGCATGGTCGCCGCGCGCTGGGACGACAGCTCGCTCCACGACGCCCAGATCTCGCCCAAGGCGGCGCTGGTCTACTCTGTCACCCCCAACCACGCGCTGCGCCTGAAGTACGACGAGGCGTTCCAGACCCCCAGCTACCTCGACCGGTTCCTGCGCATCCCGGTGGCTCAGCCGGTCGACCTGTCGGCGGTCGAGACCGCGCTCGCGCCGATCCTCGGCGGGG
>Ga0068714_10003556_pt1 | contig 18330 bp, 15 predicted proteins | sample MTBNYHSulfiMetaG_FD_62988 | JGI IMG/M metagenome (GOLD analysis project Ga0068714, IMG submission 62988) | Enrichment culture microbial communities from rom New York Harbor, USA that are MTBE-degrading - MTBE-NYH (New York Harbor Sulfidogenic)... | ecosystem: Environmental > Aquatic > Marine >... | reverse complement strand
GCTCTCCTCCTGCAGGACGGGGTCGTGACCGGCGACGAGGACGACGAAGACCTGGTCAGGGATTTCGGGCTTCCGCGAGTCCCGTCGGCCGCGGTGCTGGAGGCGGTGGGCGCGGCAAGACGCCGGTAGGCGACCGAAACCGGGTCCGCCTCCCGCTCCGCGGGGCAGGTTCCGTGGGCTGGGAGGCGCGGCTCGGCCGCCCCGGGGTGCAACGCTTGACCTGTCGCCGGGTATCGAAGGGACGAAGCGTAGGTGCGCTCCGGGGCCTCCCGGGAAGTCGGGAGGGAGAAAGCCCGCCGCGCACCCAGCCCATCTAACGTTTCCGGGCCCTCGTCTGTCAGTTAGGTGATCGCGCACTCTCTCTGGAGGTCAGCCCCGGTGTCTACGTTCCCAGCACGCCCGGCCGGGGGCCGGGCCGGGTTTACTCTGATCGAGATCCTGGTGGTCATCGCCGTGCTCGCCATGCTGGCGGCGCTGGTGGCCCCCAATGTGTTCCAGCACGTGGGCACGGCCAGGGACGCCACGGCCCGCTCCCAGATCGAGCTCCTGGGAGCGGCCCTGGATGCCTACCGCCTGGACAACGGACGGTATCCCACCACGGACCAGGGACTGGAGGCCCTCCAGAGCGCCCCGAACGTCGAGCCCTTCCCCACGAACTGGCGAGGCCCCTACCTGCGCAAGGCGGTTCCCTCGGACCCCTGGGGCAACCCCTACATCTACATCAGCCCGGGGGAGATCAACCCTCGCGGGTACGATCTCCTCTCCCTGGGGGCCGATGGTCAGCCGGGCGGGGAGGGTGACGACGCCGACGTGGTGAGCTGGTAGGCGTCGGTGCCGACGTACGCCTACCGGGCCATCGACGCCCACGGCCGAAGGACACGGGGCCGACTTCCGGCGGCGTCGCCGGAGGTGGTGGTCCGTGACCTCGAAGGCCGGGGGCTCCTGGCGCTGGAGGTGGAGGAGACGCGGAAGGCCGCCGAAGGAGGCGGAGGGCTGGGCCTCGGCCGCCGGAGGGCGGTGCTGGAGTTCACCCGGGCCGTGGCGTCCCTGCTTCCGGCTGGAATGCCCCTGGCCCGTGCCCTGGCTGCCGGCACCACGGCGGCGCCGGAGTCCGTGCGGCCGGTGCTGGAGTCCGTCCGGGCCAAGGTCGAGCGCGGCGAGGAGCTGGCGGCGGCCCTGGCGGAGCATCCGCAGCTCTTCTCCTCCCTCTATGTGGGCATGGTGCGGGCGGGGGAGAAGAGCGGATCCCTGGATCACGCCTTCCAGCGCCTCACCGAGCACCTGGAGCGGGACGGGGAGCTCCGCTCGAAGCTCCTCTCCATGTCCATCTACCCGGCGCTCCTGGCGCTGGTGGGAGCCGCCGCGGTCCTGGTCCTGGTCCTGTTCGTCCTCCCGAGGTTCTCCGACCTGCTTCTCTCCTCGGGAGCCGCCCTTCCGGGCACCACGGCCCTGGTGGTGGGCGCCGCCACCGCCGCCCGGGAGCAGTGGTGGATCTTTGCCGCCCTCCCACCCCTTGTCCTGGTGGCCCTCGCCTGGCTCCGGACCACGGGTGCCGGACGGCGGATGGGGTCCAGGATGCTGGTCCGGCTTCCCCTGGTGGGCTCCTGGCGGAGGCAGCACCTGGGGGCCGGTTTCGCCCGGATGGTGGGGGAGCTGCTGGCCGGCGGCGCCCCTCTTCTCCTGGCTCTCCAGGACGCCCGGGACTGCATGACGGACTCCGTGGCCCAGGCCGAGACGGACCGGATCCGGACCCAGGTGCGGGAGGGTAGCAGCCTTCACGCCGCCATCGCCCAGGGGGGACTCTTCCCGCCCGTCCTCTCTCAGCTGGTGGCCCTCGGGGAGGACGCGGGGCGCCTGGCGGACTTCCTCCTGAAGTCCGCGGAGCTGCTCGAGAAGAAGACGGAGCTGGCCCTGGAGCGCCTGGTGGCGCTGGTGGAGCCCGCCATGATCGTGGGGTTCGGGGGCATCGTGGCCGTGGTGGCCCTGGCTCTCCTCCAGGCCATCTACGGCGTCAACGCGGGGTCGTTCTGATGGGGCGCCACAGCGGGGTCGTTCTGATGGGGCGCCACAGCGGGATCACCCTCCTGGAGCTCGTGGTGGCTCTCCTCATCATCTCGCTGGCGGTGGCGGTGGCGGTGCCGGCCTACCTCAGCCTGGGCAGACAGGACGACCTCGGCCGCGCCACCCAGCGGGTGGAGGCCCTTTTCCGGCTCGCCCGGGACTCGGCCATCCGTAGCGGCCTGCCGGTCACGGTGGTCATCGACTCGGTGGCGGAGCTGGTGTGGATGGACACACCCGTCCGGATTCAGCTGGGATCCCAGGCGATGCCCCAGGAGCCCGTGTCCCTGTTCGAGAGGAGCGGGAGCCCCTCGTCCCCCCTGGGTGGGTATGGGGTGGCGGCCGCGAACCTGGCGCTCCTGGGGGGGGAGCGGGCCATGGAGGAGGTCAAGCCGGGAGAGCCTCTGGGTCTTCCCCCCGGGGTCCGGATGGAGCTCCCCCGGGCCCGGGCGCGGTTCACCTTCCAGCCCTCGGGGGGAGCCCTGGCGGACACGCTCCTCCTCACGGGTGTCTTCGGGGTCCGTGTGGTCACCATCGACGCATGGACCGGCGACGTGAGGATACGTTGAGATGGTGACGGGACCGGGTGCGGGCGCCGGTATGGCCACGGCCACCATTGCGGGCGGGAGCAAGGCCCGGTCCGGCGTCCTGGGCGGGGCCCCACGGCGCGGCTTCGTCCTCCTGGAGGCGGTGGTGGCCCTGGCCATCCTGGGCGTGGCGTCCATCGTCCTCCTGCAGGTCCGGGCCCAGCAGATCCGGGTGGCGACGCAGGCCCGGGAGCTCCTCACGGCCCAGGCCCTGGCGGAGGACCGGCTCTCGGCCCTCCGGCTTCTCGACTTCACCCTCCTGGAGGATCCCCCGGATTCCCTCCTGCAAGGGGTCTTCCCGTCCCCCTTCGACGCGTTCTCCTGGACTGCGGTGGTGGAGCTCATCGAGGACGAGTACGACCTTTTCGGCGTGGATGTGGTGGTGTCGGGGCCCGCGGAGCGCTTTCCCCTGAGGACCCTCATGCACCGGCCACGGTCCGTGCTGGTGAGCTCGGGGACGGAGGCCGCCGGCGGCCTCCAGACCGGTGGCCAGGGGGGCATGCCCACGGGACCCGGTGGTCGGACCGGAGGGACGCCATGAGGCTGCGGCCCGTGCCCGCGTGGAGTCCCTTCGCGGTCCACATCGACGGCGAGGGCCCGGACGTCGGGCACGACGGCGCCGGCCCGGGCCCCGTCCGCGAGGGCGCCCGGGGCTTCACCCTCATGGAAGTCCTCATCGGCCTCACGGTGGCGGCGCTCGCCCTCACGGCGGGGTTCGCGACCCTGGGCTTCATCTCCGACTCCGACGAGCCGGTGGACGTGGCCTCCGCCCTGGCGCTGCGGGGCGCCACCACCCGGAACCTCCTCACCGAGTGGCTGGGTGGAGCCCGCTTCTCCGCGGGCCGGATGGGCGAGACCTTCCAGGGGTTCGACGCCGAGGTCTTCGGGGCCCAGACGGACGAGCTCATCTTCCCCACCTCCGCCAGCACCCCCCTGGGCGTGGGGACCACGACGGTCCGGCTGTACGTGGATCTGGACGAGGGCACCCCGGAGCGGGGACTGGTAGCGGCCCTCACGGAGCTGGTCACCGATGAGCCACGGGTGGTGGAGCTGATCCCGGAGGTGGGTGCTCTGGAGATCCGTTATCTCCTTCCCATCGAGGGAACCACGGGGGAGTGGGTGGACGGGTGGATCTCCAACCGCCTCCCCCAGGCCATCCTGCTGGTGCTGGGGCCGAGCCGGTACGACACCCTCCCTCCCCTCCTCCGGTACCCGCTGCTCGTGCCCGTGGAGACGACCCGATGAGGGGGCGTCACGGCTTCGCCCTGGTGGCGGCCCTCTGGCTGCTGGTGGCCCTGGGCTCCGTGGGCCTCCATGTGGCCCTGGACTCCAGGGCCCGCAGGCAGGCCGCCGCGAACCTGCTGGACGAGGTCCGGGCCCGGGCCGCGGTGACGGCGGGGACGGAGTATGCCCGGTCCCGGCTCACGGCCGCCATGCTGGGGAGGGCGGAGGAGCTCCGGGCCGAAGCCCTCTCCCGGGCACGGAATCCCAGGCAGCAGGCCATGGTCCAACGGCGAAGCGTCCGGAACCTCTTCCGGAGCGCCGATCCCCTGGAGGACCCCTGGAGGGAGCCCCAGGAGCTGATGGTCCCGGAGATGACCTTCGGCGACGCCCGCTACGCCCTCCTTCTCCGGGACGTGGGATCGGCCCTGAACCTGAACGCTGCCGACGAGACCATGCTCCGGCAGTTCTTCGCCCAGGGGCTCGGCCTGGATTACGCCCTGGCCGACGAACTGGCCCAGGCCATCCTGGATTGGCGGGACGAGGACGACCTCCCCAGAATCAACGGAGGGGAGCGGGAGGAGTACCTGGAGGAGGGTGCCCTGGTCCTGCCCCCGAACCGGGACTTCGTGGACGTGGACGAGCTCCGCCACGTCCGGGGCATGACCGCGGAGATCTACGTCATGGCCGCTCCCCACCTGACCCTCATCGGGGGGGGCGCCGTCAACCTGAACTCCGCTCCGGAGCCGGTCCTCTCGGCGGTGCCGGGGCTCGACCGGGCTGCCGTGGCGGCCATCGTCCGCCTCCGGGAATCGGGCCAGCTGCCCAGGAGCCAGCGGGAGCTGGTGGCCCTCGTGCCCTCCGCCACGGGGCAGGCCATCTCGATCCAGGGGAGGAACTTCACGTCCAGGACGACCTATACCACCGACCAGGTGGAGATCCTGGCCCAGGGGTGGGTGGAGGGTGGTGTGGTCCAGGTCATGTCCCGGGTGGTAGTCTCCAGGGGGAGCACCGAGGCCACCGTGGTGTGGAGGGAGATCTTCTGATGACGGAGGCCATGAGAACCCCGGAGGGGACCCTTCCATGAAGCGGCGAAAGGGGATGCGCATCGGGATCGCCCTGGGCGACCGGCGAGCCGTGGCCGTGGTCATGGGTCGGAAGGGAGCGCCGGTGGCCGACGCGTCCGTCTCCCTGGGAGGCGAGGCCCCACAGGACGTAGGCCCCGAGCTGCGCAGGGCCTTCGGCGAGCTGAAGGGGGCCCTGGAGCGGGCGACGGGGAGCTCCACGGACGGGGCGTCGGTCCACCTGGCTGTGCTTCCGCCCCTGGCCGACGCGCGGCTGGTGCCCTTCCCGCCCATGCGGCGGTCCGAGGTGGTGGCGGTTCTGACACGGGACGTGTCCCGGTACTTCCTGGGCGCCAACCAGCCCAGGGTGGTGGGGGTGCGCCTCCCGAACGGGAACGGAGGGGCTGCCAGGACGCCGGAGGCCGCCGCCACGCCGGTGCTGGCCGCGGCGGCGTCCATGGCCCTCCTGGAGGCGGCCCGGACCGCCCTGGTGGGGGTGGGGTGGAACGCCGAGTCCCTGGCCGCGGCCCAGGGAGCGTGGCTCGCCGCCGCCGAGTCCCACGAGGGCACGCCCGTGAGGGTGGTGGTGGCGGTGGTGGGGGATACGGCCCACGTCCTCAGGGTGGAGGGGACGGCGGTGGTCGCCGTGCGGCAGCTTCCCGCCACCGACGTCTCCGCCGTGGCGGCGGCGGCGGGCAACGGGCCCGGGAGGGCCGTGGTCCTCTCTTCCCCTCCGTCCTTCGGCGAGCTCGACCGCGCCCTGACCAGGGTGGGGTGGGTGGTTTCCAGGGACCCGGACGGGTGGGCCGGGGCGGAAGAGGCCGCCGCCGCCAGGGCCGGCCTGGGTGGCTTGGATCTGGAGCCCCCCAGCCTGGCGGGTGAGCGGAGGGAGCGAAGCAGGAAGAGAGCCCTGGCGCTGGTGGGAGCCGCGGCGGTTCTCCTGGCGACCGCTGCCGGAGGGCAGCTCTGGGGCGCCCACCGGGAGCTGGCGGCCGTGCAGGCCCGGCGGGCTGCCATCCGAGGAGAGGTGGCTCCCCTCCTCGACAGCCGGGATCGCCTGAACGAGCTGACGGCGCAGGCCGGGTCCATTGAGCGGCTGTCCCGGAGCGCGCCCGCTTGGACGAGGACCCTGGTGGAGCTGGCGGCCCTCCTGCCGGAGGACACCTACCTCACGGGCTTCTACGCCAGCGGCGACACGGTGGAGCTCCGGGCCGCCGGGACCGGGGCGGGGGAAGCCATCCAGGCCCTCAGGGAGGGCGGGCTCTTCCAGGAGGTGAGGCTGCAGGGACAGGTGGAGCGGGAGCTGGCGGAGGGAGAGACGGTGGTGGAGCGCTTCCGCCTGTGGGCACGCTTGCCCGGGCCGGGAAAGGAAGGAGGGGGGCCGTGATCCCACGCGGAACTGGCGGATTCCTGCTCCTGGGCGGCCTTTCCCCCCGGGACCGGAAGGCCATCCTGGCGGGGCTGGCGATCATCCTGCCGGCGGCGGCATGGATGGCGGTGGTGCGCCCCTACGTGGGGGCCCTGGGTGAGGTCCGGGATCGGGTGGTGGCGGAGCGTGAGCTCCTGGCCCGGGAGATGGCCCTGCTGGAGAGCGCTCCCCTGCTTCCGGAAGCCATCCGGGAGGCCGAATCGGAGGCCGCTCAGTTCGAAGGCCGGATGCTTCGGGCCGCCAGCGGGGTATTGGCGGAGGGAGAGCTCACCCGCTTCCTGGAGAGCGCAGCAACCCAGAGCCGGGTCCTCCTGGAGCAGATCAGGAGCGGCGAGCTGGCCAGGGGGGAGGAGCCACCGCCGGGGCTGTCGGTGGTGCGCCTGCACGTAAGCGGGGAGAGTGACCTGGAGGGCATCATGGCATTCCTGGCCGCCATGGAGCGAAGCCCCCTCCTCCTGAGGGTCCGGGGGCTGGCCCTGGATCCGGAGACGGCCCGTCCGGCCACGAACGGGCGGGAGGAAGCCTCCCTGCAGGCCGAGCCCACGGGGGTCGTGAAGCTCCAGGTGATCGTGGACGGCTTCGCCCGTCTGGACGAGGCGGGCCCCGGGGACACGGGCCTTTCACAGGGTATCAGCGAATGAAGGAGCAGAGGCCATGAGAGGCATGGGCGGAGTGACCCTATGGGTGTCGGGGGCCGTGTTCCTGGTGTCGGCGGTGGTCTTCGGAGCCACCGTGGTCGACGCCCTCCGGGTAGACCAGGCCCCTCTGGTCGCTGCCGCGGGTCTCCCGGACGGAGGGGTTGGGGGGCCGGCGCCGGCCCTTTCGCCGGGGATCGATGATCCGTCCTCCCCCGCGCCGCCGGCGTCCCGGGCGACGGACCCTGCCGGCCAGGGGCCCCTCCGGGGGATCGTCTACCCCCGGGTCACCACGGACGAGATCCTGGACGCGGTGAACCTCGACCCCTTCCAGCCGAGCCGCACCCCCTCCCCCCAGCGGTACCTCCTCCCGTCGGAGCGGAACACTACCGCTGCCTCGAGTCGGTCCGACCCCCGCCGGCGGGGACCGGAGCTTCGCCTGGTGGGGGCCGCCTTGGGGGGCGAGCTCTCGCTGGCCATGATCCAGGTGGACGACGCCTCCCCCGTGGCCTTCCTCACGGGCGAGGTCGTGGAGGGCTACAGGATCTCGGCCGTAGAGGCCGAGAGCGCCATCCTGGAGGGGGAGTCCGAGACCCTGATCCTGCCCCTCATGGCCCAGCTCGAGCCGCAGCGGGGAAGGACGTCGAACCAGAGAGGGTCCAACCCTGCTGCCCCGGGTGCCCAGGCGAACCCCAGAGACATGGAAGCCCTCCAGAACAGGGTCCAGGAGCTCCTCCAGGGAATGGGGCGGGGTGGAGGGATGGGACCGGGCGGCGGGGTGGGGGCCCGATTCCAGGAGATCATCGAGGCCGTGCCGGGGGCTTCGGTCATCATCCGGGGAGGTGAGGGCGTCCTTCAACCCCCGCCGAACCCCCGGGGTGGCCGGGGAGGGGGGGTGCGGCCATGACGGGGACCGGAGGCGCGCCAGGACGATGGACGCCGGCGGATCATTCACCCGTTCCCGGCCGGCGGAAGGGGGTCGCACCGGCGCTTCTCCTGGCGGCCTTGGTGGCGATGGCTGCGGGCGAGGCTGCCCCGGCCCACGCCCAGCAGCTCCCCATGCGCCGGGGCCAGGGAGGAGCCCCGGGGGCGCAGGAGGGGGGGATCACGCTCAACTTCCAGAACCTGGACCTCTCCTCCGTCGTCACGGCCATGGGGCAACTGGCGGGGATCAACGTGGTCTCCTCCAACATGCCGGCCGTTCAGGTCACGCTCCGAACGGCCGTGCCCGTCTCGCGCTTGGAGGTGGGCTCCCTGATCCGGAGCCTCGCCCTCGCCCACGGTGTCACGGTGACGGAGGAGCCGGGATTTCTACGTCTGCAGGGCCCAGCGGTGCAGGAAGGGGAGGTGGCGGAGCCCCGGCAGCTCTACATCCACCGACTGCGGCACGCCAACGCCCTGGTTCTCTCCGGAACCCTCCAGGCCCTCTTCGGGGGATCCGCGCCCCGGTCCGCCGGCACCGCCAGCCGGGTGGGGCAGACCCTCTCCCAGCAGCTCCAGGCCATTGAGCAGCAATCGGCCCAGCAGTTCAGGGGGGTGACCGCCGGCACCACGGGGCCGGTGACGGTGCAGCTGACCCAGGGAGAGCTCCAGGGTGACGTCCAGATCGTTCCGGACGAGATCACCAACTCCCTCCTGGTCCGGGCCACCGTGGCGGACTGGGCCATCATCGAGAACGCCATCAACGCCCTGGACCTTCGCCCGCTCCAGGTGGTCATCGAGGTGGTCATCGCCGAGGTGCGGCGCACCGGTGACCTGAGCGTGGGCATGGACATCTTCGCCACGGACGTGAAGGAGGAAGGGGGAACGGGCACCACCGCCTTCCTCCCGGCTCCCGACCCCGGGGACAGCTTCACCCTCAGCGTCCTCCGGACCGGGAACGTGAACGTGGAGGCGACCCTCTCCGCCCTTTCCGCCACCGGGAACGTGAGGATCCTCTCCCGTCCCCTGATCCAGGCCCAGAACAACCAGGAGGCCCGCATCCTGGTGGGGAGCCAGCGCCCCTTCGTGCAGGTGTCCCAGGTCCTGGCGACGGATCAGGGCACCCGGAACGAGGTGGTCCAGTACCGGGAGGTGGGAACGTCCCTCACCATCCTTCCCACCATCAACGAGGACGGGTACGTCAACCTCCTCCTCACCCAGGAGGTGAGCAGCGCCACGGCGGAGACCCAGTTCGGGGCTCCCGTCATCAGCACCCGGGAGGCAACCACCCAGCTCCTGGCCCGGACGGGCCAGACGGTGGTCATCGGGGGCCTGGTGGACCAGCAGTCGGAGGAGTCCAGGAGTGGCATTCCCATCCTGAAGGACATCCCGGTGCTGGGGTATTTCTTCGGGACCAACCGCAGGTCCGTGACCAACGCCGAGCTCTTCCTCTTCCTCACTCCCTACGTCATCGCCAACGATGACGAGGGGGACCTGCTGCGCCGGGAGCTGGAGGAGAACGCCGAGCTCCTGAGGCAGCTCGTTCCCATCCGATCCATGCTGCCGCCCGTCATGCAGCTGTTGGTGCCGGACACGATCTTGCCGGACACCATCCAGCCCGACACCGTCCGGCCGGACACGGTTCGGGGCGGAAGGATCCCCCGGGGATGACGGAGCTCGACGTCACCGCCACCCTGCAGGGTGCCGAGCGCCTCTTCAAGGGACTCACGGCGGAGTATCTGGAGCATCACGCCCTCATGCCCCTGGCCCGGAACGAAGGAAGACTCCTGGCGGCCACCTGGGCGGACGTGGTGGACGAGCGCGCCCTGGACGACCTTCGCCTCCTGGCGGGGGTTCCGGTGGAGCTGGTGAGGTTCCCCGAGCCGGAGGTCCGGGCGGCCATCCGCCGCATCTACTCCTCCGACGACCTCACCGCCCAGGGGGTGGTGGCCGGCATGGCGGAGGATCACAGGCCCGGGGGAGAGCTGGACTCGGCCCTGGACGATCTGGTGATGCTGGCCAACGAGGCCCCGGTGGTGAAGTTGGTGAACCTCCTCCTCCTGGAGGCCCTGGATGCCCGGGCGTCGGACGTGCATCTGGAGGGGTACCCGGGGGGGCTCCGGGTCCGGTACCGCATCGACGGGGTGCTCCAGGACGCGGTGGCGCCACCCAGGCGGCTGGCGGCGGCGGTGGTGAGCCGCCTGAAGATCATGGCGGAGCTGGACATCGCTGAGCGCCGCGTGCCCCAGGACGGCCGGATCCGGCTCCGGATGCATGACCGGCAGGTGGACGTGCGCGTATCCACCCTCCCGACCCTCCACGGGGAGAGCGTGGTGCTCCGGCTCCTGGACAAGGAGGCGGGGCGGATCGAGCTGGAGTCCCTGGGGATGGCCGAAGACACGCTCCGGTTGTTCGTCTCCGCCGTGTCCAAGCCCCACGGCATCGTCCTGGCCACGGGGCCCACAGGCTCGGGGAAGACCACCACCCTGTACGCCGCCGTGGACCGCATCCGCACCGGGCGGGAGAAGATCATCACGGTGGAGGATCCGGTGGAGTACGAGCTCCCCGGAGTCCCCCAGGTGCCGGTGAACGAGAAGGTGGGTCTGACCTTCGCCAACGCCCTCCGGGCCCTCCTCCGGCAGGACCCGGACATCATGCTGGTGGGGGAGATCCGGGACCAGGAGACGGCGGACATCGCCACCCACGCGGCCCTTACGGGGCATCTGGTCCTCTCCACCCTCCACACCAACGACGCCGCCACGGCCCTCACGCGCCTCGTGGACCTGGGCATCGAGCCGTACCTGGTGGCGAGCACCGTGGAGGCCGTCCTGGCCCAGCGCCTGGTGCGGCGCATCTGCCCGGTCTGCCGTGTGCCCGTGGATGTGACCCTGGAGCAGCGCACCGCCCTTGGGGCGAAGGGCGCCGATCTCGCGAGGGCGTGGGAGGGGAAGGGGTGCCCCGAGTGCCGGGGGACGGGATACCGGGGCCGCACAGGGATCTACGAGCTCATGGTCATGGACGACGAGCTGCGGGTCGCCGTCCAGCGGGACGCCAGCGCCAGCCACCTGGAGAGCCTCGGCCTGGCCCGGGGCATGCGCCTCCTGAAGGAGGATGGACTCCGGGTCGTCCGGGAGGGGCTCACCACCGTGGAAGAGGTGCTCCGGGTAGCGAACGTTTGAGCCGGTGGGGCTGGTAACGCGGCGGCTCCCTCCGGCGGCCCGGGATGGACGCCATGACGGCGAAGCGAGGTTTCCCTCCGGCCCGGACGGCACTCGGCTTGCCTGACCGGGTAATTGCATTAAGATGCGATCATAACTCGTGAGGTGGTGACTTCTTTCGGGGAGCGGGTCCTCTCAGGACCCCCTCGTCGGCTTCCTCGCATTACTCGGGAGGTCCCCGGGGCAGGACGCTCAGCGCGAGCCCGCGGATCCGGAAGGAGGGTATTCTCCATGAATGGGGCCGTGAGGCGATACAGGGTCTTCACGCGGGAGGACATGGGGGCCATCCCGCAGCTCCGGAGCCTTCCCAGAGCCGACCTGGAGCTCATGGCGGCGGTTTCCGCGGTGCTGCCGTTCCGGGTGAACGAATACGTGGTCGACGAACTCATCGATTGGTCGGCGGCGCCGGACGACCCCATCTACAGGCTCGTCTTTCCCCAGCCAGGGATGTTGCTCCCGCACCAGCTCACGGAGGCGCTGAACCTGCTGCGGAGCGGCGCTTCCGAGGAGGAGATGGAACGGTCGGCACGGGCCATGCGGCTCCGCCTGAACGCCCACCCGGCGGGGCAGAAATCCCTCAACGTGCCACGGCTGGACGGCCAGCCCCTCCACGGGATCCAGCACAAGTACCGGGAGACGGTCCTGTTCTTTCCCGCGGCTGGCCAGACCTGCCACTCCTACTGCACGTACTGCTTCCGCTGGGCCCAGTTCACGGCGGACGACGCCTTCCGGTTCGAGAGCCACGAGACGGACTCCCTGGCGCGGTACCTCCGTGCCCACCGGGAGGTCACCAGCGTCCTTCTCACGGGTGGCGACCCGCTGGTCATGGGGACGGAGGTGTTCCGGCGCTACCTGGAGCCCCTCCTGGACCCGTCCCTGGAGCACCTCAGGAGCATCCGCATCGGCACGAAGTCCCTCAGTTACTGGCCCCACCGCTTCGTTTCCGATCCCGACGCCGACGACCTCCTTCGCCTCTTCGAGGACGTCCGGGCCTCCGGGCGGCACCTGGCCCTCATGGCCCACGTGAGCCACCCCAGGGAGCTGGAGACCGGCGTGGCCCGGGAGGCCATCCGCCGGATTCGGGGGGCCGGGGCCCTGATGCGGACCCAGTCTCCTGTCGTGCGTGGGGTGAACGACGACGCCGACACCTGGGGTGAGCTGTGGAGGTCCCAGGTCCAGCTCGGCATGGTCCCCTATTACATGTTCGTAGCCCGGGACACGGGAGCCCAGCACTACTTCAAGGTCCCCCTGGCGGAGGCCCTGGAGATCTACAACGGGGCCTTCCGGCAGGTCACGGGTCTGGCCAGGACCGCCCGGGGACCCGTCATGTCCGCCACGCCGGGGAAGGTGCTGGTGGACGGGGTCACCCGGGTGGCGGGCCAGGAGGTGTTCGTGCTCAAGTTCCTCCAGGCCCGGGATCCCTCCTGGGTGGGGCGGCCGTTCTTCGCCCGGTACGATCCGGACGCGGCATGGCTGGACGACCTGAAGCCCACCTTCGGCCGGACGGAGTTCTTCTTCGAGCCTCGCTTTCGGGAGATCAAGGCCGCCCTGGCCGGGGGAGGCGAAGTCCAGCAGCCGTCACGTTGGCAGGAGCTGGCCACGGCCCACGCCGAGGAGCTTCGTCGCCCGTGGAGAAGGTCCAGAAGCCAGGCGGATTCGGCGCCTCGGGACGGCGGCATGCCCTGAAATCCATGAATCCTGAGTACAATCATGGGTTTTTGGAGATACTATTGCGGAAAGCAAATAAAATCCCGACATTATCGGAGGTGTCTCCCACCCGTCTTCCAGGTCGTGCATCGACCTCCGATGGCGGCCGGCGGAACGGCAGAACCCACCGGAGGTACGTATGTCGTCCAGGGCTGTCGATCCCGCGGGGATCATTCTAGGCGTCTACCGGGGCATCGTCGTGGTCGCCTCCATCTCCCTCCTTCTCTGGATCCTCCTCTCGGGACTGGTGGCGTTGATCCGGAATCCCTACCTGGTCCTGGCCTTCTGGTTCCTGGGCGCCATCGGGCTGGGCAGCTGCATCGCGGCGCCCCTGAGCGTGCTGTCCCTGAAGGACGACCCGGACAGGCCGCGGCGGCCGTGGCGGGCCTCCCTCTTCCTGGGAGCGGCCGCCTTGTCGGGGTTCCTTCTCTGGCGTGAGGCCCGGCCCATCTTCGACGGGTTCGGCCCCGAGTTTGCCGTGGTATGGACGGTCCTCACCATAGCCGCCATCGCAGGCCTGGCAGGCCTCGTCGTCCTGCCGCTCCTGCACTGGAGGGTCTCAGGCAAGGAGCCCCAGGGGCCCCAGGCGATCCCCGCCGGCTAGGAGGAGGGCGATGCGGGAGGCGCCGCCTCCCGCCGCAGAGCCACCTCCTCCACCGTGCCGCCCAGCCCCTCCAGGAGCTCCCGGTACCAGGAGAGGGCGGCATGGAGCCGGGGCTCGTGTCCCGCCACCCCCCAGATCACCGTGAGGGTGGCGGTGGTTTCGTCCCGCGTCTTCACCCGCTGGGCATCCTTCACAGGGTTCGCGCACGGCCCCCGGGCGTCATACAGGCACACGAGCCCCTCGAGGTCCATCTTCTGGCCAGCAGGATTGAAGACGTAGCGCTCCCCTTCGCCTCCCCGGGCCACCCGGAAGGGAGGCTCGGCTCGCGCCAGGTCCGCCAGGGCGATGGGAAGGCCCGAGTGCAGGGAGACCACGTTACAGACGTCCACGGCCACGTTGATGGAGCCCAGCTCGCCTTCACCCACCGCACGCACCAGGTACTCGGATGCGGGCTTGCCCCTCCCGGCCGGCTTGTGCCCCCAGTGCCGGAGCATGGCGCGGACGGCCAGCCGGAGCTCCTCGTCCCGGGACAGGGGCGCTGCGGCCTTCAGGCTCAGGAGCGCCTGCAGCCAGTCCGGGGAGGGAATTTCGCCCAGCGGCCGGGAAAAACGGGTGGTGAACGCCGCCGGCCGCAGCAGGGGATGGGCTTCCACCAGGATGCTTATGGCTCGACCGCTCATGCCGGCGAAGGCGACCTGAGGGGCTTTCGGCCGCCCCCCGTCTGCCGCTCCAGGAGCGCCTGGTAGACCAGGGGGAGGACGATGAGGGTCACCAGGGTGCTGGTGAGGAGGCCCCCCACCACCACGGTGGCCAGTGGCCGTTGGATCTCGGCTCCCGGACCCCGGGCCAGGAGGAGGGGGAGGATCCCGAACACGGTGGAGAAGGTGGTCATGAGGACCGGCCGGAGCTTTGTCGTCACCCCGTAGAGGACGGCGTCGGCGGGGGCGTCCCCGTCCTTGCTTCGCCTCTGGATGGTGGAGAGGAGCACGAGGCCGTCCTCGAGGGCGATCCCGAAGATGGCGATGAACCCGATGGAGGCGGGGACGCTCATGTACTGGCCCGATAGCATGAGGGCCGCCAGCCCGCCGGTGAGGGCCAGGGGGATGTTGATGAGGATGACCCCCGCTTCCCGGACCGAGCCGAAGATGGTGTAGAGGAGGATGGCCACCAGGAGGAGGGTGAGAGGCGTCACCAGGAGGAAGGTGCGCCTGGAGCGCTCCTGGAGCTCGAACTGCCCGCCCCAGCGCAGCGTGTAGCCCGCCGGGACCTGGACCTGGCTTCCCACCGCTTCCTGGGCGTCCTCCACGAACCGGCCCATGTCACGCCCCCGGACGTTGGACTGGACCGTGCTGTAGCGCCGGCTGTCCTCGCGGTTGATGAGCCTGGCGTCCTCCACCTCCTCCACCCGGGCCAGGCGCTCCAGCGGAATCCGGCCGCCGTCCGGCAGGGGGATCAGCACGTCCTGGATCTGCCGGACGTCCGCCCGGTATTCCGGGAGGAAGCGGAGGAAGATGTCGAAGCGGCGCCGCCCTTCGTACACCTGCCCCACCACCACGCCGCCGATGGCGGCCTCCACGGTGTTCTGGACCCCGTCCACCTCCAGCCCGTGCCGGGCCAGGGCCTCCCGGTCCAGGTGGATCACCAGGTTGTTCTGGCCCGTGAACCGCTCGGTCTGGACGTCCACGGCCCCCTCCATCTGGGCCAGGACGGCCTCGATCTCCTCCGAGAGGTGCTGGAGGGTGTCGGTATTCTCCCCGTAGATCCGCACCGCCACCTGGGCCCGGGAGCCCGTCAGGAGCTCGTCCAGGTTGTGGGCGATGGGCTGGGAGAGGTTGAGGTTGAGGCCGGGAAGGTCCTCCAGGCGGTGGCTGATGGCCTCCTGGATCTCCTCCAGGCTTCCCGCCACCCATTCCGAGCGCCGCGCATCCAGCTGGATCAGGATCTGGAGGTCGTTCACGAAGTGCCCGTGGCTTCCAGCCTCCCCCCGGCCGATGCGCGTGAGGACCCCCTCCACCCCCGGCATCTCCAGGAGCCGGCTCTCGATCTCCGTGCCCGTGGCGACGGAGGTCTCCAGGCTGGCGTTGGGGTTCAGCGTGACCTGGAGCTGGAGGGTCCCCTCCTTGAGGGTGGGCATGTACTCCCGCCCCATGAAGGGGAGGAGGACGATGCCCAGGGCCAGGGCCGCCCCCGTCGCCAGGAGGACGCCCCTCCGCCGCGCCCGGCACCAGTCGAACCAGCGGAGATACCGGTCCCGCACGGCCCGGATGAGGGCCGGGTCCTGGACGGCTCCCCGGGAAGCCCCCCGGAGGACGAACCATCCCAGGGCCGGAATGCTGATGAGGGTGAAGAGGAGGGATCCGGTGAGGGCCGCCGAGATGGCGAGCCCCATGGGCCGGAACATGACGCCTGCGGTCCCCTGGAGGGTGAAGATGGGGACGAACACCAGGATGATGATGAGGATGGCGAAGAAGAGGGGCCGGGTGACCTCCTCGCCGCTCCGGACCAGGGCCTCCAGCCGGCCCAGGCCTTTCTGGAGGTGCCGGTAGGTGTTCTCCACGTAGATGATGGCGGCGTCGGCGATGAGCCCGATCCCGATGGCCAGCCCCCCGAAGGTCATGAGGTCCGCCGCCAGCCCCATGCGCTGCATGACGATGAAGGCGAAGAGGACCGAGAAGGGGAGCGTGAGCATGGTGAGGAAGGCCGACGGGAGGTGCCCCATGAAGAGGAAGAGGACCCCCACCACCAGCACCACCCCCACCCCCAGGTTCCACGTCACCGTGCTGAGGCAGGCCTTCACCAGGGCGGCCTGGTTGTAGAAGGGGACGATCCGGACCCCCTCCGGGAGGCTGGCGTTCACCGCCTCCATCCGCTCCTCCAGGCGGTCGATGACCCGGGCGGTGTTGGAGCCGAAGAGCTTCAGCACCATGCCCACCACCTTCTCTCCGTCCCCGTTGGCCAGGGCCGCTCCCCTCCGGATGGCCGGGAGCACCTCCACCCTGGCCACGCTGGACAGGTAGACGGGGGTGCCCGCCCGGTGGGCCACCACGATCTTCCGGAGGTCCTCCGCCTCCTGCACCAGGCCGATGCTCCGCACCACGAACTCCTCGGGGCCCCGGGTGATGAAGCCGGCGGCGGCGTTCCGGTTGCTGGCCCGGATGCGGTCCATGAGCTCCGTGAGGGTCAGGTCGTAGCTCAGGAGGGCGTTGGGGTCCACCAGGATCTGGTACTGCTTGATGTCCCCGCCGATGCTCAGGACCTCCGAGACCTCCGGGACCGCCTTCAGCTCGTACTTCACCAGCCAGTCCTGGAGCGTCCGGAGCTCCATGGTGGAGACCCCTTCTCCTTCCAGGTAGTAGAGGTAGACCAGGCCCAGCCCCGTGGCGATGGGCCCCAGGAAGGGCTCGCCGGCCTGGGGCGGCAGCTCCGCCTGGATCTCGTGCAGGCGGGGAGCCAGGACCTGCCTTGCCCAGTAGATGTCCGTCCCCTGCTCGAAGTAGACGTTGACCAGGGAGAGGCCGTAGGTGGAGGTGCTGCGGATGCGCTCCACCCGGGGCAGCCCGGACATGGCGGCCTCCACCGGGATGGAGACCAGCTGCTCCACCTCCTGGGGGGCGAGGCCCTCCGCTTCCGTGTAGACCTGCACCAGGGCGGGGGAGGGGTCCGGGAAGACATCGATGATGAGGTGCCGGTACGCCACGACACCCAGGAAGGCCACGGTGAGGGTGATCCCCGTCACCAGGAGGCGCTGGGCCACCAGGAAGCGGATGGCGGCCCCGATCATGAGTGGGACCTGCCGTGGCCGTCAGTGCACATGCGCGCCCCCCCCCGCCCCCTTGGTGAGCTCCGCCTTCAGGGTGAAGGCCCCCTTCGTGACCACCTGCTCCGAGCCATCCAGGCCCGCCAGGATCACCTGGCCCACCGTGAGGATCTCCCCGGGGGTCACCTCCCGGGCCTCGAAGACACGGTGGCCCTCACCGGGCTCGGGGGGCCTCTCCACGAAAACGACCTGGTGCCCGTCCAGGAGGATCACGGCGTCCGGAGGCACCACGATACGCTCCTCCCCCGTCCCGAGGACACGCAGGATCCCCTGGATGTACATGTTGGGTTTCAGGAGACCGCCGGGATTGGGTACCTCCACCCGGACCCGGACCGTCCTGAGGACCTCGTCCACCTGGTCCGAGATGAAGGTGACCCGGCCCGGGAAGTCGCGCCCCGGGACGAGGGGTGTCCGGACCACCACCTCGGCCTGGAGGGAGAGGGAGGGGATCTGTTGCTCGTAGGCGTCCAGCCAGGCCCAGAGGGTCTCCATGTCCGACACGGTGAAGAGGATCCTCCCCGGCTCCACGTGGTCCCCCAGGACGGCGTTCCGGGAGAGGACCACCCCTCCGAGGGGGGTGCGGATGGAGAGGAGGGGCTCCACCGCGGCACGTTCCCCTGCGGGATTGGAGGGGTCCATCCCCCCGGAGATCTCCTGCAGCCTGCCCTCCTCAACCCCCAGCGACTGGAGGATGAGCTCCGCCGACTTGAGCTCCGCCAGGTCCTGCTCGTACAAGGATCTCCTTCGCAGGAGCTCCCGCTCCTCGATGGCCTGCCGCTCCCTGAGCGCCACCGCCCGCTCGAAGTCCTTCCGGCTGAGCTCGGCCTGGGCGAAGGCCCGGAGAAAGGCGGTCTGGGCCCGGGTGAACTCCGGGGCGTTCAGCGTGGCCAGGGTCTGCCCGGCCTGGACCCTCTGTCCCAGGTCCACGTTCACCCTGGCGATCTGTCCCGCCACCAGGGGACCCACCAGGGCCGTCCGGTTCTCGTTGGTGCCCATGACCCCGGGAAGCTCCACCTCCGCCGCCACCCCCGTGCGGCCGGGAGGGGCCACCTCCAGCCCCCAGGGCTCC
>Ga0068714_10003555_pt1 | contig 18336 bp, 13 predicted proteins | sample MTBNYHSulfiMetaG_FD_62988 | JGI IMG/M metagenome (GOLD analysis project Ga0068714, IMG submission 62988) | Enrichment culture microbial communities from rom New York Harbor, USA that are MTBE-degrading - MTBE-NYH (New York Harbor Sulfidogenic)... | ecosystem: Environmental > Aquatic > Marine >... | reverse complement strand
GATAGACCTCAGAGGAGAATCCATGCGCAAGGGCAAGAAGGAATCCGAACCGATCCCGACAGAGAAGCAGGGAAAAGGCAAAGAGTAAGGAGGATGGGGAAAGAAAAAAGGGAAATTGTCATTGAAATAACCTTGAGCTAAACTGAATCAAGCTCGACGCTGTTCACCCGAAAAGGTGGCCGAATTCACCGTGCCGCTGGCCGAGTTGAACCGGGACCGGTGGCCGAATTCGCCGAAACCGGCAGCCGCTCAGGATGACAACGAAGACCGAAGGGCGCAAACGGTCAACGCCCACAACGGTCTGGTTCGTCATTGACAAGGACCTTCTGAAGTACTAGTATCAATGTACTATATTCCTTGGCGTTTCTTTCGAGAGACGTCAATGCATGACAAGGGGGCCGCACGTGCGGTTCCCCTTTTTTTATTTTTCCAGTTTCAATTTGTCAAAAACCGCAGACGTCAATTCCCTTCTTTCGTCAACAGCAGACCAAAGTTGATTATGGAAAGAACCTCGAGGACCATGGATCAGCCTTGTGATCACTCCTCCTTCGTTCTTTGCCGCCTCAATTGCAGGGCAAAGGTCACTGTCTCCTGAAAGAAGTGCCGCATAGGAAATCCTCTGTCTATAAGCCGCAAAGGCAAAGTCCAGACCCATCTGGAGGTCTACCCGCTTCTGATCAAATATAGGATTCCCTTTTGCATCCTCACCCCTTTTCTCCAACCTGCCAAGCCTTACTTCAAAACGATCTATTGTTTCGAGGATCTGGAGAAATTTCTGCTTTTTGGAAACCCTTTGCCTTTCATCGTAACTTGGGGGATCAGATTGATAAGGCAAGCAATCGTAATAATAAACTCTCCGTATTGCCAGGTTTTCAGAAATCCATCGAACGAGCTTTTCCATGTCAATCCTGTCGTGATTGGAAGATATTTGGTTTGAGATTTTCTGGAGATATGCTCCATCGATAAAAATGCCAATATATTCCATTTGTTTCTCCTCTCCTTGGCAATGTGCGTGCCTCAATGGTTAAAAAGGACCGTGAATCGCTAAAAACCCGTAAATAGTAAATCGTGAATCGTTTGGAACCAACGAAAACCAAGTTCAAAGGCGTAATCAGTCAACGGTAAACGGAAAAACCCAAACCAGGAAAAATATTATTGCTCTGGGTTTAAACAATAAAAATCTTTTGGTTCCCCTCTGCGGCCCTCCCGCAGAAACTCCGGGATCTTGTCTGCGTCCTAACCTACGCCGACAGCATGCCGGCTAGGTCAGAGCGAAGCCTGCCGAGGTGATCCAACGAGGTGCACGTCTGTGCCGAAAAGTTCTTTACCTTGCCCCCGCTATCTGTAAATACAATTGACAATTAGCCGTGTAATGTTAATATCTCCTTATGAACACCAGAAACTACATTCCCCGGCAGTTGGAACAGGCCATAAGAGACCTTGTCCCGGGTTTCCCCTGCATAGCCATAACAGGGGCGCGGCAGGCCGGCAAGACGACCCTTGCAAGAAAACTCTTCCCGGACAAACCCTATGTCTCGCTCGAAGACCTGGATCAGAGAGAATTCGCAGGCAATGACCCTAAGGGTTTCCTGGACCGTTTCCCTGACGGCGCGATACTGGACGAGGTCCAGAGGGCTCCCTCGTTATTCTCCTATCTCCAGGCACGGGTCGACGATGACGAAAGGATGGGGCTCTTTATACTGACCGGTTCGCAGCACTTTCATCTGACGGAGTCGATAACCCAGAGCCTTGCCGGAAGGACAGCCATGCTGAACCTTACACCCTTCTCGATGAAAGAACTCTCCTCGGTCTCCCGCCTTCCCGAAAACCCTGACGAAACCATATTGACCGGGGGTTATCCGCCCCTTTTCTCCCGGAAGGTCCAACCACATACATGGTTCGAAAACTACACAGGCACCTACATTGAAAGGGACGTAAGGTCCGTCATTAACGTCCGTGATCTTATGACCTTCCGCAAGTTCATCAGGCTCTGCGCGGGGCGCGTCGGCCAGCTTGTCAACCTGTCATCTCTCGGTGCGGAATGCGGTGTATCCCACAACACTGTAAGATCGTGGCTCTCGGTACTTGAAGCCAGCGCTATCATCTTCTTCCTGCAGCCCTGGTTCCGTAATTTCAACAAACGCCTCGTCAAAACACCCAAGATCTATTTCTTCGACACGGGATTGCTCTGCAACCTGTTGGGGATATTGGAAACCGGCCACCTCCGGTATCACCCGCAAAGAGGGTCCATATTCGAGAACCTCGTTGTTGCCGAGGCAATGAAAGAACGCCTGAACCAGGGTCGCAAGCCCAACCTTTACTTCTTCAGGGACCGGAGCGGATTCGAGCTCGACCTTATCGTGGATGAGGGCCAGCGGCTGGATGCCGTCGAGATAAAATCAGGAAAAACAGTTACGGGTGAATTTTTTCAGGAACTGAACCGCTGGAAGGACATCGCCGGCGATCTCGCAGGCAAGACCTGGCTGATCTACGGAGGAGGGGAAAAGTACCTTCGCCAGGGACATCATGTTCTTCCCTGGGATCAAAGCAGCGAGATCCTCCAGCCCTGACCTGTGCCCTGTGGTGGAAAGGGCCGTAACTCGTGACTCGTAAATCGTAAATCGTGAATCGTGAGTCGAACAGCGTGAACGGTAAACGGTCAACGGTAAACGGGAGGGAACAATCCAAGGCCAAAACCAAAAAAGCTTTGGGTCCCTCTCTCTTGCCTTCCTCTGTGTCCTAACCTACGCCGACAGCATGCCGGCTAGGTCAGAGCGAAGCCTGCCGACATAGTCCCGAGGTGCTTTAACGAGGGGGGTGATCCAACGAGGTGCACGTCTGTGGTGCAAAGCTTTTAGGTCTTTGCTTTGGCTTTGGAGTTAACTTCTCCCTTCTAACCTCTCACTTCTCACAAGGTCCCTCATTGAAGCACTTCCCTCGTTAAATCACCTCGGGACTATGTCGGGACAAGGTGCCCCGAGCGTAGCGACTGGGCGTGCCCCTCGTTAATACGCCTCGGGACCAGGTCCTTCAGCTTGACTGGAGGGTGGGCTTCGCGCTGCCCCAACCGCAGGAAGGGGTAGAAGATCTATTTTGGGGAGAAGCAAAACCTAAGGCAGCAGGCAGGGCGAAAGCCAGTGAGCCGTAAAAGCAATGCATTGCTTGTCATTCCGAGGACAAGTTCCCGCTGCTTCTGCGGGAGCGAAGGGACGAGGAATCTGAATCGATTCAAGGTCAATACCGAGATCCCTCACTCCTTTCAGGAATTCGGGATGACAACAGAGGCAAATGACAAGCCCTTGCTCCCGTTTTGCCAGTTACGAGTCACGAGTAACAAGGCCCCTCATTGAACCACTTCGGGACAAGGTGCCCCGAGCGTAGCGACTGGGTGGGCTTCGCGCTGCCCCAACCGCAGCGACAGGGCGTGCCCCTCGTTAATACGCCCCCCTCGTTAACCCACCTCGGGACTATGTCGGGACCAGGTCCTTCAGCTTGACTGGAGGGTACGCTCTTTTCTTTTCAGGTTCCCCTGTTGCCTGATGCCTGACTCCTGACGCCTTGTTTCCAGGTTCCCTTCCGCGGTGATAGGTCCATTTTTTCATGGATCATTGATAGGACAGGCATACAGCACTCTAGTTGATTAACCTGTGGTATGCTAGGCGCGACAGGGGCTGTGATATCACCCTTTCGGGGAGAGCGCCATGTGGGACTACCTGAACAGGATCTTCCTTTCGAAAATGGCTTTATTCTTGTTCAACACTGCCGTCTACTGGGCCGTGGTGCTGGCCTTCGGTTTCGGGGGAACCAGCGCCAGGTCGCTTTTCTGGCAGTACATGATCATCTACGTGGTGATGAACCTGAGCCTCTACGCATTCAGGAACTACGACCTGGGAAGGTTCAGGAGCCTGAACCGGATGGCCCTGTCGGTTATTGCCGGGGTCGTCGTGGGCGTCATGGCCTCGATCCCCTTCCTGCTGCTCTTCTTCTTCACCAGGGTTCCCAAGATGCAGATGCTTTTTGTCTCCCTGGCCCTTTGCGTGGGGTTCTTTTTATCCCACTTCCTTTTTTCCAGGCTCTCAATGGCGGCCCCCCGGAAAAGCCGAAGGCTTGTCATCCTTGGCGACAAGGACCGGTGGGAGGGTTTCGTGGATGAACTGACAGGCGTGCTGGGCAAGGGGGTAGAGTCCTTTTCTTACGTGGACCCCCGGCAATGCCAGCCCCTTGAGCCTGACGGAGGCCCCCCCTCCTCGCTTGTGATCACTGACCACTCCATGTTCGAGACGAGGAAGCTGCGAGAATGGCTGGAGGAGACGGCAGCAAAGGGCTTTGCCGTGGAGTTCGCGCCCCAGCTGGCCGAGGAGTACCTGGACCGGATCCCCCTTGAGGTGGCCCAGGCCTACAGGCACTATTACGAGATGTCATTCAGGATGGCCCACCCTGCCCCGTCGCAGAGGGTCTTCGACCTGGTGGTGTCGACACTGGGCCTGTTGGCCGCTGCAGTACTTTCGGTGGTGATCGTGCCGGCAATTATTATCGACTCGGGCCTTCCCGTCTTCTTCACCCAGAAACGCGTCGGCATGGACGGCGAAACCTTCTGGATCCACAAGTTCCGGACCATGAAAAAGCAGGCCGCGCATGAGCCCTCATTCGCGGAGGACAACGCTTACCGGATAACAAAAGTCGGAGCGGTCCTTCGGAAGTTCCGCCTGGACGAACTGCCCCAGTTGTGGGACGTGCTTCGGGGGAAGATGAGCATCGTTGGACCGAGGCCGGAGCAGCCGGAGTTCGTCAGGGAATACGAGGACAGGATCCCCTTCTACAACTACAGGCACAACCTCAGACCCGGGATCACGGGGTGGGCACAGATCAACTTCCGCTACGCGGGAAACCTGGAGGAAGCCAGGCGGAAACTGGAGTACGACCTTTATTACGTCAAGAACCGCAACACCCTGCTGGACATCCAGGTGATCCTCAAGACCGCCGAAACCATGCTCGGCATGCGGGGGGCAAGGTGATGTCAGGAGCTGTGGAGTTTTGAAGCTCTGGATCATAAACCAGTACGCTTCAAAACCTGATGCTGCCGGTTTGACACGCAATTTCGAACTGGCGAAAAGGCTCCAAAGATCTGGGATAGAGTCCCTTATAATCCATGGGAGCTTTGACCTGTATCTCAAAAGACAACCTGCCTCTGATGACCTCTCAACAGAGGACAAGGCCAAGATCTCGGAGTTCGAAGGGGTTCAATTCCTGACCATACCCACCCCGCCCTACAGGGATAACAGGTCTCTCGGGCGGATCATGAACATGTTCGCTTTTCGCAGACGCGCCTACAAGGAAATGGCATCGGGGCGACATGGGGAACCCGACATGATCCTGGGTTCAACCATGACCCTTTTCGGAGCAGATGCGGCAAGAAGACTTGCAGGCCTTTTCAGTGTGCCTTTTATTTACGAGGTAAGGGACCTCTGGCCCCTGAGTCCCATCGAGATAGGTGGTTATTCCAGGCACCACCCATTCATCGTCTACCTTGGCTATCTGGACCAGGGACTTGCGAAATCGGCCGACCTGATAATTACCACAGCTCCTCTAATGAAAGAATACTACCGGGAGAAGTTCGACATTCCGGAGGAGAGGTTCCTTTGGGTTGCCAACGGAACGGACATAGACCTCTTTCAACACAACAAAATCGGCGAAAGGGAAGAAGGACATGGCTTTGATCTTTACTACACCGGTTCCCTGGGTCTTGCAAACGGGCTTGACCATGTGTTCGATCAACTCAGAAACATAAGAAAAAAATTCCCCGAATTCCGGCTTGTGTTAGTCGGGGACGGACCCAGGGCAGCCCATCTCCGTAAGAGGGCAAAGGACGAGGGGCTTCCTGTTGGATTCAGGGATGCGGTGCCCAAAAAAGATCTGCCTGGAATACTGAAAGAAGCCGATGCCTGCCTGGTATACCTCTTGCCTTCGAGGCTTTACCGCTACGGGATAAGTCTGAATAAACTGGCAGACTACATGGCTTCCGGGAAACCTGTACTCTTTATCGGGGATTGCGCCGAGAATCCAGTCCTCAGGTCGGGAAGCGGAATTGTCGCAAAGAACATAGATGGGTTTCCGCAAGCTCTCAAGGAAATGATCGGGCTGGGACATCAAGAGAGAGTGAAAATGGGCAACAGTGGCCGGACCTACGCCGAGGCAAACTACGATTGGGACAAACTGGCCATCAAGGTCGCAAATGGCCTGGAGAAAATCGTGAACTCGAGACAATAGAATATGAAAGCCCATCTTCAAGGTGCCTTTTGTGGAACATCGGCTACAGGATGCTTGACGGAGCCAGGAGCGGCTCGATGCAGGAGCCGCCGGCCCAAGGGGGTAAGAGATCATGAGAGTACTGGTTACGGGGGTATCGGGTTTCATCGGGGAACACCTCGCCAAACACCTGCTGGAGAAGGGGCACAAGGTCCGCGGGGCTTCAAGGTGGCTGGACTCCCCTTTCCCCAGGGAGGAGAAGTATGAACACGTCACAATAGAAGACCCCTTCTCAAAAAAGGCATGGAGAGAGATAACGTCAGAAGCGAATGCGGTGGTTCACCTGATAGCGAAGACCCACACTCAGGACGCCGGTGACCTGTCGGACCTGTCCGAATACAGGCTTACGAACGTTGACATTACAAAAGCGCTCTTCGAGGCATCATGGAAGGCGGGCGTCAAACGGTTCATCTACATGAGCTCCATAAAGGCCGTGGGCGAGGAGACCTCACCGGGGGAGGCATTTGCCGAGGACTCGCCCTGCAAACCCGTCGACCCCTGCGGGATCAGCAAACGAGAGGCCGAGGAGATGATCCTCAAGTACCGGGGCAAGATGAGCACCGTGGTGCTGCGTGCCCCCCTGGTCTACGGCCCCGGGGTTAAGGGCAATTTTTTGAGGCTGATGGAGGAAGTTGAAAAGGGGACTCCCCTTCCCCTGGCCAGCGTGAAGAATGCCAGGAGCCTGGCCTTCACGGGCAACCTTTCCGCGGCCGTGGTAAAGATACTGGAGGCCGAAACTTTGGCTGGAGGTATCTATCACGTAGCGGATGACGAGAAGCCCTCCACCCCGGAGCTGATCGAGATGATGGCTGCCGTAATGGGAGCGAAGCCGCGCCTGTTCTACTCTCCGACGGGATTGCTTGAGAAAGTGGCCGGCTTTTCTGGGCGCGGCGAGATGGTTAAAAAGCTGACCCGTTCGCTGGTGGTCTCCCATGAAAGGCTCAAAAACGAACTGGAGTTCAAGCCGCCCTACTCCCTGAGGAGGGGGCTGGAACTCACCTGCGGGAAGGGCAGGAGAAGCCGTGACTCGTAACGGGTGACTCGAAAATGCCAGATCCAAGGAAAACAAAAAACCTTTTCACCACAGGGGACGCAGAGGGTAGGGCCACAGAGGGAGACAAAAGCGTTAATTGGGGGGAAACACTTCAAAACCTTTTCACCACAGACAAGGAACCAAGCTTGAGCTCCGCCAGAGTAGATCAAGGTGCAGGGGCAACAGTGGGTATCACAAGAAAGAAAAAAGGAGATCTCTTTGAGAGTTCTGCATATCAACTCCTACTACTCTGATCATGGTAAGCCAACCTTTTACAGGAACTTCTTCGATGCCCAGTTAAAGACTGGCCTCGATATTTCGGTTTTTGTGCCAGTGGATCATTCTGTTGACCCTGTCATGGCAGAAAGGTTCGGGGCATATTCACAGGTCGTTAAAACCCACGAACACAGGGATCGTTATTTCTACCACCTGAAACAGGGCAAGGCCCTGAAAGAAGCCATAAGGAGATACCGCGACGAAAAGTTCGACATCATCCACGCCCATTCCCTTTTCACCAACGGATACGTGGCATGGAAGCTCTCAGAGACACTGGGAGTCCCCTATATCGTTGCCGTCAGAAACAGGGAAGTCAATACCTTTTTCAGGTACATGATCCACCTGAGAAACACCGGAAGAAGAATTATGGCTGATGCCGACAAGATTGTTTTCATAAGTGAACCCAACAAACAGCTTGTCCTGAACAGGTATACTCCCCCCCCGTTGCGTGAATCGATGATCAGCAAGACACTGGTCATCGGTAACGGTATTGATGACTTATGGCTGAGGAACACGTACCGGGGAAATCGGAGACTGGAAGGAAAGGAATTGAAACTGCTTTCAGTCGGACAAGTGATCGGAGTCAAGAATCATCTCACCACTGCAAAGGCTGCGGAGATCCTCATTCAGAGGGGCTTTAAGGTAACACTTACAGTTGTTGGAGAGAAAAAGGATGAAAGGATCTTCCGGAAGCTCCAGGAATACCCCTTCCTCAGGTATCTGCCCCCGACAGCAAAAGAGGAACTGATAGATGTTTACCGGGAAGCGGATATTTTTGTGCTGCCTTCCATTACCGAGACCTTTGGCCTGGTCTACCCCGAGGCCATGAGCCAGGGCTTGCCGCTGATCTATTCCAGGGGGCAGGGCTTCGATGGGCAGTTCGAAGAGGGCAAGGTGGGTTTCCACGTGGAAAGCAGGAACGCCGAAGAGATAGCCGACCGGATCGTTGATATCACAAGGAATTACGAGGAGATCTCACGTAATTGCGTGGACCTTTGCACGAGGTTCAACTGGAAAGATATTGCAGCGGAGTACGGGAGGGTCTACAAGGAATGCCTGGAAAAGAGGAGAGGAAAGTGAAGGTCCTGATCCTTTCCCACATGTACCCTGTGACCTACAACACGGTTTACGGGATATTCGTACACAAGCAGGTCAAGGCCCTCGTCAATGCCGGTGTCGAGGTTCGTGTTGTTTCTCCTGTCCCATGGGCACCCTGGCCCCTGGATACCATTAGCAAGAAATGGCGCGGCTATTCCGAGGTGCCTTACCGGGACGAGATCGATGGCATCCCTGTCTATTACCCTAGGTATCTCGCCTACCCAAGGGCCTGGTTCTTCTCTTCCTCCGGGAAGCGGATGTATAGATGGATCAAGGGTACTGTTGGGAAGATTTACAAGGAGTTTCCTTTCGACCTGATCCATGCCCACGTTGCCCTGCCTGACGGGTATGCCGCTTCGATGCTGGCGGAAGAGCATGGCTGCCCCTTTGTAGTCACGATACACGGGCAGGATTTCTTTATTACTGCTCTTAAGGCTACATCTTCAAGAAATGCTATCGCTCAGGTGTTCAAAAAATCCGGCGCAATAATGGTTGTCAGTAGAAAGCTTAAAGATATCGGTTGTTCCTTCTTCCCTAAAGAAAAGGATAACTTCCTGGTTGTCCCTAATGGGGTGGATCCGGAAATCTACGAACAGCTTTCAGGATTAGAAAGCCAAGTGGAACACAAACCGAACGATGGCCCCCATATCGTAAGCGTTTCTTACCTGATCAAAAGAAAGGGGCTAGACGTAAACATCCGCGCCATAGAAAAATTGCGAAACAAATATCCGGGCATTCAATATACGGTCGTTGGTGACGGAGATCAGCGCGATCCTTTGGCTAAATTATCCAAAGACCTTGGCATGGAAGATCATGTCCAATTTGTTGGCCGTGTAGACCATAAAACAGCCTTAAGCTACATGAGTGGAAGCGACGTTTTCAGCCTTCCCAGCTGGAACGAGGCTTTCGGGGTCGTCTATATCGAGGCAATGGCATGCGGCAAACCGGTGGTCGGCTGCAGGGGCGAAGGTATCGAAGATTTTGTCGAGCATGGGGTCAACGGAATGCTTGTTGAACCGCAAAATGTAGATGATCTTGCGGAAAAACTTGACCACTTGCTCTCCCACCCGGAAGAGGCCAGGGAGATGGGAGAGAAGGCTCGAGAACTGGTACTTGAAACTTTCACATGGAATAGCAACGCCAAGAAGATGATAAGCACATACCAACAGTGCTTAATATCTTAATTCGTGCCGGGGCGAAAACCCCTCATTGTTTTCCTTGAGTTTTACCCTTTTTCGAAAACCGTAAAATGGTTGGCCGTGATATGAATAAAATCGCGAGTTTTGCCAGTTTATCAGGCGGCAATAGCCCAAACGAACAATCAAATAGGGACCAAATTAAAAAATGAAGGGGGCTTGCCGAAAAGAACAGAAACTTTGGAATGAAGAATTTCTTTTCCGTTGATACGATCCTTCTCTTGAAAGATCTGACAACGGTGTTGTTATGAATCTTTTTTATTAGATTCTTGTATTCCCCCGGAGCTGAATTTAATAAAACATTTGTTAATCGCAAAAGGGATTCTGGTGAAGGGTGAGTTGTTCTGGAAACCATATTCTCTGAGTCTGCATGATAAATGGCACCTAAATGTGCACTCCACGCAATTCCTTTTCCTTTCAATGCACACATGAACCAGGTGAAAAGGTCCCCGCCTTTTGTTACCTTTCCTGCGGGAAATCCTCCAAATGAGCATAAAAGGCTTTTCTTGACGCATGCAACAGAAGTCCATTGCAGGAAGGAGTTTTCGGCAAACTTCTTCAAAAAGGAAAACGTATCAATAGTGTGGTCGCCAAGCTCTTTAGAATCAATAAAATACTGATTAATAAAGCAATTAGAACCATTTTGGATCTGGTATCCACAGCACAGCATTTCTGCTAAAGGGAACTGTTCGATAAGCCCTCTGTATTTTTCCAGGTGATCTGGGAACCACTCGTCATCTGCATCCAGAAAAGCAACCCATTTAGATTCTGACTCCATTATTCCCAGATTCCTTGCAGCGTACCCTCCCGGTCCAGGTTCTTCCCGATGAAACAAGCGGATCCGAGGGTCTACAAACTTCTCAATCTCCTCAAGACTATTATCTGTAGAGGCATCATTGACCAGTATCAGTTCAAAATCATCAAAGGTCTGATCAAGAACTGACCTTATCGCTCTGGCAATATGAGGACCTTTGTTATATACAGGCATAACAACTGAGAAAGAGGGCAATAAATCAACTCCTTATTCTGAAAAACGAAAAATTCTCAACATATCCTGTAACCCTTTTTCTTTAGATCTTGCCATTTTTTAACAACGAAAAAGTTTTCCAGATTTTTCTGAGAGTAGAATAAACTTTTATGAAATATTCCAAAATAAAAGCCACAAACTTTTCTTTTGTTGATAAATCTTTACGCCTGAACAAATAATTCAAACTTCGTAAAGGGGGTAAAAAACCTCTTACAAACCATAATCTCTGATTAGGCTTAATTGAAACGGAAATTTTGATCCCACCGTCGACAACCCTTCGCCGTTTTTTCATTAGTTCATTGAAACTAGATCGTGCGGGATGTTTTACAACAACATCAGGCGAATAAATTATTGAAATACCAGAATTCATAGCACGCAAGCCCCATTCAACATCCCCGCCAGATAACATTGATTCATTGAATAACCCTACAGAATAAAAATAATGTCTCCAGACAATCATGTTGGCTGTAACCGATACTCCATTTATTGCATTCTTTTCTTGACGAAATGCGTACGCTTTTTCAAATATCTCTGCGAACGTTAACTTATCAGACTTGAAAAACAACTCTACACGACCAGCTATCCTCTCTGCCCCTCCCGCAAGTTTTTCCACGGCCTTTTCTAGCCAGTTCTCGTAGGGGATAGCGTCAGAATCTGTAAAGGCAAGAACCTCTCCCTTCGCAACGGAAATGCCCTTGTTACGGGCGGCGTAGGAACCCGGTTTCGATTCGGACAGGATATGGAAATTGTTTGGGAGATCCATCTCGGGTACCGGATCCTGGGGATCGTTATTTACTACAAGAACTTCAAACCTGTCCTGGGGGTACGTCTGGGCTAGAAGTGCCGCCAAGCACTTTTCCAACCTTCCCCAATCGTGGTAGGTGGGTATGATGACTGAAACAAAGGGTTTCATGTTAAAGAGCCCTTTCTTTGAAATTTGATAATCAAGTCCACGGATCAATTATTAACGCCTTTCCTCAACTCGGAATAGTACCCACAACCAAGCCCATTTCTTGGCAGTTTATACTTTAATCGATTTTAAGATCCATATTTGGAATTCGGGTTGCTTCATAAATTCGAGCCGCAAGAGTATCGGGATCTTGAGTGTTTCTTTTCAACAAACTTGAACTCGCATCCCAGTGGCTCTTCAATTGAATTTCAACCCATTGACTAAGCTTTTCATGGGATCCGTTGACTGGGAGAAGTTCTTGAAAGGCATCTAAGGCGAAAGCAATTTCAAACCCTACTGGATTGTAGGCCCATGCGTAATCATTCTTTTGAGAAAGCCGCAAGAAAGAAATTCCCTCAACATATTCAAAAATATCCTTCAAATAACTTTGTAGATAAAGGTTCTTCCACCATTTCTTTTCTTTAGATTCGCTATATGCTAAAGCAAAGCCATACAGGTTGAAAGACAAGTAACCATTCGAGAGTGTATTTAAACCAGGTTTGCTCTTTTCATAGGGATCATTAACATTCGCCAAATTCGAAAAAAACTTTTTTGCTTTTCTTAGGAGGCGTCTAAAGGGGGAAATGGGGTTTTCCCGAGACTGTTCCACTTGTTCCAATGGGAACTCATGAGAGAGAAGCCCCCTATCCAGAAAGACCATTCTTTTTTCCAGATTTTCGAAAAAACTGTTTGAACGGTCAAATAACTCTACGCTTTTTGTGGAATTTGCGACTGCCAGGGACAGTTGTGCAAACCAAAGTTGTTGGTTAAAAGTACGGGTTATGCCAATAACTTCGCCCGATATTTCTCTTATCTTCCAAAGCTTTAAATCTTCATCGAAAGGTTGTTCTAATAGCTTGTCTCTAGCAAACTCAAGATAATCTTTCCTGTCGTAATATCTACCAAGGATTAAAAATGGTTCTATCGCCCAGACTTGACCTATCAGACCATTTGATCTGTTTTTCTTCTTTGAATCCCGGCAATAAAAAGCCTGTTTATAAGGAAGTGCCTTTTCCGACAAAAGGTATTCGCATGCTGCAAAGGCTTTTTCTTTGAAAATTTCTTTCCCCGTGACCTGGTGTGCTTTTGAAAAAGTAATTGCCCAATGCGCTGTATTCCGAACTGGAGTGTCTTTATCTAGCCATGGCCCGTTGTGTCCTGCGGGCATGCTACCGTCTTTCCGTTGAAGACTTGCTCCCTGTGTGGCACTTAAGGCTATTAAATCCCACAATTTTGCCATTTCTATGCCCCTTTTTTCGTATTGTAAACTCTTGCTCCTTTGCCTGAACTGGATTCGTTAAAATAATTTGAACGGAAATCTTTTTTTCAATCCTCTAATTACACGTATGGTTATTCGTATCCCTGGTACCGAATAGGGAAAAGCCCTCAAAAATGATCCTGTTTTTTCCAAGAGATTCGGATAACGCATAATGAAGGCCTTTATTCTCTTATTGCGAATTAGAATCCACAGGCGATACTTAATGACCAAAAGGGACTTCATCATTTCTGATACTTGAGGGGAAAAGGGCGGATCAGGCCAGTCATAGACTGGTACGGGTAATCCTTTTCTCGACTTCCATTTGATAAACGAAATAGCCGGAACCAGTTTTGTGCACGTCACAAGTGTTTTTTTCTGCTCTTCACTCATTGATCTAAGAGTGATCAGGTTAGCCCCCTCTGCAGACCGCAAAAGCTGCAATGCCCTTTCTGACCGAACGATTATTACTGTTTCATCTGTTTTCCCAACGTGATTGTCACCAAGAGCAACGTCAGCTAACCAGTTCAAACGGTCTGGACAAAGAAGACATCGATGCAAGGCAAAATACGGCAGGGCAACATTCAACCATGGCTGAAGTTCTTTTTGTTTGTGGGTGCCATCGGGGATTTCGAATTTAGCACAACCAGGCCAGCATCCCTCACGCCAGCCCAAATATTTTGTGCCATTAGGATAGTTAATGCCAAGAGTTGCAGCAATCATAGAAACATGTTCAGGTTCATTGACATTGCCACAGTAGAGACCGATAGCCATTTTTAGACATTGCTGCAATTGCGGGTCGATCTGGGCCGCGAATTTATAAGCGGCCATCTGGCATGCTGTAACAGTAATTGCAATCCGACGAGGTCTTTCTCTCAATTCCCGGATAACAGACATCATGGGAATCGGAATGTACTTGCTGCCTGCCGAGCGCAAAACCTCCTCCCGGTCTTCTGTCAGTTTTACAACTGGCAAGCCATCTTCCAATATTGGCACTGCTACCGCGTCAACCTTTTTTTCGTCTAACATATGAAGAAGGAGGCTAGTTCCTATCCCTCCGGAAGATCCGGCAAGAACGATCTTCGGATCAGTCGAACGTCCAAGAAAATAGCCCTTCACTGGACCATGCCTTGGATTGACCTCTATCAAACCGTTTGATTTTTCCCTAGTCCATTTAAGGATTGGATAACCCTTACCAGGGCAGACTTGATAGCAGATGCCACAACCGATACATCTTGCTTCATCAAAAATTGGATAATATGACTCTCTGCTATTAATTGTCAGTGCTCGTGTAGGACACATGGCAGCACAAGCACCACATCCGGAACAAAGGCCGTTTGAGATTATTGACATCAATTTATTCATGTCATCCTCATGTTTATTGATCTTATTCTCAACAACATTCATTGTTTCCAAAACCTTCCCTTTCCTGGTTCTGACATTAACTTAGGAATGACCTTTTTTCGCCCTATAGATAAAGACCTGAGCAATCATGAAAATTTTTGGGGATCCGTCAATCCTTTTTTGTTTGCTCTTCCTTGTTTTTCTTAACGAACCTCGTGAACCACATTATTTTTGCAAATTCAAAGTAATTGCGTACCACGATAAACAGGGAGCCCATGCAAACAGATCCCCCTATGAACAATATGCCAAGAAGCGAAGGGACGTTTTGGACAGTAACAAGGCGAAGAGAAAAATAAACTGATCCGAAAGATGCAAAAGCTCCAACGATAGAAGGTAAAAGAGCCTTGATGATTTCCATTTCGGATACATCAATATATCTTTTAAGGTAGTGTTGGTTAATAAAACGAATAATAAGGTTATAAACTACAATTGCTACTGCCGCACCATTTATGTCACCAAGGTTTATCCCAATCCACAGAAGAACAAAGGCGATCAGTCCCTTTACCAAGCTTAGCCAGAAATTAAGGCTAGCTTTGCCGATACCCATCAAAACGGTAACAGCGGTTCCACCCCATGTGTTGATAATTACTGCGAGAGCAAGCCATTGGAGAGGCAATACAGCGCCGGACCACTTATCGCCAAACAAAACAACAATAATTGGCTCTGCTGCTGCAGCAACCATAGCCATCATGGGGAACACTAAAACTGAGTTAAAGCGCAAAACATTTAAATAATACCCTTTTACAGCTTGCGTATCATTCTGGAGCTTTGCATAAACCGGATATAACACCCTGTTCAATATACCCATTATTTTTGTTCGAAAGGTATCCGTCAGGGTGAAGGCCAGGGTATAAAGCCCCAACGAGGTTGCCCCAACCATCTTTCCGATCATCAAGTAGTCTATGTTTTTTATGAAAAATACAACCACTTGATGTCCCATCATGTAAACACCGAAGCTAAAAAGTTCTCGGAAAGCTGTAATTGAAAACTCAGTTTTGGGGATCCATCTGGTTTTGACCCATAAGAAAGGAGTAGTTACCAATGGGATTAGTATGCTTTGTGCCACAATACTCCAAACACCCGCTCCTTTAATTGCAAGAACAACAGCAACAACTGATGCAACGACAACCCCGACGGTTTCGGCAACCGCAATTACTTTAAACCGCAACTGTCTAGTCAATTTTGCTGTATGTACAATGCTAAAAGGTCGGATCAGGAGAGGTATGCTAAGCATCGCAATTATTATTTTCAATGTAGGCTCTTTGTAGAACCATGCAGCAAAGGGGCCAATAATTACAAGCATTAAGCAATATGTTGCCAATCCAAAAATAACGCTTGCCCAAAATGCTGTATGAAAGTGTTCTTCGCGGAGTTCTTGCTCTTTTCTCTGTACCAGAGCTGAAGTCAGCCCCAGTTCATTTATTGTTTTCACTAATCCAATGAAAACCATTGCCATCCCAATTAATCCAAAATGCTCCGGAAGAAGAAGTCTGGCAAGTAATAATCTAATGAGGAACGAAACACTTTCCCGGATAATTAAGCCCGCCCCGACCCATGACGTTCCAGAAACAACTTTGCTAGTCAAGGCTGTGTATTGGAAAGGATCTGACTCGTTTTGGAGTTCCACATTGACGGTCAGATCGCTCGCCTTTCGTTTTAAGAGTTCTTCTTGCCCTTCAACACCACAAGGCGTTTCTTTCTCATCGTTGTCATTCATGATTTCGTCTTCCCGAAGTCATATCTGTTCGGTAGTTCTTGAAAGAAACCAGAACAATGATGCTGATCAGTTCATTCATTCCCTGCACCCCATAAGTACTTCTTTTCGATCATTCGATCGACGAATCCTTTATTGATTCCCTTTAGCGCGCCTGCTGCTTTTTCCCAAAATATATGTTTCTGTCTGCGATCCCTATGGAGATAGATTTTCGAGATCTTTAAATACAGATCCCTCTCCGCCTATGGCGGATTCGGGATGACAACCTTTGCCCTTTCCGTTTACCGTTTACGCCTCTAGGGTTTCTCCCACACCAGTATCGCCTTTTCTTTTTTGAACTTCTCCTCCAGCTCTTGGTTCTATTTCTTATGTCTTCTAACAAATGCCTTTCCTTTATTTGTCATTCTGTAACGTTGGCGGGAGCTCCTTGGTTTGTCCGGGATAGTCATTTCTATAAGTCCCTGTTCGATGGCAGGGTTGAGATAGAGTTCCCTGAATGATTTTCTGTCTCGCAGCTTCAAAGCAGCCTGCAGATCTTCGCGGTTCATTTCACCCAAGAGAACCTCCAAAATCTTTTGGACTTGGGGGGTGACTTGGGGGGTAACTTGGGGGGTAACCTGGGTCTCCGATTCAGGGTAATGCACTTTGATCCGGAAGATATCACCCTCCACAAGTTCGGGATCCTGGCCTCCATAGGCTTTCCCATATTTCATAAGGTTTCGGACACCTGACCCTAGTTCATCGGCTCGCCCCAGCTCCCTGAAAAACCTTGCTATCACCGGGTTCTTGGGCATGGGCGAGAATTCGGCCGGGTCGATCGGGCCAAAACCGTGAGGTCTGTTGCTGTTTTCAGTACGGACCAGACCTCGTTCGATTATCAATTTGGCCGGGAAGGGATTCATGTATTCCCTGTGGATGAGAATGTTTGAAGCAACCTCCCGGAAAATCGAGTCGCGAATGCTTATTCGCTGGTCCCTCTCAAGGAAAAAGGGGTCGGGAAGGTGTTTGGCAATAAACGCCATTATTCTCTCGTAGCTTTCTATCAGATTGGTCCTGACATCATCGCGGTCATCATAGCGGTCGACATTGGTTTTCCTAAGGATCAGGTCAGTCCGGTGGTGAGGCAACGCCGTCAGTATGGTTGAATCTTTCCCCAACAGGAGGATACAGGCGAGGGTCATTCCGCTTTTGCCGCTTTCAAGATCAGTTTGGAAGAGCTGAGCGCTTTTGAGAAGGTCCATATCTTCCATCTGAAGCCAGGGATGGTCTTTACGCTGTATGCCCACCATCTTTCTGGCCCACTTTATGAGGTCGGTACGCAGGTCGGACATTCCGGCATAGGGGAAGATCTTGTTTTCCGAATAGGTCGTCTGTTTTCGACGGAACATTTCTGCGACAAGGAGAGTATTGTCGGTAATGTCCAGGTCTCCGTCTTCATTCCGATCAAAGATACGCCCGCTGCAGCGATGGACCTGGGAACTCTCTGGCACGTAGATCTGAAGAACCATCTTGCCATCAAAGTCAAACTCATTTACCGCAAGATAACAGGTAGGGTAGATCTTTTGAGGGTTGTTGACGGATGTGATGAAATCCTTCTTTATCTGTTTCAGGTTTTCGGGAGCAATACCAACAATTTCTCCCGAATCGCGGACCCCCAGCAACAGGGTCCCTCCATGGCGGTTCAGAAAGGCACAGACGGTCTCGAATACGTTCTTATTGAGGCCATTGCGTGATTCTTTGAATTCAAGGTCCAATCCTTCTCCCTGGTTTATCAGTTTGCGGATGTTTTCAGTCTTTTCCTTCATGTAACCAACCCCTTTTTGAAGGGTTCACGAGTTTTTCCGTTTAACGTTGACCCCCGCAGGCACCCCGGGACTTCGCGTTTACCGTTCGCGCCCTTGATCCTGCCCTTCCCGTCGCCTGAAGCCTGCAGCCTGTCGCCTGGGTTTTATGCTTTCCTGCCGCCTGCCTTCCAGGTTTTATGTTTTGCATTCCCGTTCACCGTTTACCGTTGACCCAGTGCCCGGAGCGATAGCGACTGGGTGCCGTTTACGCCTCTAGGGTTTCTCCCACACCAG
>Ga0068714_10003554_pt1 | contig 18337 bp, 18 predicted proteins | sample MTBNYHSulfiMetaG_FD_62988 | JGI IMG/M metagenome (GOLD analysis project Ga0068714, IMG submission 62988) | Enrichment culture microbial communities from rom New York Harbor, USA that are MTBE-degrading - MTBE-NYH (New York Harbor Sulfidogenic)... | ecosystem: Environmental > Aquatic > Marine >... | reverse complement strand
CCCCGTCTCTATGATATCTTTTTTCATGGTGGTGTCTCCTTTCTTTATAGTTGATTGGTCTCAATTTGAAAGGATACACCGCCTTCTTATCTATTTACACACTTTTTGATTGTACTCCTAGCGTGCGACTTCATAAATCAAGACTTTCTTATTCTCAAAATCAACTCTCTTAAATTTTTCCGGTTGAAGCAGAGGTAAAAATTTTTTTCCGTTAATAATATCCCTTTCCGAAAATACTAGATAATCAATCTTTCTCGTCTTAATATAATTCACAAATCCAGGATAACCCAAAGCCGGGATTAAAAGGTTTTTTCCTCCGGCATAATACCCTACCAATGGCTCGTTGCTCATAATCTTCGGAGCGGGTTTGTTTTTATTCTCCTTGATCCAAAAAGCAGCCTGTTTTAACGGAAGCTTATCTTCTCCTTGCGGTTTCAATGCCGTGGGAATAAGAATTAACAGGGTGATAAGCAAAATAATGAGTGCTGAATGGGATGCTATTTTTTTGCCCCCTCTAAAGTTCCAACGCATCATCCAATTCGACAACTGCCTTTGGATATCCCAAAAACCAGCGCCGGCTACGGGTAAGCTGATGATAATCGCAGGAAGAAAATGACGCCGGCTCACGTAGGAAACAGTATAGTAAAGATAACACAATCCCAAAAGATAGGTTGCGACAAATAGCAAGAGAACTACTCCCAACGTCCGTTCTTTCCTTTGCATTTCTGTCCAGATTCCAAAAAGTAAAAACAAGAAGAGAAGAAAATGGTAGGTCTCGATAAATCTGAGCGGGGGATAGGTCATGCTTTTCCAAATATCCCTTCCGTGAAATGGCTCCCTTGGTTTTATTGGCGAGAGCGCCCGCGCATCAGCACGTTTTTGGGATAGGACCGGTGCGGGCTCCTGGATGTCAATATCTTCTATAGAAGAAGGAGAAGTGATTACCTCTGCTTCGGTTTTGTCCCCCTTTGTTTTTTCCAAAGATCTAAACATCGAAACAACCGATGCCTTCATCGAGATCTGCCATATGCCGGTGTGATTTTTTATAAAAAGGATGTACGGGGTAGCTAAAAGAGAAAACGCGAAAAACAAAACACTGCTGGCTGCCAAAAAATGAGTAATCTTTTTATTATTAAAAATCCATTGCAGAAAATACCAGCCCAGCAAAAAGAAGACGACAAAAATACCTTCCGGACGAGTTAAATAAGCCAGGCCACCGCATACCCCTGCTCCAAGGCGCCACCACAAAACTTTTTTCTCTTCATTACCTCCTTTTACCCCCAGGTAAAAAGCAACCACCAAGAAAAAAAGGAACGTGGAATCACCCAACACATCCACTGAGCACCTTACGCACAAAGGCTGCACAATAAAAAAAACTCCTCCAATCAAGCCGGTTTTAGAGTCATAAATAGCTTTTCCAAGCAAATACACAAAAATTACCGTGAAGCCGCTTAACGTAAGGCTAATGAGTTTTCCCGCGAATTCAAAATTTCCGCTCACACCTCCAAATAAAGAAATTAATAGCGGGTAAAGGGGATGGTACTCATGGGATAATCCCTTAAGAAAAAAACCGGAAAAATAATATTTGGCAAGAGCGAGAAACTTAATACTGTCTCGGGAGATAAGGTATATTCGCTCCAAAGCGATAAAACGAACGATCAGAGCTAAAAAAAACAACATGAGGATATTAAGGCGGTCGGATGCGAAATTGAAGTCAAACGTGCGCGGCACTCCCATTGCATTCACCCTGTTTCGCGGAATTTTTTTTCATCTTATCCATTATTTTTTTCTCGTTACCTTTAAAAAACGTATTTCCCCAGGCATATATTTTGAAAAAAAAGTTCTGGTCCTTTTGGTCAAGGACGTGCAAAAAGGACAGCCTTATATTTCTTAGGTCTTTACCCACTTCATTTATTCCTACGTTCTTCCTGATCATCATCCCGTCCAGATCCACCATATGCAATAAAACTTTTTTATGATCGAATGTAACATGAATGTCGCTCGGCCTCAAGGTTCTGTGGCACATACCCGTTTGATGCATCCTTCGAATCAATTGCGCAAGGTGAAAAATAAATTTTTCTTTTAACGATGTGTTTTGAATTTCCAAAGGCGTCTCTGATAATTTCTTTAAAAAAATGGCGCCTGACGTGGCCTCGGGTACTTTTTCAAAGGCAAGGAAGCAATCCCGTAAAATTCCCCATCGTTTTCTTTCACCAAAAGCAACGGGTACAAGCGTAGGGATTCCTCGCATGATCAAGGTGTGCATAGTAACCCAGGTTCTTTTGGCTGGAGAAATTTGGAAAAGCGACCTCAGCGTGGAGAAAAGGCTGTTTTGGTTATAGTATCGGATAACCAAATTTTTCGCGTTCTCTTGAAAAAAAACCTCCTTAACCAAATTTTCTGTTCTTTTAATATTCTTACTCCACTTATCTAATAAGTGAAAAAAATTTTTTAAATAATATTCTTTTCGAATCATCCCTTTCCACGGACCGGTTTTAAACGTTTCTAAGCCTTTTCCTGGTCGCAGGCATCGCTCCTTCCGTTTTTTCCAGAGGTGCTTCCAGTGACTAACCGAAGCTGAAGCTATCTCCTGTGCCAATATTTTTTTTGAAACTCCTTTAACTCCTTCTTCCTGAAGGTATGCGCTGAGGAATCTCAGCCGTGCAGCTGCTGAGATTTGAAAGTTATTAAATTGGGCCAGCATTTTTATTCGTTCTCTGCGAGTAATTTCTTTTTTAATCCGAATCGCGTGAAGATCAATTAAATAAAATAAAGGGGGCGTCCCCGGTTCAGTTTTAATCAGGATATTTCCCTGGTGAAAATCTTTTGAAAATATTCCTTGGTCATGCACCCTGCGGACGAAACGCCCGAGAGCGCGAATCACTTCTTGTCTTTCAAAAAAGGGGAGCGGTTTTTTGATAAAATTTATCTCGATCCAGTTGATTAACGGCTCAACATCGCTTATTTCCCGAAAAACAATGAGGTCTTGAGTAAGAAAACGCCATCGTCGCAACGCAACATACGCTACCGGAGAAGGAATGGGAATATTAAGATATGACAATTTTTGGCCGATCTGCCATTCTTTCCGGCTCCTCGGCGACCAAAAAAGATATTTAACCTGGTCAAAAAAATGGGGACGTTTAAATATTTTAATAACCAGTGTTTCCTTTGAGTTACCCAATCGCCCTTTAAGGATAAGACGGGTATTGGTTTCTTCCTTCAGGGGCTGAAACCCGGGAAGAATTGCCGGATGTAATAAGCGGGAAAGGTCTTCTTTTTTTAAGGTATTACTTTTTGCTTCCATCAAATCCTACATTGTTTGAAAGTATGTTTCTCAGAGAATCCCTGCGTAAAAGAAGAAATGGTTTTCTTAATAACATAACCATATCTTGGAATACTTATCAATAATTTTTTGGTAAATTCAAATAGTTAGTGTAGTGATTCAGAAATATCTTTGCTTTATTTGTCATTCCGGGCTTGATCCGGAATCCAGTGTTTTTGGGCTGGATTCCCGCTGGAGTTTACCCCGTACATGATACGGGGCGGAAATGACGGCCTCGGAATTTATGCAAAGAAGTTTTAGATTCACAACATCAGTTTTTTCGCTTTGGTTTTGGTCATAAAAATAAAAATCATTGTAAAACGTATCAGAATATGGGCATATAATAAAATAATGACTATGAAAAACATTTTATTAGAAACTATCGAATATCGTATTGATAAGACAAATAAGCTACCCTTGGGGAAATCAAATTTTCTATCTCGCAAATATGTTTATTTTTTATCGAACACCGAATTGTCTTGGATGCAACCAAATACAAGAAGTATTGGAGCGACTGGTTATCGCCCATAAGGTCGTGACGGTACATTCCGTTAAAGGAATAAAAAATAAAGTGCCGGACGCCTTCAAACTACCGATTTTAGTTGATGAGGAGAAGGTGATACAGGGAAGTGAAACTATTTTGGCTCATTTAGAGGAAATCGAAAAATTTAAGGAGCTTTGGGATAAGTTTCAAAGCGATGCTTGTTCCGGTGATGAGGAAGCAGGTGAATAAATCTAATACCATTTTAATCAAAGGCGGCGTAGTCCTCACCATCAATCCCTCGGAAGACATTTTTTCTGAAGGATACGTCTTAATAGAAGGCGATACCATAAAAGGCATCGGCACGATAACGGAGGCACCACCTGATGGGACTGTTGAAAAAATAATTAATGCCCGTGATGGGCTGATTATGCCGGGACTCATTAATACCCATACCCATGCGGCAATGGCCTGCCTTCGTGGTTTAGCAGATGATCTTCCTTTGGAAACCTGGCTCAATGATTATATCTTTCCCGTTGAAGCTCATTATGTCAACCCCGAATTCGTTTATCAGGGAACACGCTTAGCCGGGATCGAGATGATTCGATCCGGCACTACCTGTTTTGCAGACGGGTATTTTTTCGAGGAAGAAGCGGAGCGTGCTGTTTCGCGATTAGGCCTCCGGGCCATACTCGGACAAGGGGTCCTTGACTTTCCAACTCCCGATGTTCTCAATCCGGATAAAAATTTGGAAAAGGGAGAAAAATATTTGGAGCAATTTCCCTCAAGCTCATTGATAACCCCTGCATTATTTTGCCACTCTGCCTATACCTGCAAACCAGAAACTCTAAAAAAAGCGCGCGCGGTGTGTAATAAACGTTCACTTCCTTTACTGATTCATATCGCTGAAACTGAATCTGAGGTAAAGGAAATAATGACTCGCTATGGGGTTTCACCGGTTAAGCATTTGCTTACCTTGGGAGTGCTTGAAGGTGAAACCATTGCCGCGCACTGCGTATGGATTTCTCCTGAGGAATTTTCCGTGCTCAAAGAAAAAAAGGTGAGGATCGCCCACTGTCCGGAAAGCAACATGAAGCTTGCTTCTGGAGTTGCGCCGGTTCCTGACTTTTTAAAGCTCGGCATTCTCGTTGGCTTAGGAACTGATGGGTGTGCCAGCAATAATAACTTTGACCTCTTTTCCGAAATGGATACTGCTGCCAAGGTTCATAAACTCGCGCGCAAGGATCCATCTGTCATGGATGCCAAAACCGTGGTTAAACTGACGACAATTGGCGGGGCTGAAGTTTTGGGACTCAAAGATAAAATCGGTTCTCTCGAGCTGGGGAAAAAAGCAGACATCATTATTCTGAATTGGAAGCAACCCCACCTCACTCCCGTGTACAATTATTACTCCCATCTGGTTTATTCAGCTGCTGGTCATGATGTGCGAACAGTTATAGTTGATGGCACAGTGATAATGGATCACCGGCAGATTTTAACCGTGAATGAAAAAGAGGTCATGTCTGAGGTGGAGAAAATCGGGGAGAAAATCAAAAAGGGAAGACTGAATAAGGGTTTTAAGTTTTAAGCGTTAAGTTAAGGTTTAAGTGACCATTCTTTATCATTTGCTCATTGGCTCTTTACACTTAACTCTTAACACTTAAATCTTATCTTGATCTCCTGCCCCCTAATGTCGGGGAAAATTGCGACGAATTTCGTCTTTCTCCTGAGGTGAGAGGTTATCCCACCGATCCAGTTTCTCTCGAACCCGCCCCCGTTCATCAGGAGGTAGCTGTTGAAATTGATGATAACGTTTTTGATACAGTGTCCGTTCTTCGGGAGAAAGTTCTCTCCACTGATGCATCCGATGTCGTAATACTTTTCGATTTTCCGGGGAAAGTGATTTCCATTCCTTAAAATTCCTTCTCAGCCGATCCTGCTCCTCAGAAGACACATTTCTTCTCCGGTGATTATCTGCTCGTGATCGCCGGTCGTTCATGTTCACCGAATGTCTTTTATGGAAATCTCTGCTGTGCCGGAAAGAATGGTGGTTGCTGTCACCCATTGTCGGCGCGGGAAAACCGGCCACAATTGCCCAGGATAAAAAAATCAGGAAAACACTCTGCCACCTTACCTGCAATAATAGCTTACACATTATCATCACCACCATCATTGATGTTGTTCTCTGGTTGAATGGAGGGACTCTGAAAATTTGTTTTATCCAAGTGCTTGACTAATTTTTTAACGTCCTCCATGTCTTTTAAAAAATCCAGGTTCTGTACCACCTCTAAGTCATTGCGATTAATGCGTTCTTCGGAAGCGCTTTGAGAAGATGTCGACAGTATGCCAGCTTTTTTGAATTCTTTCACGCCAAACCAGCTCGTGATGATAAGCAATAGACAAGCGGTCGTGAGCGCGGGGACAAACCGGTACGGTAAAGGAAAGCTCACTTTCCTCCACCACGGAAGGTTAGCTTCATCCCTTAACTTCCATTGTATCGACCGGACATGGTCGGCAATTTTATCCGGTGAAAGCGTTGGGGCAGGTAGGGCGGTTTTGATGGTTTGCAGTAATTGCAAGAGTTGTTCCTTCTCTTTGCGGCAATGCTCGCAGGTGCTAAGATGGTTTTCCCAGACACGACGCTCAGCGGGATTTAATTCCCCATAGACATCCGGTAAAAGCATTTCTTGGTAATCTGGACATGATTTCATCGTTTCACCTCCCTTATGATTCGGCCCAGTCCTTAAGGACGTTTCTCAAAGAATGGGTTGCTCTAAAAAGATGACTTTTAATGGTGCCCTCAGATGATCCTGTCACCTGAGCAATTTCCCTTATCGTCATTTCATGAAGCACCTTTAGCTGAAAAACCATCCGCTGCTTATCCGGAAGCGCTCTCAAGGCGTTGCGGAGATCGTGTGTCAATTGCTTCCCGGTGAAAACTGCCATAGGGTTGTTATGTCCTTTGAGATCTGGTTGTTCTTTACTCTTGTCTTGCGAAACCTCATTGCCGTGCGATTTCTCTTGCCACAATGAAAATAGTCGTTCTTTTTTCCGTTTGCGTCTCAGAAAGTCTCGACAGGTGTTGATTACGATACGATAAAACCAAGTTGAAAAAGATGCCTGTCCTCGAAATTTTTTAATACTTCTTATGGCCTTTAAAAAAGCCTCTTGGGTAACATCCCGAACTTCGTCACTCCCTTCCGAACACAGATGAAAGGCAATTGCGTAAACTTTTGGTTGATACCGATGAATAAGCTCCGTAATAGCCCCCTGATCATCTGCTTTGGCGCGAGCAACCAACTCCTCATCATTTAAAGAGAGCCTGTTCTCTTCGGTCTCAGCTTCCACCGTATCTCACACAAAATTGTTTACTATGGAAAACATTCCGTTCGTGTCATACTCTTTCTACAAAGACCATGACGACACCTTGTTATCGGTCCCCCTGACCATAAAAACCGCGCGCCTGATTGCTCCGCTTGTCTTCGCAAAATCCTGGTCATGCCTTACCGACATCACATCCGGTCAAAAAATTGGACCGTTAGGGAGCGACTGAAGATCCCGGCGCCGGTGCTCCCGTTTTCCATAGTATTTTATCTCAATTAGCCAGTTTTTTATAGGTTTTTAGACGAATGAAAGAAAAAAAGGTTTACGTTATTTGAGGGTGTTTCCCTGATCGCGTTCAGTCAGTGTATTGTTTTTTAAATAAAAACGCGCTAAAAGAGTTAACCAACTATAAATTAACGTTTTTTTAAAGAGGTAAAAAAACTCCTGACAAAAGCAAGTGCCAAAAGAAGCTTTATTCAGAAAAGATAGAAGACGGGTTCACACCGTTTCAGGGGAGAAAAAAAAGAGGATTTCGGGCTTGATCCTTATCCCGGATTTGAAAATGAAGGCGAGGGTCTGGAGAACGCCCGGTATTCCCTACCTTGGCAATGGCATCTCCCCTTTTCACCTTTTGACCGATGGATACTAAGTTTTTATCATTATACGCATAGACAGTTTTAAAATCATTCCCATGCTTGACAATCAAAACCTTGCCATATCCTTTCAAACTCCCTTCATAAACGACCACTCCTTCTCCCGCGGCTTTAACCGGAGTTCCTAAGGGAGCGGCAATATCAATGCCCTCATAACGCAGCCCGTCTTGCACACCAAAGCGCGAAACAACCTTGCCCTGAACGGGCCAGATAAAATCATTTTTTATCTTAATAATGGGCGGCGGGGGCGATGTATCTTTGAGATCAACAATAATTTTTTTGATTTTCGTTGCGCCAGGAATAAAAAGTTTTTGCCCCACCGTGATTTGGGCTGGTTCATCAATGTTGTTTATCTCCGCCAGGGTCTGAAGATTTACCCCGTAGGTTTTGGCTATCCTCCAAAAAGTTTCCTTGGGTTTAACCGTATGATAAATACCACGGGCAACTCCGCCGGACGGAAGTTCAGTTTCCAGATAGCCTGGTTCCTTTTGTCTCGGAGAAGAAACGTGATAAGGTCCACACCCCACCCCGAACAAAAGAAAAAGAGAGATGGAGAAAAAAATAGCGCGGAATATAAGCTTAGACCAAGTTGCATTCAAAAGCAGATCGAGGCGGCGACGAGAAATCGCCGCAGGCTTACATTTCAGTACGTCGAGGAGTATGACGAGGAAACAAAAAAGATATGCACATGAAGGTGACTTGGTATTAGACATTTATCCTTGAATCAGAGCGAAAGCTTTCTCTACCGCATCAACGGCGTTTGAAGCAATAACAATATCTTGACTTACTTCCCAGGTATGAAGACCAACAACCGGGACATTGAATTTAAGCGCAAACGCAATCTCGGAAAGTGTTCCATATTTTCCGTGAATCGCAATGATCGCCTCCGAGGAACGGACGACAATGACGTTGCGGGCATCCCGCAAACCGGTCACAATCGGAATATCGATAAAAGGGTTCGCGTCATCGGCGCTCTCGCTCGGAATAATCCCTATCGTAAGGCCCCCTTCTTTCTTCGCCCCTCGGGCCGCCCCTTCCATAACCCCGGTTAACCCCCCACAAATAAGAACCCCTTTCCGCTTTGCAATCTCCCTGCCAACCTCCTCTGCGAGACCAATTATTTTTTCTGAGCAAACAGCATCGCCAATTACCCCGATTCTTTTCATAGCAGCCTTTTTATCTCATTGAGACTATTCTGATTCCCTGATTATTTTCCCTGCCGACCAAGGAATAAAGAAGATAGTGACCGGATTCCACCCTTCAAAAAGCGATCAAATCATCCGCCATCAGGCGTTAAACCTCCCAGGTAAGAAGGTCTTCTATTGAGGCGTAGTTGGTAAGGTCAAGAAGAATAGGCGTGATCGAAATACACTTCTGATGGATCGCCAAGAGATCAGAGTCCGGGATATTTTCAAACCCCAGATCCGTGCCGCCAATCCAATAATATTTTTTGCCGCGGGGATCAATCTTTTCCACAATCGAATCCCCAAAGATTCTTCTTCCTTGGCGGGTAAACTTATATTGGCTAATCGGAACCCCATTGGTATTCGGCACATTCACGTTTAAAAGAGTATTCAAAGGAAGTCCGTATTTTAGAATCGCCTGGGCCATTCTGCGGGCAAACTCTGCTGCTGGTTTGAAATTATAGACCTCCTGACTATCAGGAAGGGTTGAAATGGAAAAAGAAGGTATTCCCAAAAGTGTCCCTTCCCAGGCAGCTGAAACCGTTCCCGAATAAGTAATATCATCCCCCATATTCCCTCCCCTATTAATCCCGGATACTAAAAGATCGGGCTTTTTATCCAGAAGGCCCTTAACCGCTAAACAGACGCAATCCGTTGGAGTGCCGTCAACTGCCAGTTCTCTTTCTCCTATTTCATGTACCCGGAGAGGACGATGGAGCGTAAGGGAATGTCCCACTGCGCTTTGCTCATGTTGAGGGGCAACAATCCAGATCGTGCCGAGAGAACTTAAAGATTCGGCTAAAATTTTAATCCCCTCAGAGTAAATACCGTCATCATTGGTAACTAAAACAGTTGTGGAGTTGCGAGGTTTTTCCATCCCGACGAAGGTAAATCCTTTCTAAAGGTGTGTAGGGGCACGGCGTGTCGTGCCCTATCTTATAAATTTATATTCTTAACGCATCCATTTTTTCCTGAGTGATCGCCTCAGGGGTTATTTCTTCATTCTTTTTGCTTAACCGATAAATAACCGGGGGTTTTTTTTCGTTTTTCGCGTCGCTAAAACGAGCACAGATCCCCGCAGCTTTTTTCATAATTCTTTTAGAAACACTGTCGCAGATGAGCGCAATCGGCCCCGGTACATGTTCAGCAGAAAGTACGATATCCTTTCCGGTGGCCATTTCCTTCAGCTTTTGGTTTTCTTCCTTATTCCTTCCGATTACTACTTTTTTCCCTTGGATGCGGAAGTGTCTGCCTAATTTTAACAGCTCAATATCCCGGATAGAATAGTCTTCAGTGTTCTCAAAAAGTTCTTTGAGTTTTTTAGAAAAAATGGGATCAGTCAAAAGACATCCTCCGCCAGGGGTGGGGAACTCTTTAATCCCATACTTTTTTACCAGCTGTAACTGGAGTTTTCGAGAACGACCCTGAATGTTGAGAAGCCTTCTCCGATCTATGAGTCCGTACTTTTCAGCCTTGGTTTCCGGAAGAAGCCTGGCGCTAAGCGGCCGAAGTAAAAAATCCTGGTATCCGGAAAGGTTGGCTACCAACTTCAACGCTTTCTTATTCTGCGACATGGGCCTTTCATTAACAACTTCACCCGTAAAAATAAAATGGTATTCCTCATCCTCCATAATCTTTCCTGCTTCCCTCACCATCAACGTATGGCAGTCAATGCAAGGATTCATGTTTGCTCCGAACCCATACTGGGGGTTTTTAAGCATTGCTAAGTGTTCTGAGGTAATATCTTTAACAATGAGCCTTATCCCCAATTCTTCAGCAGCCTTAATCGCATTTTTGGCACTAAAAAAAGGGGTCTCGAACACTATCCCAATAACCTCAATACCCTGTTCCTGGATAACCTTAACCGCCAATATGCTATCAAGGCCTCCAGATAACAGTCCGATGCTGATTATTTTTAACTTACCCTGTCCCATTAGTTTTTCTCCACTAAACTTGAATTATTACCCTCCATTAAGGTTCCCCGCCACCTTTACACAATATTATGCTATGATTTTATTTTCAAATATTTTTTCTTTTCTATCCACCACTGAAAACCGCCTCTCTATCTGCCTTATCCGCCTATGGCGGATTTTCATCCCTTACACCCCCTTAAGCAAACCCTTTTGCTACACCATAGGTTATTTTTAAACAAGTCCAGGTATTCCTTTAACACAAAGAATCTGTTTCTTGAACATCCGGTTATTTCTTCAAGAAGACCTAACTCTGTGAGAAATTTAATAAAACGGTTGGCACTGTTAAAACTAACCCCTAATTCTTTTACCACAATCTTGTTATTTACTATCGGCCGGAAAAACATATGAATTAGCAACTGTTGCGCTTTTTTTGCTCGTGTGCCCGAAGTCTTTTATATTGTGATACTGTATTATATTCTCGATTTATAGGTACCTCTAATAATTCCCAATCTGTCACTCCCTCGAAGAGACTGTGTCACAATTAGCATATCAAGACAAAATGTCATGCTGAATTTGTTTCAGCATCTAATAAAATCAGTATGTTATGAGACCCTGAAACAAGTTCAGAGTGACAAAATGTGTATTGCGACACAGTCTCTTCGTAGAAATGACATTTTTAGAGGAATTTTTATATTATCATTTTTTATGATTTTGGAGATATATCAAATTATATTTCCAGATCAGAGTAATCACAAAAAATAATAATGATACAAAATAATTTTGGTAATGTAAACCGGTTAGAAAACGGGGTAAAAAAGTGGTAAAAAACTTAAAAAAGAATAAAAAAGGGGGGTGATTTTCAGTCTAATTTAGAAATTTCCTAAAAAAAATTTATTTTTAAGTAATTGAACCGGGTATCCCCTTTTTAATTTTTATGCTTGATTTTGTTTGGTTAAGTTTAGTTAAAAAATAATGGTTTCAAACATGATTACAATAAAAAATTAAATCCCAGCCGGAGATTAAAGGGATAATGCGCGAGGAGGCAGAAAGCATTTCCCTTTTGCTCCGGCTGGGATAAGTAATAAATATATCATTTGTGTGGGTCTATTTTGTGCCTTCATCCAGGATGGCATCAGCTTCCATTTCCAATACCATTTCCGGCAATATAAGTTTGACCTGTACCATCGTTGTTGCCGGTAAAACATCACCAAAGAATTCTTTATGGGCACGGCTAATTTCTTCCCAGTAATCAAAGCTTGCAACAAACATACGGGTTCGAACAACGTCTTTGATCTCGCCGCCTACCCCTTTAATTGCCTTCTCGATCTTTTTCAGTACATACAAAGTCTGTTGATAAGGATCATTGGCACCAACCACATCTCCATTTTCGTCTATAGCTGTAGTCCCTGAAACATAGATGAACGCCCCAGCCCTCAATGCCCTTGAATAACCCGCGATTTCCTCATACTTGGAACCGGATGAATATTTTTCTCTCATTTGTTAATAACCTCCATATACTGATTAATGTTTGGAATAAGCGGCACGGATTATTCCTGTGTCCGCCGGATTGACAGGTTGTGTAACGTTATAATAGTTTCTCGGTGCTACGCTATCGCCTTCCAATTCAATTTGGAGTTATGCCCCATATATACTCACCTTTAGATGAGGACTTTAGTCCAATGATTAGATCGAGTCACGACTCAGCATTACCTCTTTATTCTCTCGGGATGGGTGTAAACAACAAACTTTTCAGCCCGCACATCACCAACTACCGTCATCCCTACATTCTGAGCCAACGAAATAGCATGATAAGTGGCGACATGACGAGATAGGACCACCGGTATCCTCATTTTGGCAACTTTTAAAATGAGCTCAGAGGTAATTCTTCCAGTGGTAAGAAGAATTTTGTCTTCGAATGAAATATTCTCCAGAAAACAGGTGCCATAAATCATATCCACCGCGTTGTGTCGCCCAATGTCTGCGCGAAAGAGCAAAATCTTTTCCAAATTAGCGAGCGCAGCATTATGGACCCCCCGAGTCTTCCTGTACAATTCTGATTGTTTAATAAGTTGGGACATGAGAAAAAAGATTTGATTTACGTAAAGAGTAAGGGAAGATTCGACTTTATTGCTGAGCCCGGATTGGATTTCTGTGTAAATTACGGTCCCTTTTCCACATCCAGAGGCAATGGCCCGCTTCCTGGGAAGACTTTCCTCAATAACCACTTCTCTCTTTGTGATTACGTATACCTCTCCCTTTTTCTCATCCAAGGTAATATTCTGAATATCATAGGGTTTATTAATCAACATCTCGGACCTCAAAAACCCAACGGCCAAGGCCTCAAGGTTACTTCCCGTGCAAAGGAGGGTTACAACTTCCCTCCCGTTCAGTAAAACGGTTATCGGCATCTCTTGGATAACGGGAACTACCTGATCTGTCCATTTTTCCCGGTTTATTTTTCGAACAGCAACATACTTCAAAAGCTCGTCCTGAGCGTAATCAATTTCATTAGTTATCATTCGTTAATTCGGACTAAACTTATTTATAAATTTATCTGTGCAGACTATGGGGTCAGGGCAAAATCAATTTTCCTCTTTTTCAACATTCATCAAGTGAGGAACCTTTTTGAAACCCATACAAAAAGCAAAAGCTGCCAAACCAGAAAATGCAAATATGATAAAAGCCAAATTATAACTTCCGGTTTTTGTTACTACATATCCCCCTAAGTAAGTTGAAACGATAGGACCAGCCAAAGCACAGGTACTGGCAAACCCGGTTGCTTTACCTGCCACACTTGCTGGAACCAACATTGCCGGGAGGGTAAAAAAGGGGCCGATAGCCATATTGACACCCCACTGGACCACAAAACAAGCTACAGTTAATTGTAGAAACGAGGCTTTTGTTAGCCAGATAGGAAGTACACTGGTAAGTGAAATTAGTAATCCCATCATAACGACTCCAATCCTTTTCCCAGTCTTATCTGCTATCCATCCTCCTGTTAACCCCGCGGGGACTGCACCAAGAGATAACACTAAAGAAGCAATTCCTACCTGACCTGGGCTTAATTTGCAGACCTCGCTAAGATAAGGTGGTATCCACGTATAAAGACCATACAACTGAAAAAACGCAAAAAATAAGCCGAAACAAACAAAAAGAAAACCGGTATTTCGCAACAAACTTTCTTGCCTCACACTTACTTGCATCTGAGTTGGTGACGCCGTAATATCTTCTTTGTCCCTGGCTAAAACCCAGAATATAAGGGCAATTGCTACTCCCGATAGAACATAGACACGTAACAAGAAACCCCATCCGTATAGTGGAGCCATGATGGGAGTAAATAAAAAGGTAATGCCCAAACCTAATGCAATTGATGCGTTATATGAACTTATGCCTATATTCGCCTTTTCTTTGGGAAGCCACGATAAGATGAAAGCTATTCCTGGAGCCCACAGACAGGCTGCACTGCAACCGATAATGGCTCGAAAAATAACCATATGACCAAAATTTCTACTAAAAGCGAAAAAATAAGCAGCACAGTAACCCAAAATGAGACCTGCTACGATCACCCGCTTTGCGCCAAAACGATCGGATAAAAAACCTGCTATTATCCCGCCGAAGCAGAACATAACACTAAATGCAGTCATAAATATTCCCGCCTGGGCGTAGCTAATTCCCAATTCAATTACCAAGGTGCCTATTAGAGGGGGAATAGAAAAAATACTTATAAACAAACCAAAAATGCAAAAGCACGCAAGACTGAACATAAGCCAGGGATTTGGTTTCTTGTTTTTCATCCTTTTTACCCCTTCATATTGAGGCGATTGATTCAATATTAGCTTTTAATCTCGTATCTTCTTCAGCAGCCAGGCCATATTTTGCCCAAGTATCTTCATAGTCGCCATGCCTTCTTCATCCGATCGGGCATTACCTTTATTCAAGCCCGTGCCCAAGTTCCAATAGACTGATCCTACAATAACCATCTGCCCAACCAAAAAGAAATGGTTGATCGTATCGAACGCGTGAATTGCCCCTCCCCTACGCCTCGCCACCACAGCCGCACCCACCTTCCGTCTCAACATATCATCATTCGCCCAAGCCACCATCGCAGCCCGGTCAATGAGCGCCTTCATTTCCGAGGTTACGTCCGCAATATAGGTAGGAGAGCCCAAAATGATTCCGTGGGCTTCAATCATTTTAGCAACGCATTCATTGAGCACATCGTTTTTTACCGCACATGACCGATCTTTATTCTCCTGGCACTTATAACACGCTATACAACCGTGGATCTTCTTTCCTGCCAACTCTATCAACTCAGTATCAATACCTTCTTTCTCCAATTCAACCAGGACCTGCTGGGAAAGAATAGCGGTATTACCGCCTTTCCGGGGACTTCCGTTAAACGCGACCACTTTCATCGTATTTTCCTTCTTATGGTGGTTACTCCTGTACCTTCAGAGTGCAGGTGAGTTTTCGGTTCCAGACCGGGCTACAAGTCTTATTCTTTTTCACGCTTAGGCGACCTCCTTACTTTCCAGATACAATACTCTTTACCTTCCGCAAGATTTTGATCGCAGACGACTTCAAGGCCGTATTTTTTCCCCAGCTCTTCCTCTAGTGCTGCAAATATAAGTCTACATGTTCCGCCATCATCAGAATGCAGCTTCGCTAAAGGGCAGGAGGTAACTTTTCTTACTGCTTCATCTGCAGTTACCGAGAGAAGTTTCCCTTTTGGTTGGCAGTCAATAATATCCTCAGTATACACCATCATCTTCGCCACGCCTTCAGGATCCCTACTAAGACCGAAATCATCTAAAATAGAGTCCAGCGTTAGTAAATACTCCGCAACCGCCTTAATGACCCTCTTTTTAACATCCTCGTTACTTTCTTTATATATCTTATAAAGAACTCCGTGCAGCCCCCCGATCATATTAATAAGATTTGATATTTTTTCTTCCGATGAAATTTCTCCTTTTAAACCCATTTTTTTGCTCCTATCTTAATGTTTAGTGAAGATTCAACGAATCTACTGATTAAGCTCACTGATTGTCTGATTCAAAGTATGTTTATCAAGATTGATGTATTTCGCGGTCATTTCTCCTACAATCGCGTAAAAATCATACTTCGCAGACCCCTTTATAATGTCCCCACAAAATTCCGGCAGCCACGACTCCAAATGTTCCCTTAAAAAATCTTGTTGGGTCTGAAGTAAACGTAATACCTCAGCCCGGTCATCTTTATCTAAAGCCTCCAGTGTCTTTAGGCATAGGTAAACGATGAATTCCAACTCCACCGCAACATGATCATCCGGTTCCTTAAACCATTTCACCTTCCGAACTCCCTCTTCATAGTATCTTTTAAGAACTTCGTTCCTTGGTTCTTGCATAATGATTTTTTCTTCACTCCTATAAACCGATTCGTAAGGATGAGCAGGGTGTCGTCCAATTCCCAGAAACAATGCGGCGTAGTCTGCCGACAAATCTTCAATACTTTCTTTTGTCATTTTCATTTCTTGCAGGAAATGCCGAAGTCTATCGTACCCATGGCCCATTTCAGAATTATCGATGCTTACTGCTTTGAGACTTCGTTTGAGGGTTTCCAAAAATTCCACATCGACTTCTTTTCTGAAAATTCTCGAAAAAAAAGAGAAAATCTTAGCTCTTTCAGCAGTCAACTTTTTCAGGGCTTCCAGTGATGTTGCCATACATTAATTCCTCTCTTTTTCTTTTTTGATTTCAACCAGGCAGGTATTGAAGTTTGACGTTCCTCCTGAGGATGTAAGCATATCGTCTATTAACACATTAACACACAGTCCTCGGTCAATACCTTCTTCATCAGGGTCATACCAAGTTCCTTCAGAACACCGGACAACTCCCTCCCTGATTCTCTCGGTAACTTTTGCCCGAACCAATATCGCGCCTCGATCATTAAAAACTCTGACAAGGTCACCGTCTTTAACTTCTCGGCCTTCAGCATCCGCGGGATTTATCCAAATAGTATGCTCATAGAGTTTTCTTAGTTTGGGGATGTTGTAGAGTTGTGAGTGAACTCGGTACTTAGGGTGTGGAGTGGTAAGCTGAAGAGAGTATTTTCTTGTTGTTTTCGAATCGGGCAGTTCTTCACATTCGATAAAGGTTGGAATTCTCGGGATATTTTTATATGCCGCCATTGCGCTTGAGAATCCTTCCGTGTCAAAATTCTCTTCATCTAATCTTCGTGAATAAATCTCAATTTTACCGGATGGCGTGGGGAAGGGGTTATTATCGGGATCTTCGATCTGCTTTTGGTAACGGACAACGGGTTCCTCACCCATTCTTAACAGGCCTTTTTCTCTAAGGTCTTCATAGGTGGTATAATCTTTCAGCAGAGATTTCTCAAACCGTTCTTGCAATAAATCATCGGCCGACTTGTCCTCGAATTCACTCAGTCCGAGTTTTATCGCCAGTTCCTTGGTTATATCGAGATCGGACTTTGTATCCCAGAGCGGTTCAACGATCTTATTGGCAAAAACAACGTAATAACCTTTAGCCCAGGGTATAGATATGTCATTCCGTTCAAAATTCGTGGTGACCGGGAGCACGATATCGGAATGCCGAGCGGTTGGTGTAAGAAATTGCTCATGGCATACAACAAAATCAACCTTCTTAAATGCCTCTACACCTTTCTTAACGTTCTGGCGTTGGTTGATAATATTATGCCCAACCACGTAAATCATTTTTATATCACTTGGGTAGCCTCCTTCTTTACCCCGAAGAACAGCATCCGCCCATTTGCCCGTTTGTATCTCCACCCCCTTCCCCCCAAAGGTCAGTCGCGTACCTTCCAATAGGAGCTGGCTTGATATTATCTGTAACAAGCTGGCTTTGTTAGGCCCTCCCGTGTATTGTACCGCCCCGCATGAGCCGCTTCCGCCACTCACCCCTATGTTTCCTGTCATCGCCTGGAAAGCGATTGCCGCCCGGTGATACTGTTCTCCATTAGCCGTACGCCCGGGAGCCCAGCCTTGGATTAATGCAGCGGGTCTTGCAGCAGCATACTCCCTGGCTAATCGACAAATCTCCTCCGCCGACACTCCGGTTATCCCTGCTGCCCATTCCGGAGTCTTAGCAACCCCATCCGTCTTTCCAAGCACATAATCTTTGTACTTCTCGAAACCGTAAACATATCTTTCGATATATTTCTTATCATAAAGTTCTTCGACGATCAGGACATAGGCCATAGCAATAAGCATAGCCGTATCCGTACTGGGCCTAATCGCAATCCATTCAGCTCCCAACATCTTAGCGGTATCGGTATAACAGGGATCAACTGATATAATTCTTATTCCCTTTTTTTTCGCTTCCTGAAACCAGTAGATACCCACGGGCTCACGCCCGTGGCACTAAAGATTAAAAGGCAGCTGCAGTTGCCCTTTATCTATCTTTTCCTGAAACTCAATGTATCTTTTTATGACTTCTTCGTTT